>ENA-OZGO01000951-OZGO01000951.1-human-gut-metagenome-genome-assembly--contig:-NODE-951-length-12488-cov-11.065793_pt1 | contig 12488 bp, 9 predicted proteins | sample MGYA00244658_ERZ653662 | MGnify/ENA primary metagenome ERZ653662 (study PRJEB26926, sample SAMN06165217) | human gut metagenome | biome: ENVO:00009003; feature: ENVO:2100002; material: ENVO:00002003... | reverse complement strand
CTTATATTCATTATATCAAAAAACTCTTTATTTTACTATTGTTTGAGCCCTATTTATTAAGATTTACTTTTAATAATTGTTATTATGAGAAGATTGGTAACAATAATCCTATTAAGTTAGATGACTTGCCGTTTGATATACCAGATAATTGGATTTGGATAAGACAAAAAAATATATGTTGGTTAGATAATGGTGTAAAAGCAAAAGGAGAAAAGTTGCCTTATTTAGAAGCTAAAGTTATTAGAGGAAAACAATCTCCTTCCATGGTTGAAAGTGGTGTAATTGTTGATTCAAACAATAAAGTCATTCTTGTCGATGGTGAAAACTCTGGTGAAATCATGACACCACCATATAAAGGATATATGGGGAGCACATTTAAAATATTCTCTGCAACACCATTATTCAATTATTCTTATTTAATAGAAATCTTCAAACTTAACAAAGAAAAATACAAAAATTCAAAAGTAGGTGCTGCAATTCCACATTTAAATAAAGAATTATTTAAGGAATCTCTAATTGCAGTTCCACCTTTTGATGAACAACAGCGAATAGTTAAAAAAATAAATTTCTTTGAACAGTTAATCAAAGAATATGATCACAATGAAAAACAATTAACTGAGCTCGAATCTTCGTTTGCAGATAAGTTGAAGAAATCAATTCTCCAATATGCAATTGAAGGAAAATTAGTTAAACAAGATCCAAACGATGAACCAGCATCAGTACTTCTTGAACGTATAAAAAATGAAAAAGAGCAGCTTATTAAAGAAGGCAAAATTAAGCGTGACAAGAATGAATCATACATCTTCCAAGGTGATGATAAAAATTATTATGAGAACTTGCCAGATAAATGGGCGTTAACTCAAGTAAAAAATGTCTGCTTATTTATAAAAAGAGGAAAAAGTCCGAATTATTCCAACGAAAAAGAGATTCCAATTCTTGCACAGAAATGCAATCAATGGGATAGAGTTCATCTTGAAAAATGCTTGTTCACAAAAAGAGAAAACCTCTCCAAATACTCTTGGGATAGGATATCTTGCGCTGGAGACGTGATAATCAATTCAACTGGTGGCAGAACAGTCGGAAGGACAAACATTCTTCCAGATTACATATTTGAAAGTTATCCAGTTATACTGCCCGATTCACATATATCCACATTGAGATCTAGCAAAGAAATAAATCCAAAGTATCTGTACTTCTATTTTTTGAATCCGTTTTTTCAAAACCATGTAGAAGAGATGTGCGAAGGATCAACAAATCAAATCGAATTATATGCCAAAACAATAGGAAGTCTATTAATACCATTACCACCTAAAAAAGCACAAGATAAAATTGTAGATAGAATTCTTAATCTATTCGAGAAAATATAGAGTTAATTTTATTTATTATTCGAATCTGTTCTTTATATGGAGGAATTGGGATTAATAGATTGCTAAGAGAAACACCATTAATATTCGGTTGTCCTGTTCCTGCTGCTTTATTTTCAACTTGCGACCAATATAGAGGAGAATTTAGGTATTTTTCAATATATGGGCCCTGAGATAAATCGACTAATTGAAATCTTATCAAATATCCTGCAAACACAACATTTTTGCGATCTTCTTGAAGCCTAAACGATTTCCCTATTGTACCTCCTGTTCTAGCGATGAATAAATCATCCTTTTCAATTTGGTAATCATTAATTGCTTCATTTGATATTGCACAATACGGAAGCGTATTCCAGTCCACTTTATTATTTTGAATATCGGTAATCCTAAGCATTTTAACTGTTCCACTTGGCAATCCTGCACCATTAAATCCGTATTGGATATTTCTAAGAATCATTTTAGATTTTATCCAACTCCATGTGGCGGGAATGACAAACGGGATATCAATTTTCCCAGCTAATTTTCCAACCTTCTCATAATAATTTTTATTAGTTGAGTTTGCCGAGAAAGCCTAGCTAAATTAGTGTCATATAATTCATTTATCCATACAAATAACAGGAGGATGAATTATGGAAAAATTTAAAGCTTTTTTGGTGCACGAAAATCTAGCACCTAACACTGTATCTGCTTATCTTGTCGCGATAAAAGGATACTATGAGATCAATGATGAAATAACAAAGAAAAAACTGCTTCTTTGGAAAACTCATCTAATAGAAACATTCAAAGCAAAGACGGTAAATCTGAAGATCCAGGCGATGAATAAATATCTGGAATACATAAAAAAGCCGAATCTGCGAATAAAGTCGGTCAAGGTGCAGCAGCGAACATTTCTCGAGAACGTAATTAGTGATGCTGATTACGTTTTTTTCAAAAGAAAACTCAAACAAGAGCCAAACATAGAATGGTACTTCATCGTGAGGTTCTTATGCGCCACTGGTGCCAGAGTTAGCGAGTTAATCAAGATCAAAGTCGAACATGTGAACGCTGGCTTCATCGACCTCTATACGAAAGGCGGAAAAATTAGAAGGATCTATATTCCGATCAAACTTAAGGAAGAAACGATTGTATGGATAAAAAATGACCTTAAAATTGAGTCGGGGTACATCTTTCTAAACAGATTCAAAGAGAGAATCACTACCAGAGGAATAGCGCAGCAATTAAAGAACTTTGCCATCAAATACGGCATCGATCCGAAAGTTGTTTATCCGCATTCGTTCAGGCATCGCTTTGCTAAAAACTTCTTGGAGAAATACAATGACATCTCGTTACTAGCGGATTTAATGGGGCATGAATCAATCGAAACAACTCGTATCTACCTAAGAAAAACAGCAAGCGAACAACAAGCGATAGTAGACAAAATAGTCACATGGTAAAAGGAAAATGGGCTTCAATTGCGAGGCCCATTATTTCATCAGTTAATATTAGAATGCTTAAAGAAAAAGGTGTTGAAGTATATTTTGAAAAAGAAAACATTTATACCTTTGATTCATCAGGAGAACTTCTTCTTACAATTATGTCATCTTTAGCTCAGGAAGAATCTAGATCTATATCAGGTAACGTTACATGGGGTAAAAGAAAAGCATTTCAAGATGGTAAAGTATCTCTTCCTTATAAAACATTTCTAGGATATAAAAAAGGTGAAGATGGCTTACCTCAGGTTGTAGAAAAGGAAGCTGATTTAGTAAGACGAATTTATAGAATGTTTATATCTGGAATGAACCAATCAACAATCGCTAGAATTCTAATAAAAGAAAAGATACCAACTCCAGGAGGCAAAACGCACTGGCAGTATTCAACAATAGATTCTATTTTAAGAAATGAGAAATATAAAGGTTCCGCTCTTCTTCAAAAAAGATATACTGTAGATTTCCTTACTAAGAAAGTTAAGAAAAATGAAGGTGAAGTTAATCAATATTATGTTGATGAATCTCATGAAGGTATTATTGATAAAGATGATTGGGATATCGTACAAGCTGAACTTTATGAAAAAGAAAAAATACCAACCAAATCACGTTCAGACAGTGTCTTAGCTGGTAAGATTATATGCGGTTGTTGTGGTAAAGTGTATGGTTCTAAAGTATGGCATTCAACTGATAAATATAGAAAAGTAATATGGCAGTGCAACAATAAATATAATGGCGATGTATGTGATACTCCTAACATTCAGGAAAATGCCGTTAAATCACTGTATTTAAAAGCCTTAGGAAAACTATTAGATGATAAAGAAAAGCTAATTGAAGGCTTAATTTATGTGCGAGACAACGTCTTTAGTGATGATTTCATAAAAGAAATGGGTGACACAAAAAATGAACTTGATTTAATATCTGCAGGTATTAGAAAGCATATAGATGATAATGCCAGAAAAGAATCTGATGTTACTGAATATATGAATTACTACAAAGAACTTACAATCAGGTACACCAGAACTCAAGATAAATGGAATGACCTTCTTCGTGAAGAAGTTAATCGCAGAATGAAAGTCATCAAGATAAACGGCATGATTAAAGAAATAAGGGACTTAAATAAATTAAACTTAGAATTCAACAATAGATTATTCAATCTTACAATCAGCCATATTAAAGTAAATACTAATGGAAACTTAGACTTTGTCTTTAAAGATGAATCTATAATTACACTACCTTATGAGGCCTAGGATGTAATAGTCTTAGGTCTTTTTTATGGTTCGAGTCCCATCGATGCCTAGGATCTTAGCATTAAACCTAGAGAAACAATAATTTTTATAAAATCTGTCACGTCTGTCACGCTCTGTCACGTTTTTGGGTGTGACACTTTTTTATCTATTTAGAGCTCAAAACCTGCAAAAGCATATCAAATATAGGTGTTTTAGCACCAAAATCATTAGTTTTAGCTTCTAGTGTCACGTCTGTCACGTTTGTCACGCCATTTCCTAGTGTATTTATGAAAATTATTAATTACAGCATTATATACATATATTTATATATATAGTAGTAGTTTAACGATATATAACAATTTAACGATTACTTTTGTATTAAGAGATTAGTACTTCTATTCTTATGCACCCTATTTAAATTACTACTATAAATTTTGATGAAAACTTATGAAAATATGCTGTTTTTAGGCTCAAAATAACAAAAAAAGTCCAATACACTTGGTATTGAACGATTTATACGATAATGGTGACCCGTACGGGATTCGAACCCATGAGTGCATGCGTGAAAGGCATGTGAGTTAAGCCACTTCTCCAACGGGCCATATAAAATGGCGCTTAGTGCAGGGCTCGAACCTGCGACCGATCGGTTAACAGCCGATTGCTCTGCCAGCTGAGCTAACTAAGCGGCTTGATTATTGTAGCATGTGCCAAATTATAATGCAATATTTTTTTGAAAAAATTTAAATTAAATATTGAATTTGTTTTGCAATATCAATTGATTTTTTCTCATCGAATAATAATTTAATTATTTCTAATCCAAGATCTATACTTGCACCTAGACCTCTTGCTGTAGATATTAATCCGTCTGTTATAACTTTTTCTGGATAGTATATAGCATCTTTTAAATATTGTTCAAATCCAGGATAGCATGTAGCTTTTTTATTTTTTAAAAATCCGTGATGCCCTAAAATTACTGCAGGAGCTGCACAAATTGCAGCTATTCTTTTATTATTTTCTAATTGTTTATCAATTAATTTGATAATTTTTGAATTGTTTGACAAATTTGCCGCTCCAGGCATTCCACCGGGAAAAAATAATATATCAGCATCTTCATAGGAAGAATTTTCTAAAAGATTATCAGCTTTAATGACAATTCCGTGAGAGAATTTGACATCCAAAGAATTGGTTATAGAAATTGTTTTTGTTTCGATTCCAGCTCTTTTTAAAATATCAACTACATTGATATATTCCCCTTCTTCATTTCCATCAGCGATAAAGGTATAACATTTTTTCATTTTTCAGCTCCTCAAATATTCTTTTTTGTTACTATCATAAATCTCCATTTGTTCGAATAATCTTTTAAAAATTCATAATTGAATCTTGGAAAAAAAGATTTGAATTTCAAATATTCATCATGATGCAACGCTGAAGTTTCAAAAAAAGCTATTCCATCTTTTGAAAGAACTTTGGAAAGATTTGTTAAAATTCGATAATATGGTTCCATTCCATTATTAGGAGCAAATAAAGCCATTTCTGGTTCGTATTTTATTTCTTCTCCAATTTCATCATCTGTTCCGATATAAGGCGGATTTGAAACAATTAAATCAAACGTTTTTTTGCTTCTAAGAAATTCGGATAGAAAATCGCTTTGCACAATTTCGTAGTCTACGTTATTATGTTTGGCATTTAATGTTGCAACTTTTAAAGCAGGTACAGATAAATCAGATAATGTAACAGGAATATTTAATTGTTTGCTGAGCGAAATACCGATAACTCCACTTCCAGTTCCAATGTCTAAAATATTGGTAAATTTTTTAGTTGATGCATAGCGTTTGATTATCAAATCCACTAATTCTTCAGTTTCTTGTCGTGGAATCAATACGGCTGGAGTAATTTTGAATTTTAATTTATAAAAAGTCACTTCACCAATTAAGTAATCAATAGGATAATTTGGGTTGTTCTTTATAGTTTTTAAAATAGGTTGAAGTATATTATCATCTAATTCAAGCTCGCTGCTTAATTCGTATTTTAATGAAAATAAGCGCTCGATTAAACGACGACTAGCAAAATAGTCGTATTTTGAGTTTTTAGTTAATATTCTTAGAAACTCATAAGCTTTCACTTTTTCATTGACTCCAAGACTAAATCTTTTTGATGCTCAGTTAAAAGAGCTTCAATAATTTCATCCAATTCACCTTCCATTACACGATCAAGTTTTTGTGTTGTAAAGCCAATTCTATGATCGGTAACTCTATTTTGTGGATAATTGTAGGTTCTAATTTTTTCGCTTCTTTCGCCAGTACCAACTTTAAGTCTTCTTTCAGCACCGATTTTAGCATTTTGTTCTTCATCATATTTGGCTTTTAATCTAGCTCTTAAAAGTTCCATTGCTATTTCACGGTTTTGTATTTGTGATCTTTCAACTTGGCAGGTGACAACAATTCCAGTAGGTACATGGGTAATACGAACGGCACTTTCAGTTTTATTGACGTTTTGTCCACCGGCACCTTGGCTTCTATATGTATCTATTTCAAGATCGCTTTCGTTGATTTTTACATCTACTGCGGTTGTTTCTGGCATAACTAATACCGTGGCAGTTGATGTATGAATTCGACCATTTGTCTCTGTCTTCGGAACACGTTGAACACGGTGGGATCCACTTTCAAATTTTAACTTTGAATAGACATCTTTCCCTTTAATTTTAAATGAAACGAAGGAAAATCCCCCCAAACTTGTAGGAGATTCATCGATAAGTTGCATTTTCCAATGATTTTTTTCAGCGTATTTAACATACATTCTATAAAGATCACCAGCGAAAATATTTGCTTCATCACCGCCGACAGCACCACGGATTTCCATGATAATGTTTTTCCCATCATTTTCATCTTTAGGAAGCAATGAGATTTGAATCTTATCATATAATTCTTCCATTAAATTTGATTGCTTTGTGTATTCTTCAGAACCTAAAAGTTGTAATTCAGGATCTTTTTCCATCTTTAATAATTCAGCATCTTCCTTGTTTTGTTTAGCTTGGAGATATTGATTATATAGATTTACTGTTTCTTCAATATTGCTATGTTCAATATTTAAACTGCGAACTTTATCAGAATCTTTTAAAATTTCATCATCTGTTAATAATCTATCTATTTCATCATAGCGTTTTTTGGTAATTTCAGCTGTGTCTAATACATAATCTTTTTCCATTATCTTTTCCTCTTTCTACTATTAGGGTTTACATTGTAACGTCTTTTAATTTTCTTTTCTTTTTCCCAAATTTCTTTATCGTACCAATGAGTTTTTATATTCATATAAGAATATTTGTAAAACTTATCATTGATGTGCATAGCCATATAAATATATGACATTCCTAAGAAGATCAAAAGACCTATAATGGTATATTTTGCTCCTTGGCTTAATCCTTCTGGACTATAGGATAAAGTGTAGTTTATAAATTGATTTTCTTCGTTGCTATTAATAGATTCAAATCCGATTAATCCGCCTTGTGAGCGATACATTTTAACATTTTCTGATGTTGCTTTTCCACCTTCAATATAAGAGCGTGTTAAAGTCCAACCATTATCGTATGGAATATTCAAGACTGTATAATGTAATTTATCTTCAGTGAAATCAGTAGTAAACTTCAAAGTATTTGCATCACGATAGGTGATATTGTAGTGTTTATTCTCTTCAAGTTGCTTATCTGTATCTTCAATGTATTGAGAATAATATGAATATTGAACTGAAGGTTGTGGGAACATATTTGTGAGTGAAGTTGTATTATTTCCACGAATATCACCCATGACAAATCCAACTATCTTTTTAACTGGTCGATCTGTATAAAATCCACGGGCATATTTCCAGTCATAAGAACCATCATAGGTATTAACATAATGGTGATCATAATTGATTATTTGATCATCTTCATCGATTAGGAAGAATTTTAAATTGAAGCCGAATTTAGCATTAACACTGACATAGCAACCGGAATCCTTATCATCGCGATTAGCTCCAGAGCAGACAGGAGTATTGAAATTCATTACGATTCTTGTCCAATAAGGAAGATAACCATTGATGACATATTCATTTCCATCTTCATCTATAGGAGTTTTGCTATGGGATTTATCAAGATCATTCCATCTTGTATAAATCATATCGCTTTCTATTTCAGAAACTTCATTATAGCTTCCATTTTCAGTTCCTAAAATATGACTTCCATCAGAAGACCAGTCAGGAATTCTAACTTCTAAATTATAACTTGCATTTGATAAAGTTCTTGTTGCTTTTGAATAATAAGATGAAGAATTGTTCAAAGTATCATTTTCTCCAGAAAGATGATTAAATGTTTTTGCATCTTCAGATTTTAAAGTCTTTAAATCATCGCTATTGATTATTCCGTATTTTAAGTAAACTGTTTCATTTTTATTTTCATTTACATAACTTGTGGACATAGCACTAGAAGAAATTAATGTGTCATATGTAAAGAATGTATCGATATAGCGAGTATTTAAATATAATTTGTGATTTGTTTTATTCTTTTCAAGAACATTTTGTAAATTTTTTAATTCTTCATCGCCATTTGCATCAAGTGTTGAGACATCGACAAAACCATAAGGAATGTTGACATCATCTGCTTTTAATAAATAGTATTTAATGCCTAATATTGAATCAAGATTATATCTTTTTTCATTGACACTCATCGACCAAGAATCATTGTAATTAATTCTTGACCATCTTAACATATCTCTTAAATCAGTAGCGTAGTTAGTGTTAAATGTTGATATACCATTGTATCCGATGTTCATTTGATAGTTATTGGCACCGCGATCTACGGTAGAATCAAAAATTCTAAAGAAAGTTGTATCGTAATTATTTAAGGCAGAGACTATTTCTCTTTCTTGTGAAAGATTGTTGATACCTCCAGCTAAATCTTGATATCTTTGAACTCCTTGACCAACGATTGTCGCATTTCCTTGAATTACAGCTTCTAAAGCAACTAAAGCCAAAACAATATTTGGAAGTTGTTGCTTTTTGAACATTGTGCGCATGATAACATAGCAAATTAAAGAATAAATAATTTGATATATGACAACCCAGTTTCGACCATCAGGATCATAGAATGTATTGGTATTGTTCTTTTGAATATTATCGGCTAAGAAATATGTGATAATCATCATGGTAATTGAAAAGACAATACTTATATCTAAATAGTATTTAGGCATTTCTTTTCTGTTTTCAAAGTGAATTAAGAAAAAGACAATCATCCAGCAAGAAGCCATAACTTCCCAACGGCCATATAAAGCAGAACCACCGAAAAATACGTAATAGGCAAAAGGAGTAAAAAGCATTAGCATTGTGCCAAAACATCCGACAAGATGAGACCATTTTTTGGTTCTTATTGAATCTAAAATTGAAGGAACAAGCATGAGCATTAAAGGAGTGAAAACAAAGATTGAACTCATAGTGTTGTTATACCATCTTGGACGATACAAATTGCTAGAGAAACAATTGAAGTTCATAAAGAAGAACGATGATAGAGGATAAGCGGCTTCATAACTTGTTGGGAAAACAAACAATAATTTTAATAAGGATAAAGAATCTTTAGCATCGAGTAATTGTTTGAAATAATTTGAACCATTTCTAATTGAAGAAATATTTAAACCGACTTTTAATGAAGGAATCCAAACAACAGCTGTGATCATTACGCCAGCTAGATATCCTAAAACACCTTCAGCAAAAATTCTTAAAGTTTCATTTCCAGAACGAGTTTTCCAAGTTTGAATTACTCTGAAGAAAACGTATACTATACTGGAAATCAAAAAACATATCATGAAGAAATAATTGGTAAATCCTAATAAGCAGATAGAAATTATCAAAACGATATTTCCTTTTTTGCTCAGTACTCTTTCAATTCCCCATAAAAGCAAAGGTAAAAAACAAACTACATCAAGGAAATGGAACCAGAGATTATAGAAAATATATCCGCAGAATGCGAAGGCGATAGCTCCGATTCGTTTTGTTGATTCTTGCATTTTGAAAGAGCCAAGATAACAATAGAATAACAATCCAGCAGTGGTTATTTTGACCATTTGTAAAATTCCTTGAATTTGTGAAATCCAATTTCTAGGAAAAATTAAATATATAAGAGTCCAAGGAGAAGTTAAATTATAAAAAGAATAAGCCCCAATATTGTTTACACCGAGAAATCCTGATGTGTCCCAAAGAGGAAAAACTCCTGTTTGGAAGAAATAATGCCAATCATCATAAGCATTATAAGCAAAAGGAATCATTTGTAAGACATAATCACCACCCATAGGAACGGTAAACATATTTGTAAAATATGTTGTGGCGAAACATAAGAAAGACAATACAAATAAAATAAATCCTATTTGGCAATATTTATTTCTTTTAATTTTATCCCATTGTCTTTTTAACCAAATTTGGCCTTCTTCAAGCCAATGAGGAATATAATATGGAATTAAATCTTGAAAAAAGTATTTAATTGAATTGGTATTCATTATAAATCTCCTTTTTTTGTTTAGCTATGCTATGGGTGATATTTTAACACAAAAATATATCGCTGTTAAGTGACTGGAGAATCTAACATATTACTTATTGTGAAATAATTAGCAGTAAAATATTTAAAAATCTATTTTATTGTTAAGAATTTGTAAATATGTTAAAATAAAAAGACGGAGGTTAATGATGCCGATAGATTTAAAATTGGACTCCAATAAAGTTTTTCATAAAGTTTTCGAAGGAACAAAACCTGGTTATAATGCTACACAAGTTGATACATTTTTAGATATTGTAATTAGTGATTATGAAGCAGTTGAAGCTTATGTTCAAAAAACAGACGAACTTATTGATAATCTCAATAAAACTAACAAAATGTTAAAAGATCGTTTGACAACAACTGAAGCTAATTTAGCGGTTTTGGAAGAAAAAATGAAAAATATTTCTGATAATGAAAGCGTATCTATGGCTAATTTAGATTTGCTAAAAAGAATTTCAACTTTAGAACAAGCTCTTTTTAAAGCAGGTATTAACCCAAGCAATATAAAATAATAATAAATCCGGTCCGGATGACAGCTAGGAAACTAGAGGAAAGTCCATGCTCGCACTTTCTGAGATGAAAGTAGTGTTTGTGCCAAAGGAAAAAATAACTTTGGGCAGGGAGGAGTCCCTGACGGCGGAAGATTTCCTGAAATGGAATATTCTGTAACGCTCCACAGTGACGAATCAGGTGGAAACATCTGGGTGAAACGCGGAAAGCCCCTCAAGCGAGAAACCTAAATTTTGGTAAGGGAAGTCAAAAGCGGGAATCAAACTGCAATTGGCAAGCTTCGGCTTAGATAAATTGTCGTCCTCGACAAAACATGGCTTATAGGATCGGATACTCATTTTGGAGGCTACTATGAATTTACCTAATAAAATTACAATTTCACGATTAATAATTGCGGTGATTATGATATTTTTCGCTGTATTTCCTTGGGCAAATGTAGGTGCTTCTAGTATATTAACCACGTTAGGTAATACTGGCTTTACTATTCTTGATTTAATTTTAGCAATTCTTTTTGTTGTTGGTTCAGCAACTGACGCAATTGATGGAAAAATTGCTAGAAAATATAATTTAATAACAGATTTTGGAAAATTTTTTGATCCTTTAGCAGATAAATTCTTAGTAAATTCGGCTTTGATTTTTTTAGCATGCTATGGAAGAATTCCAGCTTTGATTATAATTTTGATGATTGGAAGAGATTTAGCAGTAGATGGAATAAGATTTATGGCTGCTTCTAAAGGTGAAGTGATTGCAGCTAATATATTTGGAAAGTTAAAAACTGTATTTCAAATGGTAACTATTCCATTTGTTATGTTAAATGGTTTTCCATTTAATTATTTATTTAAGGAACATACATATATATTCTTAGATGTTTTGTTGAGCATTACTTGTGCCATGAGTCTTATTTCAGGCTTTATCTATCTTTATAGAGGAAGAAAATACATACAATGTGCCAAGTAGATATTTTAGATTTGTTCCACAAAATGGAAGAAAAAGGATTATTTCTCTGCTCTGTTGAAAGTTTAACAGGGGGACTTTTTGCTTCTACTATTACAGGAATTCCGGGTGCTAGCCATATTTATAAAGGTTCTTTTGTAACTTATTGCAACGAAATAAAAAATATTATAGGTGTACAAAAAGAAACTCTTGAAAAATATACAGCTATTTCTAGAAAAACTGCCGAAGAAATGGTTGTTAATGGCGTAAAAAAATTAAATTGCAATGTCGGAGTTAGTTTTACTGGTAATGCAGGTCCTGAACCTTCAGAAGGAAAACCGGTAGGACTTATATATATTTCAATTTATTTAAAAGGAAAAATTTATACATATGCTGTCTCTTATACACATCTGACGCTGCCGACGACTAGTCGAGT
>ENA-OZGO01000948-OZGO01000948.1-human-gut-metagenome-genome-assembly--contig:-NODE-948-length-12503-cov-5.714733_pt1 | contig 12503 bp, 10 predicted proteins | sample MGYA00244658_ERZ653662 | MGnify/ENA primary metagenome ERZ653662 (study PRJEB26926, sample SAMN06165217) | human gut metagenome | biome: ENVO:00009003; feature: ENVO:2100002; material: ENVO:00002003... | reverse complement strand
GTAGGCGCCCCTTATAGGGGCTGTGCAAACCACTAGTTTACTAGTGGTTATGATTTATTACTTTTTCACTTTTAACTCTTCACTTTTCAGTGAAATTCGTTCCTCCTCAACGAGTGAAATATCTTCGATGTGAAATATGCCTGCGGCATATGAAGGAACGATACTTGACGAAGTTCGCCAGACAGGCAGGGAAACAATATACAAAACAATTAAAAAAGCAAAGTCCGTTTTATGGCACACCGATTATGATATGCTTTTTATGGTTTTAGATATAGTTTATATAAAAGATTTTTAAATTTGTAGGAGCGTGAAATACATGGATACTTCTAATGAGCTTCAAATAAGTCTGGAACCTTATGATAATTTATCAGATAAGTATGAATTCAATCTTGACAAGAAAATTTATGACTTGAACAGCCAACTCGAACTATTGGCACCCGATGCAGACAATTTTGATTATCTAATTTCGATTGCATCCGGATTACTATGTGGTTCACTTGATATTTTGTGGACGGGAGACTTCGACCTGGGGCGCGGACGCGATATTGCAAATGATGAGATAGAAGAGTTTGTAAAAAAAATTGCCCAAAAATTTGGCTGTAAAAATAAAGACCTGAAGTCTTGTATTGCTTTTTTGGAAAGGAAATTTCCAATCCCGAGTGACGGAAATACTGATGATTTTGGCGGAGGGTTGCAACATCATTTGCGGGATTTTGCTCACCATCCCACAGTGATTGGTTTGGTTTTCTCGCTTCTTACTCAGTTCACATATAAGTCATATGGAACAGATGTACACGGTGCTTTTCATTTTGCGGATGTCCCGGAAAAAAATCGGGCTTTCATCGGGGATGATGTTGTTACAAAAATACTATACGGAACAATTATTTGGTTTTTCCACCTTGTAAGTGATGTTTCAGGCTCGAGCAGTTCTACTGGCAAGAGTAATGGAACGGGGATTCCCGGTCCGATTCTTTCATTAGCAAAGGAACTGTCGGTTCTTCCCGCTTTTAAAGACATAAATATTAATGACCGTTCCATATCTGTATTTATATCAAAACTTTTTAATGGAACCTTGCTTGCAAAACATGACGAAACGGGTGCAATTATCAAAGAAAGCATTCTAAAAATTGATTTGCGCGGTGAGTTCGGCATAGGTGCGGAACTTGAACGGCAGGCGATACCTGTTATTGCAAATGACTGTATAGTGAGAGCGTTCTATTTTATTAGGCACCTTGCCATAGAACTACGAAAAAATAATGTGCATTCTCTTAATGATATGAAACAAAATGTTTGGGATAAAGTAAAACTCGCAAATAATCCGACCATTGCAAGAATGCTTACAATCGCAACAGGTATTTTTACAACGGTTGATATCGGTGAAGCTATTGTCAGTCAGAAGTATTGGGTGTCAGTCAATTATGTGGGTGTTGGGAGATTTGCTGTTGCTATCGGGCAGGATGTAGTTTGGTGCTTGCGAGCGAGAAACATCAAAAAAATCAGGCAAATGTATGAGGACATAAAGTACTTTACTTATACACGAGAAAATGACAAAATATATGAAAGAATAGGTGCCGATATGATGGATATGGAAAAGCTTGGATTAACTGTTGAGCAAACTGAAATCTTATATAACCTCGAATATTATAAAACGCTTCACGACATTCAGTGCACAAACCTGCCATTTAATGAAGATGAAATTAAACAGTTGAAGTTGAACTGGCTTGAAGAGTGGAAACAATACATGACTCAGGGCTTTTCAAAATTTCTGCATATTGACAATATCGAGCTGCATTGGTTTTCTGAACAGAAATTAATTCAAAAAATTAATGAGAATGAGCCTAGAGGCACGTGGTTTAAATTAACTTTGCTTGAAGCAATGCTGTTTGAACCGTATTTCCCGCTAAGTCTTAGCGAGGACAAGAAAGGTAATAGTGTTCCTGACAAAAAATATAAAGAACTTCAGAATGCGGTTCTCGGCTATAAAAAGGATGAAGGGGATCGCTATTTAGACAAACTTTTTACAGGGGCATATTATTATACTCCGGGATATATTAAACGGTTTCGCAAATGTTACAACAAAGTTCTTCGTGAGTTAAATGAAGTCCTAAAAACAGTTATAACAACACTGTCCATTACTGCAGGTGTTGCTATAGTTACAATTGCAACGGCCGGAGCACTTGCTCCTGCTATTGCCGTTGCATTAGTCGGTTCAAACTTTGCCGGGCTAAGCGGTGCAGCTTTGACGAGTGCCTGCCTTGCCTATCTTGGCGGTGGTGCAATTGCGGTAGGCGGTGCAGGAATGGCTGGCGGTACAATTGCTATAGTCGGCGGCGGAGCAGCTCTTGGCATTGGCGTTGGTGCGGGTGTCGGAGGTATTGCTGGTGCTGCTGGATTAATGGGAAAGAAAAATACCATTTTGCAGTCTGCTAAGCTTATGGTTTCTGTAAGAGAAATTTTTCTCAACGACGAGCATGATATTGAATATTCTAACAGCATTCTTGAGAAGTATGTACAAAATATCGCAGAAATCGAAAAAGGACTGGTAGAATTACGACTACAGGCGGATGTAGCGAACGGCAAAGAAAAAAAGACGCTACAAAGTGAAATCAAAAAAGCAGAGGAATCGGTTGAAGCAATGAAGATTGCCCGAAAGAGCATGGCAAAATTTATATCTTCATTTGAGACCGGCATGGCGCAGGCATAAAGCGGAGTAAATAAGGTTCTATATTGCACAACAACCCCCGGAGACTTCCAAAATCTCCGGGGGTTCATTTCATTTTTAGCCGTGCTTGCTCGTTTTATCGCGTTTACTCGCTGTATCTGTCTGCGATGCTTCTGCCCATGAGCACGCCCATGACGGACGCCATCATCAGACCTCTTGTCCAGCCGCTCGAGTCGCCGAGGCAATGGAGACCTCTGACGTTCGTGTCGAAGTTTTCGTCCATCTTGATGCGGTTGGAGTAGAACTTGAGCTCGGGGGAGTAGAGCAGCGTCTCCTCTGCGGCGAAGCCGGGGACAACATAGTCGACAGCCTGGATGAAGTTGATTATGTTGAGCATCGCGCGGTAGGGCATGGCGGCGGTTATGTCGCCCGCGACGGCGTCGGGGAGAGTGGGTCTGACATTCGAGCGGTCAAGCTCCTTCTGCCATGTGCGCTTTCCGTCGAGGATATCGCCGTAGCGCTGGACGAGAATATGTCCCGCGCCGAGCATGTTTGTCAGCTCGCCGACCTTCTGTGCGTATTCGATCGGCTGGTTGAACGGCTGATTGAAGTTGTGGGAGCAGAGTATCGCGAGATTCGTGTTGTTGCTCTTGAGCTCTTTGTATGAGTGTCCGTTGACAACGGCGAGGTCGTTGTCATAGTTCTCCTGGCTGACAAATCCGCCGGGATTCTGGCAGAATGTGCGGACCTTGTTCTTGAACGGCTTGGGGTAGCCTATGAGCTTCGACTCATAGAGAACATCGTTGACCTTCTCCATGACCTCGTTTCTTATCTCAACGCGCACGCCGATGTCGACCGTGCCGGGCTGATGGGATATATCATGCTGAGCGCAGAGCTTTTCGAGCCAGTCTGCGCCGCGGCGCCCTGTCGCTATTACGGTGTGCTCCGCGAATATCTCTATGTTCTCCTCGCCCTTGCGGACATAGACGCCCTTGCAGCGGTCGCCGTCGAGGATTATATTGTCGCACTCGTAGCCGAAGAGCATATCGACGCCGTTTTCTATGAGATACTGCTCGATGGCGTAGTAGATATCCTGCGCCTTCTCCGTGCCGAGGTGGCGTATCGGGCAGTCAACGAGGCGAAGACCCGCTTTTATCGCGCGCTTTCTTATCTCCTTGACCTCCTCCTCGCGGCCGACGCCCTCAACATGGGTGTCCGCGCCGAACTCGAGGTAGATGCTGTCGGCATATTCTATTGTCTCCTGAGCGGTTTCATAGCCTATGAGCTCGGGGAGCTGACCGCCGACCTCGGGGCTCAGCGACAGCTTGCCGTCCGAGAACGCGCCCGCGCCGGAGAATCCCGTGGTGATATGACAATAGGGCTTGCAGTTGACGCACTTGTTTGTTTTCGATTTGGGGCAGCGGCGCTTTTCGATCGGCTGACCCTTTTCAACCATCATAATTTTCTTGTTCGCGCCCTTGCGGATAAGCTCAATGGCCGTGAATATTCCGGCAGGACCCGCGCCGATGATAACTACGTCGTATTTCATTGGTACACCTCGTTCTTTATTCGGGAAGAGTTATCTCTTCGTTTATTCTTTCAACGCCGTCCGTGCCGATCTCGTGAAGAGCCGGCAGGAAGAAGAGTCCGGGCGCTCTGCCGGACGGGAACAGATCGAGCAGCGGAACCATCACGAAAGCGCGCTCGTGTATTCTCGGGTGGGGCAGGGTGAGCAGAAAGCTCTCGCTCTTCATGCCCTCATAGAGCAGCAGGTCGAGGTCGAGCACGCGCGGTCCGTCTTTTATCGTCCTCACGCGGCCGTAAGCTCCCTCGATGCCGAGGCATGCGCCGAGCAGCATCTGCGCGGACAGCTCCGTCTCCACTATTATCGCGGCGTTGTAAAACAGCGGCTGCGCCTCATATCCGACCGGGCGGGTCTCATAGACGTGGGAGCACGCCGTTATTTTCGTCTTTGGCAGGCGGGACAGAGAACGCACAGCGCCGTTTATGTTCTTCAGTCTGTCCCCCATGTTTGAACCGATCCCTATAACTGCCTGCATACAGTTTGCCATAAAATCTACAGTCCTTTCGATTGATGTTTCTTGCCCGTTTTATGTTTTTACTTTCTTTCCCTGTAAATGCTGACCGCGGCGAAGCCGAAATCCGCCTTCATCGGCGCGTCCGGCTTTTTGCAGGTCACTCTCACGCCCTCAATGGGCGGAAATTCTTCGAGCAGTGCGTCGGCGACTCGCCGCGCGGCACGCTCAATGAGCTTGTCCTTCTGCGAGGAAAACACCCTGCGCGCGCATTTTATCATCTGCGCGTAGCTGACGGTGTCATTTAAATCGTCGCTCTCGCCGGCTTTTGAAAGCGGAATATCCGCCTCAATGTCGAGAATGAAGAACTGCCCGTCCTCCTGCTCCTCGGGATTGACCCCGTGATAGGCGAAGAGGCGAAGCGAATCTATAATTATCTTATCCACCGTCTGCCTCCCCGTATATCTTTTTCAGTGCGTCCGCGACGCGCGCCGACTGGACGGCGGAGAACACATCGTGGGCGCGGATAACATCTGCGCCGTTCAATATGCTCGCCGTGTGCAGCGCCACCGTTCCCGGGTCGCGCTTTGCGGCGTCTGTCTCGCCCGATGCCGTGCCGATAACGCGCTTTCGCGACGCGGCGGACATCAGCGCGCTGCCGTCGGTCTTTATCTTCCCGATATCCCTTATCAGGCGCAGGTTGTCCTCGTAGCTTTTTGCAAAGCCGATTCCCGGGTCGAAGCAGAGGCTGCTCGCCGGTATCCCGTGCGATTTTGCGACCCTCGCGGCTCTGCCGAAAAAGTCGAGCACATCGTCGGAGACTCCGTTTTCATAGACGGGGACTGCGTCCGCGCCGGCGGGATTGTGCATGATTATCCACCCCGCGCCGAATTCGCTGACGACCTTCGCCATCTCGTCGCTCGCTTCTCCGCTGACATCGTTGATTATCTTCGCGCCGTGCGTGAGAGCCGTGCGCGCGCATTCGGGATAGAATGTGTCAACGCTTATCGGGACGGTTATTCTGCCCTTTAACAGATCGAGCACCGGAATGAGCCTCGCGTTCTCTTCGTCGGCGGAGACGGCGGAGAGCCTTGTTGAGCCGGGGCGGGTCGACTGCGCGCCGACATCGATGATATCCGCGCCGAGCGCCTGCATCTCGAGCGCGTGCTCAAGTGCCTTCTGCGGCTCGTCCCATTTGCCGCCGTCCGAAAAAGAATCGGGAGTTATATTGAGTATCCCGCACACAAGGGTGTGGGAGGAGGTATCAAAAATAAATCTCTCCATAGTATCGCCTTATTTTGTCAGAAGTGATATTGCCTCGGCGCGCGCCCTCGCGTCCGAGCGCATCGTGCCGCGTAGAGCGGAAGTCCTCGTCTGCGCACCCGACGCACGCGCTCCGCGCATCGTCATGCACAGGTGCTCCGCCTCGATAACGACCGCCACGCCGAGCGGGTCGAGCTGTTCATCGAGGAAGTCCGCAATCTGCGAAGTGAGCCTCTCCTGAAGCTGCGGTCTGCGCGCGAAGCTGTCAACTATCCTCGCGAGCTTCGACAGGCCTATGACTTTGCCGTCGCGCGGGATATATGCTATATGCGCCCTGCCGATAAACGGCAGAAGATGGTGTTCGCACATCGAATACATCGGGATGTCGCGGACAATGACCATCTCTTCGTTTTTCTCTTCGTTGAAGAGCTTGACATGGCGCTTCGGATCGTCCTCGAGCCCCGAGAAAATCTCTTCATACATTCTGGCGACCCGCGCGGGCGTTTCGACAAGACCCTCTCTGTCCGGATCCTCGCCGACCGCCGCAAGTATCTCGCGTACAGCCGCCTCGATTCTCTTTTTATCCATCATTTCACCCCGGTTATACGAGAATAAATTCGATGACACAGTGGGTGTCGTCGGCGATATAATTAATCTGCGTTGTTGAAAATCCGCCCTTGCCCGCGTCGGCGATGCTGAGGAGTCTGTAGATCTCCTCTTTTTTCAGCAGTCCATCAATGGCGCGTTGATAAGCGTCTTCGGAAGAGAACCTAACGTCGAGCTTGTCGCCCGATTTATGCCCGCCGAACATATTTGAAAGAGCGGTTTTCGTCTCGGCATTGTAGCCGTCGAACTGCCTGCCGAGCTTGACGAAATAGTTGCTGTCCGTCGCGGTGCAGCAGGCGGACGCATCGGAAAACGTGTGGGTTTTCAGTATCTCTTCGTCCGTAATATTGAAATAGGCATAGCGTTTGTTCTGCGTCACTCCCTCGCCGATGGGATCGTCCCAGGTGAGGTCGAGGTTATAGGGCTTGCCGTCGATAAAGACGACATTCCACATATGTCCCTCGCTCGCGCCGTCCTCGCGCTTCGCCGTGCCGGTGATGACATAGTTTTCTATTCCCGCCTTGTCGAGCAGAAGCTTCGCCGCCTTTGCGTATCCCTCGCATGAGGCGGAGCCGTTGACGAGCACGCCGTAAGCGGAGCTTGCAATGAGCTTGTCGGAGTCGGTATATCTGCACGAGTCTATTATCGCGTCATGGATAAGCAGTTCCTTGTCAAAATCAGAAGTTTCTTTGACTATCTTTGCGCCGAGCTCATCCGCTTTTGTCTGAAGCTCGGCCTTTTTCTGCTCATACTCGTCTTTGGTCATGGCGTATTCGCAGCTGAACCAGAACTTGCGGTCTCTCGAGACGAGCATACATTCGCGCCCGAGCATTATCAGCTCCGGGTTGTCGTACATAACGGCGAGCCAGACCTTTTCGAGCTCTTCGTTGTTGAGCTCGGGAATTTCAATTTCCTCGGGAAACGACTCAATGTCGCGGAGAATGGCGTTGTATGCGCGTTTCTCGTTCTCGTTAAGCTCGCCGAAGTAGTGCTTGAAGTCGCCGAACGCAGACACTTGTTCAGATGAAGGTATATTGTTTACCTTTTTCACCGAGCACCCGGTGAATATGAGCGTCAGCGCCAGCAGAAGCGCCGCAGGACACAGAAGCTTTCTTGCCAAATGACCGCCCCCTTGTTTTATATACGGTTATTTTCCGCGCTTGCCGGGCGTAACGGTCAGCTCGCCGGCGGAAGAAACGGATGTATATTTTATATCTCCCGCCGCCATCGCAGAGAGGGTGCGCTCACAGCGTGAGAAATCGACTATCGATATGTCGGTGTCCAAAGAGTCGATTATCTGCGAGAAATAGTTGCGCCCGGAGGCGAGATAGGTCTTGTTGATATACTGCGAGAAAAGCACGCAGAGCAGTTCGCCCTGCTTCTGCGCTCCGCCGCCCGACGGGGTCAGGCAGTAGCGGAAATATTTGAGCAGCGTCTCGCCCTTGACGGTCTGGTTGCCGGGCATGAGCGAGAGCGACAGCTCCTTTGTCTTATAGCTTATGCGCTCGGGCACGGATATCTGCGCGCCGGAGAGCACGTTGATGGCATTCTTGAACTGATTCGCGGTCGAGACGGCGTATTTGTCCGCGGTGAATCCGCAGAGGGAGTCGACCGCTTTCTTGAGCTCTTTCGAGCCGCCGGTCTTGTAGTGACCCATAAGACTGTCTTTGTTGCCGGAGATATCCACCGAGGTATTCGGATCAAAGGCGCACACGCGCACCTCGCCCGAGTCGAGATCGGCGTTGACCGCGGCGACAAAATACAGCTCATCTTTGTCGTCCGAGACGCAGGCGAACATAAATGTCGCCTTGCCGCCGAGCGGCGCAATAGCCTCGTCGGTGCTCCCGTCGGAGGATTCAACTTCCTTTTCCGGGAACAGGTCGTTCATTGAGAGATGATGCGATTTGAACATATAGGCTACGGAGACGAGGGCAAACGCGAGCAGAAAGCCGACGAATCCGAGCACGAAAAGTCTTAATTGCTTCGTCTTTTTCTCCTGCGTTGTGCGGAACTTCATTCCCTTTCTTTTCGCCATACGATCACCTCCGATTATTTATAAAGTATTGCCGCCGAATATGCGCCGAGCGGGACACTGCGTCCGTCGGCGGCGCTGCCGAAGAGCGTGGATGCGCCCCGCCAGCGTTCTGGGACAGTGTATTCTATCCCATGGCAGTTTGCGTTTGCGATTATCAGCGCACTGCACGATTCGGAATTGCGCTCATATGCGATGCAGCCGAGCGCCGAGGATATGCAGTTGAACTCTCCGTCGATAAACGCGGGACAGAGCTTTCTTATCCTGCCGAGCGTTCTGTAGTGGCCGAGCAGCTCCGCGTTTTCGTTTCCCCAGGGGAAGCAGGCGCGGTTGAACGGATCTTCGCCGCCCGCGAGTCCGACCTCGTCGCCGTAATAGACGCAGGGAACGCCGGGGAGCGTGAACTGCAAAACCGAGGCGAACTTCAAAAGGCAAACGCCCTTTTGATATTGCTCTTCAGTCAAAATACCCCTGTCGCGCCCGTTTTCGGGGTGCCCGATATCGCCGCGTCCGAGCCGCGTTATGGCGCGTACCGTGTCGTGGGTGCCGATATGGTTCATCAGCGTGTCAAGCGACGCGCGCGGATAGTGTTCGACTATATTTTCAACGCATTCGCGGAGTTCTTCCGCGTTCGCCGTGCGGACAAAATCTATAACAGCATTTGCAAACGGATAGTTCATCACACTGTCCAGCTCGCCGCCCTCGAGATATCTGCGGCGGTGGCCGTAGCTTATCTTGTCAGTCGCGTCCTCCCAGACCTCGCCGTAGATAAACGCGTCTTTTTTCTCTTTTCTGACCGCCTCGTGGAAGCGGTCGAGAAATTCGTCGGGCAGTTCGTCCGCCACATCGAGCCGCCAGCCTGACGCGCCGAGTCTGAGCCAGTGCCGCGCAACGCCGTTTTCGCCGGTCAGAAACGCCAGCACGCCCGGATCGGTCTCATTTAGCTCCGGCAGGATGTCAACGCCCCACCAGCAGGCGTAATCGTCCGGCCAGCAACGAAAATTATACCACGAACGGTAGGGAGAATTTTTGTCGCAATATGCACCCTTGCCGCCGTAGGACGAAAATTTGTCAAAATATCTGCTGTCGGCGCCCGTGTGACTGAACACGCCGTCGAGCAGAATTTTTATCCCGTGCTCTTCGGCACTCTTGCAGAGAGACTTGAAATCCTCCTCTGTGCCGAGCATCGGGTCGATTTTCATGTAGTCGCCCGTATCGTATCGGTGATTCGAGCGCGCGGAGAAAATCGGGTTTAAATATATGCAGGTGACGCCGAGGCTCTCGAGATAGCCGAGCTTCTCTTCGATGCCCTTGAGGTCGCCGCCGAAAAAGTCGTATTTTTCAATTTTTCCGTCGGAGTCGGGCTCCCAGTCGGGCTCTTCGCCCCAGCGGGAGTGGTATTCCGCCGCGGGCTTGTTCTCGGGCAGGGGAGTTTTGCCGGAGCGGCAGAACCTGTCCGGGAATATCTGATACATTGTGCCGCCGCGAAGCCACAGGGGCGTGTCGCAGTTTTCGCGGCATACGGTCAGCCGCCAGCGCGAGCCCTCGCCGATGACGGCATTTCCATTAGATTCAAGTGATATTTTTTTCGTGCCCCACGGGGTGTCGTATTCAAAAAAGTACCAGACTATCCCCGCGTTTTCGGGTGCGGCGGTCTCGAGCCGCCACCATTCCTCGTTTTCGCCCTGCATTCGCTCCCACGAGAAAGAAAAATATTCTCTCTCGCCGCCGTCCGTCTCAAGAATGAGGCGAACCGCGCTGCACTGCTCCGAGCGGGGCAGAACTATCCTGAAAATCATATCCTCACCCGAGCGCACAGCCGCGCCGGGCGAGAGATGATATTTTTTTCTCGAGTTGTAGGGGATAAAATGCATTTAAATCTGCCTTTATTTCGTGAGGATATATGTGCTGTCGGTGTTTGAAGCCGAGCTCTTCATTTCAATGACCTTTTTCGAGGCGGGGAAATTGCGCTGGGCGTCCGCCTTGAGGGAGCTGAGATCGACCGCGAAAGCGGAGGCGTTCGCGCTCCAGAGAGAGCCGTTGTATATATCGCTGCTGCCGCCCGCAGCCGCTTCGCCCTTCATCGCGCAGATAACGGGAGTGCCGGAGCACGCGGAGACGCAGGAGTTGACGAAGTTCACGAGCACGGCGTTTCTCGATACCGAGCCCTCACCGTCAAATGTCGCAACGTTAGAATTTAAGTCGGGGAACTGCACGCCGTCGAGCAGTATTGCATCAACGCCGAGGTTCTTCACTTCCTTGACGACTTCGAGCAGATAGTTCTGAGCCGTCTGCGAATAGGGGTTGAGCCACGGCTTACCGCCCTTGGAAGCCTCGTTGTCGAGCCAGATCATCTGAGTTTTGTTGTAGTGAACAGCCATGGTGCGGTCAATGCGCGGCATCTGTGTATCTTTGAAGCAGTATATGCGCGCCACGACTTTTATGCCGGACTGCTGAATTTTCTTGACGCTCGCGGCGGCGTTCGCCTGAGCCTTTGATGACGGAGCTTTGTCTTTTACAGCCGCTATAGACGAGGGATAGCTGAGATAGCCGGACGCATCTTTGAAGTCGATGACAACGGCGTTCTGACCCGCGCTCTTGAGCGAGGATACGAACTGGTCGAGTCCGCTGCCGCCCGCGAGCAGGGAGACATTGCCGACGCGCGCCTTTATTTCGGCTGAAGTCTGCTGATTATCGACGGGAGCGGTCGTGTCGTTCTTGCCGCCTTTGTTGTTCTTGTCTTTGTTGCCTTTGTTGTCCTTTTCGGCCTTCTGCGTGGTTTCGATATTCGCGTCGGAGATGCCGAGGAGCGTATCGGTGACGAAAAATGCCGCAGTGAAGACAACAGCCGCGCCGAGAACGCACGCGAGGACTATTCCGACTATCTTATTGCGTCTGCGCTCGGTGTAGCTCTTGCGGCGCTTCGAGCCGCCTGCCGCGTGCTTGCTGAACGCGGTTATGCTCCTGTGAGTGCCGGGAGAAAAATACTTGTCATATTTGCTGCGTTTTGCCATTTTTCATCATCCTCTGTGCCGCGCGGCGGGCATGACATCACCCGTCGGCGTCGGAATTTTTTAATTAATTATGAGAACAGGGAGCTGCCCGAGAAGCCGGAGAACGCGAGCGAGAGCAGCGCGACGTAGACGAACGCTGCCGGAGTGCCGCGGAAGGCTTTGGGCATATCCTGATTCTGCGAGATTATGTGCAGACCCTTGCATATGAGCGTCGCCGCGAGAATGAACGCGAGACCCGCGCCGATGCCGGAGCCGATGCTCTCGGGGAGAGTATAGGCTGCGCTGCGGTTGAGCAGGGGAGTTGCGAGCACAAGGGAGTTGAGCGCCGCCATGCCGAGCGTGCCGAGGAACTTCTCGGTCGCGCCGAGGGCGAGCTTGAGTATGAGTCCGGTTATCAGGAAAACTACGATAAGCACGCCGCTGAACATTGCAAAATGCAGCGCCGAGGGCAGGGTGCTGAGCACCGGTATCATTTCGAGCGCGCGGCAGACGAGTGCCGTGACGGTCGAGAAAAATGCTATCATCGCCGAGAACATCCAGAGTCTGCGCGGCTTCTTCGCAAGCATAAGAGCTTCGCTCGCCGCGTATCCGCCGTTGAAGACGAGATTCTGAATGAACACTGTGTAGAGTGCTGTGGAGAGCAAATCAAAAAACCAGGTCATGTTCATTTGTCTCCCTCCTTCTTCTCGTCGGAGTCAAAATCCTTTGCTTCGTCGAACAGGCGGTTGAACACCGAGCCGTAGTCCTTGTCATCTTTGTCTTCGTCGTCTTTGGCGAAGATATCGGAAAGGTCAAATTTGCCCTTGCCGTCGAGCGGCTCAAAGTGTGCCAAGTCGTCCTCTTTGGGGTCTTCAGCTTCAATGGTCTCTTCGACTTCGACAGTCTCTTCC
>ENA-OZGO01000947-OZGO01000947.1-human-gut-metagenome-genome-assembly--contig:-NODE-947-length-12507-cov-5.034533_pt1 | contig 12507 bp, 18 predicted proteins | sample MGYA00244658_ERZ653662 | MGnify/ENA primary metagenome ERZ653662 (study PRJEB26926, sample SAMN06165217) | human gut metagenome | biome: ENVO:00009003; feature: ENVO:2100002; material: ENVO:00002003... | reverse complement strand
CGTCAGATGTGTATAAGAGACAGTATAAATTCTCCTAGAAAAAAAATAAAAATAGTATTGACTACGTACAAATTGTACGCTAATATATAGCTAATCGCTACGTACAATATGTACGTAATCATAATAAAGTGAGGAGGTAAAAAGATGAAAGAAAAAAGTAAAATAGTTGAAATCACAATTGATGAAGAAGATCTCGAGATAATAAAAGATTCATTAACATTCTTATCATTATCTTTGGATGAAGAAATTGAGGAAATGGAACGTTTATTAAACGGTTCTGTTGATGATTTTATGAAGACTAAGTGGAGATATTTAATTGCATTGAAGAAACAAAAAAGGATAACTGGATTGTTACTGAAAATGCTTAGAATTAAAGACTTCTGATAGTTGCTGTGATATCGGCAAGACGGTCTCCGGGAGTTCTTCCCCTCACTGCTCCCGGACATATAAAGAGGGAATGAGGTTATAAAAATGTATGTAATGTTTGTAAATAAAATCAAAATATTACAGTACCAGTTAAGAGCTGGCTACATAAAGTCATGGAATAAGTTTTATCATGACATAGAACCTATAAAAGCTGAAGTAAGGGTAGCTTATGATCTTGGTGGATTATCTACAGAAGAATTTTATAAGTTAACTCTGATGTTAATACAAACTATGAAAATTTATGAAAAATGTACAGATATGCTCTAAAAGTTCAATTTATCCGCTAGCTTGATAACTCCTATTCTATCGCGTTTTAGCCAGCATTTACAAGGCTTTCAAGGCATTTTAGGTAGGATTTATCCAAAATGACAGTAAAACGGCTCAAAATGTAAAAAAAACGGCTTGAAAAGACTGTCAGAAAACTAGAATTGCGTGTCAAGCAAAATACTCTTTTTCATACTTTTTGAAAAAGGAAGATTTTGCTTGAACACATAAGGTCTGAGTGGAAAATATGGCAAGGCTTGCGAGGTAGGCACTGCCACCCGCAAGCCTTAAGCGTAACCGCCACTATAACCGTCAGACAGCCCCGCCGTCTAATAGGGGCTGTGATATGTATTTAAATACATATTTTTAATTTTAGTAGGTGTTGTGTTTGGATTTTATTACAAGATTAAGGAGTGAATTTTTATGGATGATTATGATATTGAGATTAGGGAAAAGGTGGACGAATTGGTGAAGTTTATTAATATTCAACATCACATAGAGGATTTCACACCGGAAGAACAGGAATACTGGACAGATGATGTAGCGGATCGGATTTGTGAAATATCCCAAGATATTCTTTTATACTGCATTTTTGAATATTTCGGCTATGATTTTGACGATACAAAAGACTTGATTATAAAGGGGGTGGAAAATGATGAATAATCCAAGGTATCCAATCCGAATAAGCTTATACATCACTGAAGAAATGGATGATTCGTTGTGCGATTTGTCAGAATTGATGGGCATATCTAAACATGAGTATATCCGTTTTATCATTGGTCAAAGTTTATGCGGACATAAAGAGGCGGTCAAGTTTTTGGCGGATAAACTACAAGTAGATTAAAAAAATTTGACCATTTTTAGTGGTAGTCTGCTACTACCCTACTTGCTTTTTACGTACAAATTAGTTATAAAGGGTTTAAGAGTATTGTCAGTCATGGAAAAATATTATAAAGAATTTTGCTTTACCATGGATAATATGGAATGGCATTATGCAAGATATAGCTATTCCAGACATAAGAAAATGGAAGAATTGTTTGACCTGAAAAACGATATAGAGAAGTATTACAAATTCCATTTATTAACATACAATGAGTATTTTTATCTAGGTATAAAATTACAAGAAATTGTGGATAAAGAATTTATTTACAAGTAAATAAGCTGGCAGAAAAATGCTCATACGATTTATCCGCTAGCTTGATACTGCTATTCTAGTGCAGATTTGTACCGTTTGTCAAGGCAATCAAATCTAAAGGGCCAAGTATAAGCCCAAAATGAACCACAATAAAAAGAACCATAAAGAATATGAATAATGATTCCTTACGGTTCTTTTGTATTGTGTCATTTAGATATGTTCTACAATATGTTCAATCAGTTCTACAGTACCGTCTATTCCAAGTACGCTGGTATCCAGGCAGTAATTATAACTGGTAGTAGCTCCCCATTTCTTAGTTGAATAATAATTATAGTAAGAAGCTCGTTGTTTATCAGTTTTATTAATAAAATCCTTGGCTTTTTCCGGCGTAATGTCCATTCGCGCTGTTACACGTTTGATACGGTCCTCCATCGGTGCGAACAGGAAGAAATTAACAACATTTGAGTAGTCTGATAATGCGTAGTCAGCACAACGGCCAATCATAACACATGGACCTTCATTGGCGATCTTCTTAATGGTGTCAAATGCCGCCAGAAAAACTTTGTGATTGATCGGCATATCAATACCATTTGCACTAATTCCTAAGGAATATGGATCCATAACAATGGAGTATAATAAGCTACTGGTTGGTTTCTCATCAAATTTCTCAAAGACCTCTTCACATAACCCACTTTCCTTTGCTGCCCGTTTTAACAGCTCTTTGTCATAATATGGAATATTCAATCGTTTTGATAAGGCAATGCCAATATCATGACCACCACTGCCACATTGTCTGCCGATTGTAATAATAGTATCTTTACCCATAATAACCGCCCCTTCCATATAGCAATTCATACATAAATATGTATAATTGTATTATAGCATAATCAATAAGATATGAGTATAATTATTTACAGTTTTTAATGTATAAATCACGAAATCATATTGCAAATTGTGGAATCGTATTATGAATCGCATAATTATATTATGAATTACGGAGCATCAGGATTAAATTTTGAAAATATTCAGGCAATTCGGAATGGAATTCTACATATTTCCCGGTTCTAGGATGTATAAATCCCAGAACTCCTGCATGTAAGGTCTGTCCCTGCAGGTGAAACGGATCTTTTGAAGGTCCGTAGACAGTATCTCCCAGTAATGGATGATGGATAGATGCCATATGAACCCGGATTTGATGAGTCCGACCGGTTTCTAACTGGCATTCTACCATTGTATATTTTCCACCAAATCGTTCCAAAACGTGATAATGTGTGATCGCATCACGACCATTTCGGACATTTACAGCCTGTTTTTTACGATCAACCGGATGTCTGCCGATTGTTTTATGAATGGTTCCATTATCTTCCGGGATATTATCATAGACGATAGCGGTATACTTTCGGGTAATGCTATGCACTTTTAACTGTTCAGCCAACGATTGATGCGCCATATTGTTCTTGCAGATAACTAATAACCCGGTCGTATCCATGTCAATCCGATGAACAATACCCGGACGTAGAACCCCATTAATTGTGGATAAATCATCCTGACAATGATACAGAATGGCATTGACCAGTGTCCCGGAGTAATGACCGGCGGCCGGATGAACGACCATACCTTTCGGCTTATTTATAATTAAAATATCAGTATCTTCATAAACAATATCCAATGGTATGTTTTCCGGTTGCACATCTAAAACTTCCGGTTCCGGAATTTCAACCTGAATATAGTCTCCTTCTTTTACTTTGTAGTTGGATTTTATAGGCTGCCCATGAATTAAGACGGCCCGGTTGGATAATAATTTCTGAATATAGGATCTGGAAAAATCAGTTAACTGAATAGACAATAATTTATCAATTCGTTGACCGGCATCAGAATCTTTTACCAGATACTCATATATATCTTGTTCAAAATCAGCCATGATTCTCATCCTTGTCCTTTTCTGAATCGGGTTCTGACACATCCTTTAAGCAATCTGTCTTTGATCCTGTATCGTTTTTATGAAACAGGAAGTGAAAATCTACATCGCGGTATTTCCAGAATACCAGTAAGATAATTGCAACACCAGAAATGGTAACATACATATCCGCTACATTAAATACCGGAAAATCGATACATTTAATATATAGGAAATCAACGACTGCTCCCTGAAATAACGTACTGCCATGAAAAATACGATCGATCATGTTTCCGATAGCACCAGCACTTAAAAACAAAAGACAGATGTTTAACGGCTTATAAACCACATTTTGTGACAGCTTATAGTAAATATAGCCGGCAAGTACCAGAATAATAACAGTTATGATCAGAAAGAAAATCTGACAATTCTGGAACATACCCCAGGCAGAGCCCCGATTCTCCAGATAATATAATCCAAATAAATTTCCAAGAATTGGATGGTACGTATGCAGCTCCAGATTATTTAAGACAAGCCATTTTGTAAACTGATCTGCACCAACTAAAACAATGACTGCAATCAATGCTTTTAAATATTTCATATAGTTATAGACCCTTTCTCTGCATATTTGCTATCCGGGATTGCTGCCCGGAGCTCTTTGGATAAAAGAAAATGAGCTGCCAATTATAGTAAGAGGCAGTTCATTTCTTTTAAATATTTACAAATGAATTAGATAAAGGTAAATCCGCTGCTGGCTTCATCAGAATCGGCAAGCATAGCTCGCTTCTGTACCTTATCTTCTACTTCACCTTCATAAGCATCTACATCTTCTTCAGAAGGAGCTGTCTCTTCCTTTGGTGCTTCTGCTGCAGCCGCTTCCGGCTGCTTTTTAACTACATCAAAGGGATCTACAAAAGAAGTTTCATCCTTTTCCTGTGTGGACATACCAGATGGGCCGAATTCCATACCATAACTATCAGCATCATCTCTCTGACCAAGAGTACCGGAATCTTCTCCTGTATCAAAACCCGGAAGCTGTGCCTGCTCACCATTAGCGATAAAATCCGACATAGGATTTGAACTGATATATGCATCCTTTGCAGAAGCTGCGGATTTCGCAAAGGCTGCAAACTCTCCGGCCTCAACCTTAAACGTATCACTATTGATCAGATCAAGCTGTGCATGTAAGAACTGAGTGAACTGAGCCTTGTACTTGGTGTACTGTTGAACCAGCGCAATTGTCTGGTTATGTACTCGTTCTAATTCCTGCTTCGCATCTGCGGTATGTGCCTTTGCATTATTAACGGCTTCCATCTCAATAGTCTGAGCTTTTAATTCAGCAGTACGGATTGTCTCTTCAGAGGTCTTTTCAGCAAGAACCAAAGCTTTCTGTAAAGAAGCCTCGATGTTTTTGTAATGCTGTAATCCCTCATTAAGCATATTTACTTTATCCTTTAATTCAACATTCGAACGATATAATTCTTCGTAGTTTTCTAAAATTTCAGTAATAAATCCATCAACATCCTTTTTATCATAGCCGATACCTGATTTGAAAGATTTTGACTGTATTTCAACTGGTGTAATCATAACATTCTATCCTCCTCTGTTTCTTAAAATGTACTAAGATTTGGAGATACGGTAGATTCATTTAAAATCTCTTCCCGTAAATCTCCGGTCACTTCAATATCATGTGGTGCTGCAATAAAAATGTTATTTGAAATTGCCTGCAAAGAGCCATCTAATGCATAACATGCCCCACCAACAAAATCAATAATTCGTTGTGCCAATGTTAAGTCAATGCCTTCCATATTGATTACAATTGTCTTACCTTCATTCAGGAAATCGGTGATATCCTGTGCTTCATTAAATTCCTTTGGTCTGATTACGTACACTTTGCTACCTCTACTATTCATTGAAACTATTTTACTACTAGTGCCTGTACCGGCCTTTGGCTGTCTGACAACCTTTGGCTTTTTTGTATATGAAACCTGGTCATATTCATCATCATCATTTTTATAAGAAGAAAATATACCTGACTTTCCGGAGCCGGATGATACGGTGGCAGCTGTCTGACTGACCGGAGCCGGCTTTTCTTTCTTCTGACGTCTTGGCGGCTCTTGTACCAGATCAACTTCGTTGTCAAATAAATCATCATCAATACCATAATCATCATCGTCATCTGTACTGCTCAGACTGAGGATGTTCAAAAACTTGTCAATTCCTTTACCCATTTCTGATCTCCTATCTCTAAATATTATAATTCCGTGCACCGAAAATACCTGTTCCGACACGAACCATAGTTGCCCCTTCTTCAACTGCAACTGTATAATCATTTGTCATACCCATCGATAGTACACTCATATTAACATTATCAATGTTTCTTGATTTTATGTCAAGTAATAATTTGTGCAGTTTTGCAAAAATTACCCTGTTATCTTCGGGATTTTCAACAAAAGGTGCAATTGTCATTAATCCCTGAATATGAACATTCGATAATTTAGAAATTTCCTCTACAGCTGCCGGCACTTCTTCTACTGTAAAGCCAAACTTAGATGCCTCCTGTGCAACATTTACTTCAAGAAGAATATTACAATGTGCCTGTTTTTTCAAGGCATCTTTCTGGATCTCATTTGCAAGCTTTACAGAGTCTACAGAATGAATCAGAAGATCTTTATCCACAATATATTTTACCTTATTGGTCTGTAAATGACCGATCAGATGCCAGTGAACCGGGCGGCTGACATGCTCAATCTTATCAACCAATTCCTGTACCTTATTCTCACCGAATTCCGTCATGCCGGCGTCAATAGCTTCTTCAATATCTGACAGTGGTTTTGTTTTGCTGACGGCAATCAGGGTAACCTCCGATGGATCACGGTTTACACGGTGACAGGCCTCTTCAATGTTTTTTTGTACGTCAAGAATATTCTCTTTTATCACAATCATCATCTCCTATAAGAATTTATATAATCTGACCTTCTTCTACTGTAGAAGCATCCAGAATAATTCGGTCATACATAGAAAGACTATAATCAACTCCTTCTTTTATAATTGCAAATTCATCATTCGTAGTTAATATTTCAATCTGTTTAAAAGTTGCGATTCCTTCACTGGCATAATATACACCTGTCAGCGTTGCATGACCGGCATCGGAAATATTAAACGTCTGATCCGAATCATTTTTGACGAGAACTGCACCGGCTGCAAAGTCTGCAGGATTCACATAGCAGTATGTGTCATCGGAATTATAAATGGTCGGTGCTATCTGTTGAATTGACATGTTTCCATTCTCATCAATAGTCCGGACATTTAAAAATTTCTTTTTGGATGAATTGCTTCCCGTAGTCAGATAATCCTTCGGTACTTTTATAACATCCTTTTCCAGGATTGCACTGTTCGGAACAGAAAGTCCCTCCTGCTTGGACATAACAATCTCAATTGGAATATATCGATCATTGCAGTAATTTACCAGTAATTTGTCAAGAGTTATATTTGCAAAATACGCATCTCCGTTTTGGATCACTTCAATATCACCATAAACAACATTTGTAATATTGGGCATATACAGGGTGACGCGGGTATCTTCTTTAAGACGCGCAGCGTCCTCTTCCGACAGTGGCAGTACCAGATTCCATATTTCACTTGTGATCAGCTTATAAACAGGACTTCCAGCCTGCAGGACATCTCCGGTTTTCAAAGAAGAACGCTGATATCCGGCTGTATCAAAATCCGCATTTGTAAGATCAGACGGTTTTTTACTTTCATATCCATCCTGATAATAAGTAACAATTCCGCTTTCCGGTGCATTGATCTGTGCAAAGGAGCCAAGGGAACCGGCGGCTGTCAGTGAATCCAGAACCTGTGCATTCGCAATGCTTAATATTTCTCCGTCGAGTTCATATTTGAAATCATATACATCCGAAAATGATACATCAGTATAATAACTTTGGAAAGCACGGATATCACTTTGTATCTCAGCGTAACCCGCATTTGATAAAACGATGTCTTCACCGGAAGCTTCAGAAATCATGTCAGACAGGGTTCCGGTAGAATCTAAAGTATAGACAGTGGCATTTTTTCCGACTTTTTCTCCATTGCGGATATAATAATTAATATATCCGGAGGTATCGGTTGAAACCAGGGTCTCACTACGAAGCGCCATTGCTGAACCACTAATGTTATCATCCATATAACTATGTTGGACCTCATATACAGAATAATGCTTCTGATTCAAGCTTCGTATAATCTGAACCCCGAGAAAAAGGAACAGGAGCACAAAAATGATCACACCGATATTTAAATTTGGTACATTATGAAGTTTTACAACTTTATTTTGCCTCATGCGATAACTCCTGTTTATTGAAACGTTCAAAAAGGGACGGGTGGAAATCACCTGTCCCAGATTATTCTTATAATGAAACCGTTACAAGTTCTTTCGCAGCTTCCGTCATTTCATCTGCACTCATAGATACACTGATCACCAGATCAATTCCCTGAGAATCAGAAAAACGAGCCATTGCCTCCAGTGCCTGTTCTAATTCTGATGGTTCGATGTGTGCAATTGTCAGGAAGCTATCCAGATAGATTTCTTTCAGATTATAATCTTGTGATGCAATTCCATATAAAAATCCACAGAACATCTGAAAATTCTCAATATGAAAATCGGATATATTAATCATTCGAATCTGATTGGAAAGTTCATACATATGCTTATTGTTCTTGTCCAAATATATAATCGGTAATACACTAAGCAGTGCTGCATCGTTTGCTTTTGTTATTAATTCCTTTGTTTTTCCTGTACCTTTTCCACCTGCTATGATTTGAATCATAATTAATATCCTCCTATCATCTTATAGAAATCCACTACCACTAATTATAGTACAACCTTATTCGAAGTACAACAAGAAGTTGTGCTAATTTCATCCCGGGTAATTGTTTGATTCAGAAGTTGCTGAAGCTGATAATACAAAGAATCCCGATATGGAGCACCACATACCAATGCAATATAATCCTGTCCATTGTTACCTTTTGCTTCTACAATAAGGCAACTGCCTGCTTCATTCGTGGTACCGGTCTTGCCTGCAACTACAGTGATTCCGTCCTCCAATGGATATCCCGCTGATATGAATAAATCTGAGTTGGAAATAGGGATTTCTACCGGATTTCCATCTCCATCTGTGTAACGGACCGTATATTCTGCAGTGCTGGTAATTTCCTGAAACTCCGGATGCCGGATCACTTCCTTGAAAATCAAATATAAATCATATGCGGTGGTATAGTGATTTTCATTATGGAGGCCATGCGGATTTACAAAGTGTGTATGGGTAGCGCCTAATTGTTCGGCACGATGATTCATCTGTTCTACAAAATCATTCTCATTGCCCGCAATATATCGTGCCAAAGCCACAGCACAGTCATTAGCCGAAGTAATCAGTAATCCATGAAGCAGTTCATTGACGGTCAGGGTATCCCCTGTTTTTAATCCTAACTTAACAGCCTGTGCATCATCAAATATAATATCCGAATCAATAGTTACGGTATCATCCAGCTTTCCATTCTCTAATACCAGTAAGGCTGTCATTATTTTTGTGATACTGGCCGGATATATCTGCTCGAATGGATCAGAAGCCTGAATCATTTGATTTGTGGTATTGTTAATACAAAGGGTTGCTGACGAATTCGGGCGGTTGTCATATGTTCCGTATGGAATTACAGCATATGCGGATGCAAAGCTGCTCTTTATGACTGGCACCTCGGTCAAGCTGGTTGAATAAATCCGATCTTTATCTATATGAAAATAACTGGAAGCTTCCGGTGTCATTTCATATTCCTGACAGCCACTCAGCATTCCTAAGCAAATAATAACACTGAAAATCAGTGCGATATAACGTTTCATACTTCCTCCTTCTTCAACGCAGTATTTGCGTGAATAAAGCTGCCTGGCATATTAATTATCCGGCAGCTTTATCATTTAAGCAAGCATCTGACAGCTTATTTATATACATCCCGCCACTCCAGATCTCCACGATCCAAAGCTTTGATCAGAAGCTCTGCTGTTGCCAGATTGGTTGCTAAAGGTATATTGTGCATATCACATAAGTGAAAAATATTATTAACATCAATTTCATGAGACTTCGGGGTCAACGGATCCCTTAAAAAAATCATCATATCCAGGTCATTATTTTCAATCTGTGAGCCTAACTGCTGCTCACCACCTAAGTGCCCGGCTAAGTACTTATAAACATTTAAGTTTGTAACCTCTTCAATCAAACGCCCGGTAGTACCGGTTGCAAACAGGTCATGTTTGCACAAAATTCCCCGATAGGCTATACAAAAGTTCTGCATCAGCTTCTTTTTGCTGTCATGTGCAATTAATCCTATATTCATAAGCTCACCTCAATACTTTTTTTTATGCAGACCAACATTTAATACCAACCCAATTCCACCACAACTCGACAATAGAGAGCTTAACCCATAACTGACAAATGGCAAAGGCAATCCGGTATTGGGCAATATCTGGGTCGCAACTCCGATATTTATAAATGTCTGGAAGCAAATCAAAGTCGCAACACCGGTAGCAATCAGCATGCCTTCGGTATCTTCTGCTTTTCTTGCTATACGTATACATTGTAACACTATCAACAGTAGAATTGCAATAATAAACACACAGCCGATAAAACCTAATTCTTCTCCGACAACAGAGAAAATGAAGTCCGTCTGCTGCTCGGAAATCAGATTGGCATCCTTAACCGTTGCCAGCGAATCTGAAGTAAGGCCTTTGCCGGTCAGCATTCCGGAGCCGATTGCCATGACGGAATTTGTCTGCTGATATCCTGTCGTCAATGCATAGTCCTGTGGATAACGGAATGCAAGGATCCGCCCCAGCTGATAATCATTTAACAGCTTCTGCCCCGGCTGCTGGATATACCAGAAAAACACGCTGCTGAGAGGAACCAAAATCAATGCCACGATTCCGATCAGCTTATAACTAAGCCCGGTTACATAGACCATGGCTACCATGATCAGAAAAATATCAACTGTCGTGGACAAATCCGGCTGCTTCTTGATCAATAATAGCGGCGGTGCACAAAACACAGCAATCAGTAACAGACTCTTCCAGGTATTCAGTTTATCCTTCAGCTTTGTCAGCAATACTGCCATACATATGATCATAAACAGCTTGGTGAATTCTGATGGCTGAATGGTCATGAAATCTCCGATACCATACCAACGCTTTGCATTATTAACAGTTTTGCCAAAGGGAATCAGTCCAATCAGCATAATCAGATTAATTCCATATATCACCAGCCATAGCTTGCAAAAATAATGGTAGTCAAAAAATGAAAGAAATGCCATTACACACAGGCAGCCGATCAGCCCTATAATCTGCTTATTTGTATAGGAACTGTCGGCACTGTTGATTACGATTGTTCCAAAAACGGTTGCAATCAGTACCAGTATTACCAGTTTGAAATTGTAATCCCGTAATCGATATCCCTTAAACATAAGTGATGCTTCCTACTTTTTTGTGTTATTTGCCTTTAATTCCTTAATCGGAATATTTGCATAAATTGCCGGAACCTTACCATTGCCACCCTCAGATTCGGTCTGGGTAATCTGGATATCCAGTCCGGATGCATCGATTTCAACATATTTTGAAATCACCTGAATGATTTCGTTTTTTATCTGCTCCATAACATCTGGTGAACAATTTGCACGATCCGATACCAGTAATAATTTCAGACGGTCTTTTGCATAATCTCCAGAGGTCTTTTTTCTTCCAAAAAACAGCTCTTTTAATCCCATAGTAATCTGTTCCCTCCTTCGTTAATTAGACTTTTTGAAAATCTTGGACAATTTCTTAAAGAAACCATCACTTGATAAGTCTAAGTATGGTACATCTTCTCCCATGATTCTTTTACAGATATTCAGATATGCCTTACCCGGAAGTGAATTATCACCGACCAAAGGCTCACCCTGGTTCGTAGATACAACAATATTTTCATCGTCCGGTACCGCACCAATTAAATCAATTGCAAGGATTTCCACAACATCTTCAATTGACATCATATCACCGCGTTTTACCATATCCATACGAATTCTGTTCACAATGAGGTTGATTTTCTTGATTTCATTAGCCTCCAGCAGACCGATGATTCTGTCTGCATCACGGATTGCAGATACTTCCGGTGTTGTAACGACCAGTGCACGATCTGCGGCTGAAATTGCATTTTTAAATCCCTGTTCGATTCCGGCCGGACAATCAAGCAGTATGTAATCAAACTCTTCTTTCAATTCATCTACCAGCTTTTTCATCTGCTCCGGAGATACAGATGTTTTATCTCTGGTCTGTGCTGACGGAAGCAGGAACAGATTCGGATAACGCTTATCCTTGATCAATGCCTGTTTATACCGGCAATTACCTTCTACAACATCGACCAGATTATATACGATACGATTCTCCAAACCCATAACGACATCCAGATTACGCAGACCTATATCTGTATCGATCAATACAACCTTCTTATTTAATTTGGCAAGACCGGTACCTACATTTGCTGTGGTAGTTGTCTTTCCTACACCACCTTTTCCTGATGTTATAACGATTACTTCACTCACGTTTCATTCCTCCACTCCGGTATTATTTGTCATCAATCTTTGATTGATGACCTACGTGCACATCAGTGCACTACATTATTTGTCATCAATTTTAATTGATGACCTACGCACGCATCAGCGTGCTACATATTATATCTGTCTCTTATACACATCTCCGAGCCCACGA
>ENA-OZGO01000946-OZGO01000946.1-human-gut-metagenome-genome-assembly--contig:-NODE-946-length-12512-cov-12.002248_pt1 | contig 12512 bp, 9 predicted proteins | sample MGYA00244658_ERZ653662 | MGnify/ENA primary metagenome ERZ653662 (study PRJEB26926, sample SAMN06165217) | human gut metagenome | biome: ENVO:00009003; feature: ENVO:2100002; material: ENVO:00002003... | reverse complement strand
CTAGTCGTCGGCAGCGTCAGATGTGTATAAGAGACAGCATTAATGATCAAATTATTGAGATACAAGATAGAGAAGATATTAAAGATATTCAAATAAATAGAAATAAACTTGAATTTGAAATCAATAAATTTTTCAAGGATTTTGAAATATTAGAACCATATCATGATATTGATGAAGCTATAAATATTATTAAAATAAAATGGGATGAACTTGAAAATGATTTCAATAGAAAAGAGCAAGAAAATAAAGAAAAAATTCCGATGTATGAGAAAATATCTAATTACATATCCATGACCGATGTGATTGAATCTGATAGAAAAAATATACAAAAAATCTATTTAAGAACGCTAATGTTTTTGGTATTACATGTACATCTAAAGATCAATTTAGAGGAAGAGATGTTGAAGCTTTATCTGAATATAACATTGAAGGCCTTGATATTAAATCTATTGGTATCGATGTTGTTATAATTGATGAAGTTTCAAAATCTAGCTTTATTGATTTATTAATACCTATTCTTTATGGAAAAACTGTCATACTTGTCGGTGATCATAGACAATTACCTCCAATGTATGAATTTTCTAAATTAAGAGAAGATGATTTTGAAGGATTAGATGAAGAAATTATAAATAAAGAAATTAATAAGAAGTTTACTAAATTATATGAAGAATGTTTCTTTAAAACACTTTTTGAAAAAATTCCTGATTCGTATAAGACAATGCTTGTACAACAGTATCGTTGTCATGAACAAATAATGAATGTTTTTAACCATTTTTATCAAGGAGAACTGAAACTTGGTTTTGAAGGTCAAAATAATATAAAGAATCATAATATAAGGCTTATTTCAAATGGTAGAAGTATTATTGAACCGAGTAAACATATTTATTTTGTAGATTGTAAAAAAAATGAAACTCATGAACAAGATTCTACATCGACGACGAGTAAACATAGGGGGGGGACAATCAAACGGCAAGTTCGTAAATATATTGCCATAAAAACATCGAAATATAATGCTTTAAGTAAAAGAGATTGTAATTAAAAAGACAAACAGTCTCTTTTTGCTTTGAAAATATTGTAAGCGTTTATGGGGTCCGTATATTGCGGTTTAAGCACAGAAAAGGCAGAATGAATTGGTTAAATTGGTCTAAAAATATTGCGTTTTAGTTGTTTACAATTTTTTTGTTTTATAGGATATAAATTAGACTATTTTAGACAAAATATATTGGTATTATGTTTTTAATATAGTATAATAATGTCAAGCGGATAAGAAGGCGTCAAAATGACAACGAAATTATTTGAAAGACTCGTTACAAAATTTTCTATTAAAGTTACGATTTAATTAAATATTTCGAAATATCCAAGGCGACGATTTACAATTATCGGAATCTTGAAAATTTTTCGGATATCCCTAAAGATAAGCAATATAAAATCTTTTATCTTTTCGGGAAGGAAAGCGAAGATGAATTGGAATTGGTTCTCGACGAGTCTGACCCCAATATTCTCGCTCAGTACGTCAACAGAATTTCGAGTATTCTGAAAGACAGTATCCAGGATAAAAAGCAGTCGCTTTCTTCTGTGGAAAATCTGACAAACGAACTTGAACGATTGCAAAGCGAAAACGATGCGCTAAAACAGCAATTGACTGCGGGGCAAGCATTAAACGGACTCGATCCGTTTACGAAAAGCGTTATACTCGATAAAGTCGGCGGCATAGTAACGAATATGTCGTCTGTGGAAATAAAGGAATTTTTGGCTTATATAGATATATTCGATAAGTATCATAAGTTTACGAAGGGGGAGTAAAATGGCTTACTTATATCTGAATTTCTTAGATAATTTGGATAAAGGTTTAGGTGATAAGGCTTGGGGAGAAACGACTTTTTCACGCAATCGTTAAACGAGCAATACGAAGCGCTGAAAAGAAAGCTCGGCGGTTATGCGCCCGACACTCTTCAAGAATTTATCGGATACACATTTCCGTCTACGCCTAAATATTACAACGTATCATTGCCGTCGTTTGACAGAACAATGGATGAGAATAAGCGCGGGAATAAGATTTTGCGTAATATCGTAATTCGCCCCGAAGTTGACGGATATTCTAGCTACGTTCTGCCCGAAACATACGATTTTATGGTAATCGGCGACGTTACATTTGGGAACGTTACGGAAATATCCGTCAAAGGGATAGATTTGATAGACAGACGAACAGTAAAATACGGAGAAAAGCGAGTTTTTTGTTACTCGCTTTGCGCGTTTGCAAAGAAGGAAATATATAGCAGAAATACCGGAAATACGTTTTCGGTTCCCGATTACGGTAACGGCGAATTGCATGATTCTGTTCTTACAAACGACTTTGTAAATGAAATAGCCACGGAATTATTTCCTGTTCCAAACCCCGATGAAGCGATTGGTGTTTTTAATCAATGGTTGCGGTATATCGATTTTCGCAGATACTATTTAGGAAAACAATCCGAGCGTTGTGAAGAGATTACCGATGTTCACGTATGCGACGCATATATGATAACGAAAGAATCCTATCGAAGAAACGAAGAGGCTTTTTCGGAACTTCTTTTGGATGGAATTAAAGATTTCGGGAAAAGCGAGCAAATAATATTATCGAAAGAAGTAGCTGGAGCCGATGGTTTTCCGCTAATTTGCGTTGCGATAGAAAAGAAGAGAAAAGAGGTATTGTCTGAAACGGTTGGCAGAAACGGAAAAGGGAAGCCGAAATTTGAGGTTAACCTAAACCGATATACTCGGGACGCTATGGGATTGTCGCCGTATCCGCCGAAATCGGACGATAAAGGTAATATCAGAAGTATCAAATCATATCTTCTTGGCGAACGATATTTATTCACATACATAGACATAGAGCCTGATTTATCTGTTCTCGACAAGAATTACGAAAAAGATTTAACTGCCAAATATGGAGAAATAGACAGCAAATATAACGGTATAATCCTTGCCGGGGTGAATCGTTATATGGCAGACGTTTCTGCTAAAACGCAAGAAAAATACGACTTACAACTCATTGAATACAAAATAGAGCTTGACGATAGACTCGATTCCGACGTTATAAATAATTCTGATAAAGACGTATGCAAGGCATACCAAGGCGAGATTACTCAACTTATCGTGCCGATAGAAAACGATAGAAAGAAACGGCTCGGCTCAATTCGTGCCAAAATAGATAAAATCAGACGCTCAAAATTGTCTGCAGCCGAAAAAGACAAACAAATCGATGCTTTAAACGGTGAAGAATCGGCATTAAATGACGAATATGATAAGCGTATAGAAACAGCGAAAGCACAGGTATCTTTGCGCGACTTTTATATTCGTCGCAATACAGCACTTATCGAGAAAAAGCAAAAAAGTTTGGCAATACGCTGTCAGGAGGAACTCGATAAACTTAAAAAGGAAAAGAAAAATCAATTAGAATTTCAATATATAGATAGTATTGATTCCGAGAAAACCGAAATAAAGAAGGTCCTACTTCAAAAATTAAACGAAGATAAGGCTGATAAAATCGAGAACGAAACGATACGCCGTTATCAGATTTACTTCCGTCCGCAAGATATCACGGACAAAGTAAAAGAAATCGAAAAGCAAATCGAGGAAATTGCGCCGAGGTATCTTACTTACGATAATCGTGCGGAAAAAGCGAAAATAGACAGGCAAGAAAAGGCGTTGACTTCTATTCGGGGCGGGTACGTTAAAAATCCGTTCTTGCCGACATATCTTTTTTCGCCCGAAACGCTTGCGCAGTCTTCCGTAGAAGATATCAAAGATCCCGAGTGGTGTCTTGAAAGTTTGAACGACAGACAAAAACTTGCCGTAAAACGCGCGCTTCAAAGCGAAAGTATATTTTTGTTGCAAGGTCCTCCGGGAACGGGAAAAACACAGGTTATAGCCGAGATTACGGCGCAACTGACGAAACGCGGTAAGAAAGTTTTAATATCTTCCGAAACACATAAGGCAATCGATAACGTATTTGACAGATTGCCTAAAATCCCCGAAATACGTCCGCTTCGTCTTATTCCGTTGCAAAACGGTAAAGAAACGAATTACAGTCCCGAAAGGCTTGTAGACAATTTCTATCTCAATATTTGCGGAAACCTTGAAAAGCAAGTAGCAAGATACGACAATTACAAAGAAACGAGAGAAGAATTCGATTCGACGATGAAATCTCTTCGCCTCGATTACGATCGCCTTTTGAAATTGCAACGGGAGAATGCAGATACGGAAAGAAAGCGGAACAATTTGCTTTCAGAAATAAACCGTTTAACCGGAGAAAACGAAGTCTTAAGAGAAAAACTTCTTGCCGCAAAAGAAGATACCGAAAAGTATACGAGAACGCTTAAATACGTTGAATCGTATCGTTTTTCGGGCGAAGGCGCAGATAGCAACGTATTGGATAAAAACGTATTGGATAAATACGCCGAACAAGTAGAACGCCTGTTAAAGTGCTTTGCTTGTTTTGAAGAGGTAACGCTTGATAAGGTTGCCGAGCTTGTTAATGCCGATATTCAGACAATAAACAAAGAATTAGAGCGTTTTTTGAGCGAAGACGCGATTGTGGAGTTAAAAAATCGCCAGCGTGCTTTGCGAAACGTTTTGAGCGGTTTGCGAGATCCCGATACGGACGAAGCACCGAATGAAGGAAATTCTAATTACGAAGAGTATAAAAAGAATCAAAGCGAGTTGATTGCCGTAGGCAAAAAGATTAAAGAATACGAAAATAATTCGGAGTTCGATATTGCCGAAAGCGTGATTTACTTTCTTGTTCCGGAAATTACGGGGGCAAAGGAAATATTGAAGCAATTGCCTTCCGAACTTGCGCAATTCAAGGTAAAACTTGCCGATATTGTAAACGCACAGATAAATATAATCGAATCCGCAATCAATGGCGATATAGACAACGAAAATGCTATATCCGATGAAATAAACGTGCTAAAAATCCAGATAAGCGAGAAAAAACGTTTATATGAAGAACTCGGAGAAAATCCCGGAATTGAGGAATACGGCGAATTAAGTTCAGGACTAAAACAAAAGATTACGAGATTTTTCAGAGATTTCGGAATTGTCAGGGAATACGATTCGGACAATCTTGAAACGGCGTTCGATATAATCAATGAAGAGTGGAACAGGCTTGAAACCGAGTATAATGCTTCGTCTGCCGAAAATAAGATAAAAATTCCGATGTATAAGGATATTGTAAAATACTTATCGCAGGAAGATATTTTAGAGGAAGACAGAGCCGCATATACGAGAGAACTTTACAATTCGGCAAACGTATTCGGTATTACCTGCACAAGCCGCGATAGATTTACGCCGTCGCAACTTGCCGAACTCGGTAAATACGGAATCGAATCGGTAGATATCAGAACGCAAGGTATAGATGTTGTAATCGTAGACGAAGTGTCGAAGTCGTCTTTTCTCGATTTGCTGATACCTATTTTATATGGCAAGACGGTTATTCTTGTCGGCGACCATCGTCAACTTCCGCCTATGTATGATTTGCGGCATATGCGGAGAGATGATTTCGACGGACTCGACGAAGAAAAAATCACAAAGGAAATCAACGACGGATATACAAAGTTATACGAAGAATGTTTCTTCAAAACGTTGTATGAGAAAGTTCCGGGCGATTTCAGAGTAATGCTTAATAAGCAATATCGTTGTCACAGCCACATTATGGAAGTGTTCAATCATTTCTACGGCGGTAACGGAAAAGGGCTTGTTGTAGGGAAAAAACAACAAGACGACGAAAAAGAGCATAATCTTACCATAAAAATCAACGGAAATACCGTTATCGATCTCAAACGTCACATATATTTTGTGGATTGCGACCAAAAAGAATCGAGCGCATTCGAAGGCAGTACGTCCAAAATCAACGAGCAGGAAGCGCAGGTTGCGATAACGCTATTAAAGGAACTTGATAAAGCGGCGAAAGGACTGGTTTCAGAGCATAAAATTATCGTCGATCCGTCAAGGAAAATTGACGAAAGACCGAGCGCGGGTATTATTTGTACATACGGCGATCAGGCGGGACTAATAAAAAATAAGCGCAAAGGCTATCAATTTTCGGGCTTTTCGGGAAAACCGGACGAAAAACTTGTTATCAGTACCGTTGACGATTTCCAAGGCGATGAAAGGGATATCATTATCGTTTCGATGGTAAGAAATCCGAGCGGCGCAAGGTACGATGCGGAATTTATTAAAAAATTCGAGCGTATCAACGTTGCCTTATCAAGAGCGAGAAAACTTTTGATTATAGTCGGCTCGAAAAAGTTTTTATCGGAAGCGGGCATCATCGACCTTCCCGATCTCGAAGGCGACCACAGTCGCGATAAAATCAACTTCCACGTATACAGAGAAATTATCGACACGATAAACTTCCGCGGAAGAATACTTGCGGCGAAAGATATTTTAGGAGAGTAATATGGAAGAGAAAAGTTTGTTGAAATTCACTACGGCAATTCCGTTTCCGCTACTCGTCTATAAAGTAAATGTGCGATATAACGAAGTAAGAAAGGCGTCGGGCATTGCATATATTCTACTCGACGTAATCGAAAAGACTGCGGATTCGGAAGACAAAATATGCGACGTGCTTCTTAAATTCGGTATTCCGAGAGATTTGCACTATATTTTCGGGAAAGAAATTACAAACCTAATCGGTACCGAAATACTCTCTTACGATTACGATCTGTCGCATTTTATGAATCCGAAATACTTCTCGGAAATCAGAATTAAAGATGTTTCTCTTACCGCAAAAGGCAGAAAAATGTTCCGCGAAGGCGCGATTCCCACAGGCGAAGAAAAAGTAAAGACGAAAGATATTTTTTATAGCCCCGTAACGCGGAAATTCGACGTGAGTTATTCGCTTCCGTATACTTTTCTCGATTCGTCCGTTCTTTATGAAGATATCGAAAGGTTTTTAGGAAAAACGATAGATATAAGCGGACTTAAAGATTATATCGAAGCAAATCCGACAAAAGTAGGGCTAAAAGCCGAAGAACGCGTTGTCAAAGTTGAAATTCCCGAGTTCGGAGAAGAAAAACAAGTCAGAAAAGAGGACGGAACGCAAGTTGTAATAAACAAAAGTGGCGCTGTATTTTCGTTTGAAACGTCGGACGAAACTGCATATTTCAACAAGTGGTATTCTTCCGCGTGTATGACAAAATGTTTGCTTGCGAAAGAGAAGTATAAGTTTGTGGACGCACTTAAAAATATGGTAGACGTGCCGACGGTGTTACTTTCCGAGCTTACCGATATCGTGGGTGCGTATATCCCGAACGACGTATCCAAGCAGGCGAAAAGACCTTGTACAATCTTTATCGACGGCGGCAGACTTGCGACCGACAGGACGGATAACGTTTTAAGAACGGATAAAGATTTTTCGATAAAAATACTTGTCGAAATAGGCGGGAACGCCGAGTTTGCTTTGCTTGATACTTCCGCGCTTCACTACTATTCCGCAGTAAACGTAAAAATGCCTTGCAATCAGCTTGGCGATACGTTTGAAATGCAGTTGCTCACCGAAAGCGTTTTGGACGAAACGCGCTATAAAGAAACGGTAGAAGAAATTTTTGAGTATTACGTACAAAAAGATTTTGACGACGACGTTGCAAAAGTGGTTTTATTTACGGTCGCCGCGATGAAAGACTCTTCGTATTTTGGTAGAACTATTAGGGCGCTGTTTGAAAATACAAAAACTGTTGATGAAAAGATAGAAGTTGTATTAAAACTGAATAACGCCTTTACCAAGAATGTCGAGTGGCAAAACTATTTTGTATCGACGGCAAAAGAATTGTTTGAAGAAAGCGCAAGTGAAATAAAAATCGATAATGCGATTTATAAATCGTCGGTGTTGAATCCGCTCAGAAAAGCACTTAGGATAAACGACTTTGAATACGTTTCCGCCTTTGCAAAAGAAATGAAACAAATGGAAGACGACGATATTGTTTATGAAGCGCTTTTAAGTGCAGGTTTTACCGTTGACGCCGTTTTAAGCGTTGTTAACGTGGTTGCGGATTTTGCCGAGAAAGTTGTAAACAACGAAGAAATTTACTCGGATTCCGATCTCGGCAACGCTTTTAATAACGTTAAACGGAATTTGTGGAAACTGAACAATATGCTCGGTGTAGAGAGCCTTTCGGAGTATACGCTTAAAGACGATTATAACGAAGACGAATTTTTCAATGCTTACGCCACGCTTAATTCGGAGTTGAAATCGGTGACAAAATACGAGAAATATGCGCCTAAATCCTATGCCGCAATCAGAAAGTTTATAGAGATTTACGAGCCGATTCACGATTTGTTGTCTATTGAGCGCAGCGCGTCTTCTCATCCCGAAAAAATTACTAAAAAATACGTTGACGAGCAGATTGCACGCGGCAAATATAAAGACGTAATTTGCGATTTATTCGTAAAACTGCAATACGATTTAAGAGATATGCTTAACGCCGAACCTATGACGTCTGCACACGATTTACTCGTTATGGCAAAAGATAAAGGCATTCTCGACGGCAAGCAAGAATCCGCATTACATAAACTTCGTATGTGCAGAAACGGATTGCAACATCCGGAAAAGTCGCAAATACGTTTCTATAAAGAAACGATTGAAATTTGGCGCGATATAGTATTTTCAGTAAAGGGGGAGCGCAAATGAGCCATCAGGTACAAATAGACTACGAGGCGATAGCGATAAGATGCGAAAGCATTTGCGAAGTTGCCGAAAAGCAGATCGCCGAACTCGATCAGATACTTTCTGGCATAGAAAACGGCTCGCAAAGCTTACAGAATAGTCAGACGGCGGCATTACAACAATTGATTGTAGAAGAACGAGATTCTCTCGCTGGAAAAATCGAAAACTTAAAAGCGCAGGCAAAAGAAGTAGCGAAAAAAGGTGTTGTAAGCGGTGATAGCGACAGATTAAGACTAAATTCTGCTGATAACGTGGATAAAGAGGCGCAAGAATTACAAAATCAAGTAAACGAGTTGGCTGCTAAACGATTAGTCGAAATGCGCACACTTTATCAAAGTTTGCTTGAAAGCAGTATCGAAGAAAATCAAAAAAGATTGAGGGATAAAGCAAACGTAGTCGTTACAATCCCCGTCGAGATCCAAAAACTTCTCGATTCCATTCAGAACGAAACGGAAAGGCAGTTTACTTACCTTGCATATCTGAAAAACGATACGCTTTCGGGCGATGATCTAATCAGAGCGGGCAGAGAACTCAAAAACGAAACTTATGAATCGCGTATCGAAAAAGAGCGAGAAAAAATTCGCCGCGAACTCGAAGCCGCACGAGTTGAAAAGACTATCATCGATAAAGTCGTAACCGAGAACAAAACGCTTTCCGAAATAAGATCGGTGGCAACGGAAGAAATTGTAGGCGAAAAAATCCGTCAGAAGTCGTTGAAAATCATAATGTCGGCGATAACCGCCCGCGGATTTATCGTGGATAAAAAGAATATAAAAATCAAACGCGACACAAACGAAGTGATTTTGGTCGGGCTGAAAGCAAGCGGCGAAAAGGCGGAATTCCACGTGTTTCTGGACGGTAAATTTATTTACGACTTCCGTGGATACGAAGGACAGGCGTGCCAAAAGGATATACAGCCTTTTCTGAACGATTTAGAAGAAGTTTACGGTTTACACGTTACCAAAACGCAGGAAATATGGAGCAATCCCGATAAAATATCGTCAATGAAGTACCAAACGGTAAAAACGAACACAAATAAGAGGTGAAAATAATGGCATTACAAACAACGTTTAACAGGTTAAAACGCGAAGTCGGTATCAAGAGATGCGTAATACTCGATGGCAACGTCGGCGACGTGTATCTTAACGACAAAAAGCAAATCGTCGATTTGAAACAATATCTTACGTATATGCTCAAAGGTATGGAATACGACGACGTTTTGTATTGGGATCGTATCGACGGCATAGACGGAGACGTTTCAAGGCTTTCCGTAATCGATGAAGTCGAAGTTGAAGGCGACGCTTATCCCTTTGACGATGACGAAGAAAATCAACCGCAAGCGGAAGAAAAAACGGGAAGCGGTCAGTTCAAAGAACCCGCCGAGATTTTCAATATCGTATTCAAAAACTTGAAGAAGCCAAACAAAAAAACTGCTTTCGTGCTGAATTGGGCGGATTATCTCTTTTCAAGCGGCGGACAATTACCGCCCGATGAGAGAGAACTTATCACAATGCTCGGGAAAGCGATAAAAGATAAAAAAACGGAATATTTGTCCGCCGAAGTAAACGAAAGCACGGTTATTCTCATTACGAGCAAACTTGCAATGTTTCCAATTTCTTTCTATCAGGGCAACCCTGAAGTCGCTTGTCTTACTCTTTCAAAACCCGACAGAGAAGAACGCGCTAAAATGATGGAAAAAATCGAAAGCGGATTTGACTTAAAACTCAAACCCGGAGAAACGCTCCTGACCTCGGATAAATTTAACGAATACGTCGATATGCTTGACGATTTTACCAACCGTGAAATCGTTCAGATGGCACGCCTTTCGAGAAAAGAAGGCAAAATGCCGTTTGAGCAGTTGTACTTGCTGTTTAAGTACGGCGAAAAAGACAATCCTTGGGAAAAACTCGATTATAAATCGGTTAAAAACATCAAAAAGATTTTAAGCGAACGTGTAGTCGGTCAGGAAGAGGCTATCGAAAAGATTGAAAAAGTCGTTGTTAAGGCTTATATGGGACTGACGGGAATACATAAATCGTCTTCTCGTTCCGCTCCGAAAGGCGTGCTGTTCTTTGTCGGACCTACTGGCGTAGGTAAAACCGAACTTTCAAAGGCACTTGCAAAATTCCTTTTCGGCGACGAACAGGCTTGTATCCGCTTCGATATGTCGGAATATGCGCAGGAAAACAGCGATCAGAAACTTATCGGCGCGCCTCCGGGATACGTCGGTTATGAAGAAGGCGGGCAACTTACCAACGCCGTAAAAGAAAAACCGTTCAGTATAATTTTGTTTGACGAAATCGAAAAAGCGGCAAAACCTAATCCGAGAATTCTAGATATTTTTCTGCAAATTCTCGAAGATGGCAGACTTACCGACAGCAAAGGCGAAACGGTTTATTTCAGCGAAAGCGTAATTATCTTTACGTCTAACCTCGGAGCGTCCGAAGTGTCGTCTAACGGTTCTAATGAAGAAGTGGCGGAAGAGTTTATAAAAATCGTTAAAAACTACTTCGATAACGAAATCAAACGTCCCGAAATTCTCGGTCGTATCGGTTACAGCAATATCGTTCCGTTCAACTTTATTAAAGACAGGGAGTTCAGCGTAAAAATCGCGAAATCGAAACTTCGTCCCGTTCAGAAAGCAATATCAGAAAAATATCGTATCGACCTTGAATTTGAAGACGAACTTAAATTTATAGATTACGTTCTCGGCGGAGCGGACAGCAGTAAAGGCGGTCGAGATATTCTTAACGCAATCAACGATAAATTGCTTGACGAACTTGCTATGTTTATGTTTGAGAATAAAGAAGAATTGCCGTCGATGAAAGGCTCGAAAATCGTAGTAAAAACAACGAAAAATGGGCTTGAATTTGATTTTGACAATGATTAAGTTCAACGTTGCGAGTATAAACCGTTGTACGGAAACGGAAGGTCCGCACAAAAGATTATGTATATGGTTTCAGGGTTGCGATATTCATTGCAACGAGTGTTGTAACCCTGATTATCAGCCGTTTATTGCGCGCCATATTATGTCGATCGACGATATTATTTCGGTAATTAAAAAGTCGATTGACGAATTTGGTATCGAAGGTGTAACGTATTCCGGGGGTGAGCCGACTTGTCAGCAGAATCTTCCAAGTTTAACCGACGAAATAAAGAAACTCGGACTTGGAATTATATCGTTTACGGGCAGAAAATACGAAGAGGTTTCAGACTTGCTTGCCGGCATAGACCTTGTGCTTGATGGCGCATATGTTTTGGAAGAAAAAGAAACAAAACGTAGGTTACTCGGCTCGGTAAATCAACGCATTTTGTGTTTAACAGATAGATACAAAAACGATGTTTCTTGGTTCGATACGGATAAAAATGGTAAATCCGTAGAAGTGAATTTGTCGGGCAAAATTGTATTCAATGGAGATAAAATCTGATGGATAGAGTTGTTGTATATCAAAAAATGTGCGAACTTGAAGTTAAAATACGTTATCATTTTAACGATATTGCGTGGCTTTCAAAGGCGACGAAGTCGGAAAAAATAGAAGTTTCCGGAGAAGGAAAGAATAATAGCGAATACACTAACGACGGGCTTGCAACAATCGGAGATACCGTGTTGAAATCTGTTATTGCCGATTATCTCTATCGGAAAGGAATAACTACAAAAGGTGAGATTACGCGGATAAAAAGTAAACTTGAAAACAATGAAGTTATACTTTATGTAAAAATGCTTGCATATTAAAAGTTAAAGTTCCAATGATGTTTATACAAGAAGGTGATAATTTTAATTCATTTGAAAATGATATTAAAAAAG
>ENA-OZGO01000934-OZGO01000934.1-human-gut-metagenome-genome-assembly--contig:-NODE-934-length-12596-cov-5.217128_pt1 | contig 12596 bp, 9 predicted proteins | sample MGYA00244658_ERZ653662 | MGnify/ENA primary metagenome ERZ653662 (study PRJEB26926, sample SAMN06165217) | human gut metagenome | biome: ENVO:00009003; feature: ENVO:2100002; material: ENVO:00002003... | reverse complement strand
CACTCGACTAGTCGTCGGCAGCGTCAGATGTGTATAAGAGACAGGGATAAATCTCCTCGGCCGAAGCCTTGGCCATCTCGAACGGCGTCGGGAAAGCCTCGAACAGGGCCGGAGTAGTCATGTTCACCCGTTTGTCGGTACACTGAGCCGAAAGGATCACCGCCACCAGCAGTTGGTAAGGGTCCGTGTACTGCAATTCGCTCTCAGCCACAGGCATGTGCTCCGAGAACCAGGCAATGATGCCGTCGTAACGCTCTTTTGTTGTCATAGCCGTTATTTTTTACGTCGAAACAAAATCTTTTTCACCAGCAGTCCGGGTCCTTCGGGACACAACAGCAAACGCGGACAGGCGCATATATCCTTCCGCCAGCGCGCCGCATACTCCCCGACCGTACCCTCCCACGAAAGGACCCACAGCGCAACCCCGCTGCGTTCGCGCAGGATGCGGAAACGATTGCGCCCCGTGCCATAGTGCGCGTCGAACCAGAGGCTGATGCCCATGAGCGAGTCGCGGAAGGCGATGCGCTTCACGTGCGAAGGCGTATGGCTCACGCTCTCGGGCAGGCGGCGGTGTGCGGCCGTCGGACGGTCGATAAACCGGATTCGGCTCTTCGCCGCAAACCACAGCCACATCGGCCAGTCGTCGGTCTGCCACTCGGGATGTTCTTCGGGACGCACTTCGGCATAGTAGGCGGCAATCAGCTCCCGGCGGGCGAGCGTCGTGCAGTTGGCGACGGTCGTGCGCAGCAACAACCGGTCGAAATCGGTATAACGCTCCGGCGGATAGGGCTTCCGTTCGCCCGTCGCCTGGTAATAATCGATTGCGGCGGTGCAGCACATCCCGCATCCGGGGTCCGACTCCATCAGTCCGACCTGCAATTCCAGTTTTTGCGGGTCCGTCCACCAGTCGTCGCCGTCGAGGTAGGCCACGTATTTCCCGCGGCACGCATCGAACGTGCGGCGGTAATTGGCCCGCATGCCGACATTCCCCGGCGAAGTCACCAGCCGGATGCGGTCGGGGTATTTCGCCGCATACTCCCGGCAAATCTCCCCCGTACGGTCCGTACTGCAATCCTCGCCCAACACCAACTCCATGCCGAGCGAAGTCTGCTGCGTCAATACGCTTTCGATCGCCTGTGCGATATATTTTTCCTGGTTGTAGGCCGTTATGCAAACCGACACCAGCGGAGTGGAGAGATTCATTCTGTTATAATTTAGTCAGTTTTGCAAATTTGGCCAGCAGGGTCTTTTCACCCGCATTGTCGAAAGCCACCACGAGTTTGTGGTCCGTGGACAGCGTCTCGATGCGCTGCACGATGCCCACGCCGAATTTCGGGTGCTCGACGCGCTGTCCCACGACGTATTCGCCGCTCACCGCCGCCGCACTTCCGGAGGAAAGGCCGCCGTCCATCGCCTGCCGCACGCCGACACGGCGCATGCCGTCGGTCGAGGGGCGCGGGGCCTGGACGAGCGCCGGGTCGGGACGCCCCTGCGGGCGGGCGTCGCGGGGTGCCGCAGCCCGGGCGAAACGCCTTGCGGGGCCGGATTCGCCGTCGGAGGGGCGGCCGCCGAAATTGCCGCGGCCGGGGCTGCTGCCCCGCCGGCCGCCGCCATTGTTCCCGCCCGCAGCCTGCTGTTTCTGCTGGAAGCGGTAGTCGAAGCGGCGGCGCAGTTCGTCGATGGCCGAAGGTGCGGATCCGTCGGGCGAGCGGTGCGGGCGGTCGTCGTCGGTGCCGGTACCGAAGTCGGCCCTGACATATTTCGGGTCGATCTCGCGCAGGAAGCAACTCGGGCGCGAGAACTCCATGTTGCCCCACTTGAAACGCATCTCGGCGTAGGAGATCGTCGCCTCGACCTTGGCACGGGTAAGCGCCACGTAGAACAGGCGCCGCTCCTCCTCCATGCCGTCGGGCGACTCGGCGGCCCGCTGCGAGGGGAAGAGGTTTTCCTCCAGCCCGACGATATACACGTATTTGTATTCCAGCCCCTTGGCCGAGTGGACGGTCATCAGTGTCACCTTGTTGCGGTCTTCGGGGTCGTCCTTGTCCATGTCGGTCACCAGCATGACGTTCTGCAGCCACTCCTCGATGGTCGCCTCTTCGTCCTGCGGACGCTCCCCGTTGCGGATTTCGGCGTCGCACCGCTCCTTGAACTCCTGCATCGAGTTCAGCAACTCCTCGATATTGTCCAATGCCGAGGTCGCCTCGGGGGTATTCTCGGCACGGTAGGCCGCGAGGATACCCGAGCGGGTGGCGATCTCGAGCCCGAAGTCGTAAAGCCCCTTCTCGTTGCGGGCGAGCGACAGCGAGCGGATCATCGCCACGAAGTCCGCCACCTTGCGGGCGATGGTCTTCTGCACGGGGTCGGCGGCCGGTTCGGCGACCAGCGCGTCGACCGCCTCCCACATCGAGACGCCCCGCTCAGCGGCCAGCTGCGCGATGCGCTGCACGGTCGTGTCGCCGATGCCGCGCGTCGGGTAGTTGACGATGCGTTTGAACGCCTCGTCGTCGCGCGGGTTGATCACCAGCCGGATATAGGCCAGCATGTCCTTGACCTCCTTGTGGTCGTAGAACGAACTGCCCTTGTAGATGCGGTAGGGAATGCCGCGGCGGCGAAGGTTGTCCTCCAGCACGGCCGACTGGTTGTTGGTGCGGTAGAGGATCACCGCTTCCGACCAGTCGTCGCCCGCCGAGCGGACTTTGTCGCGCAGGTCGGAGACCACCATTTCGGCCTCCTCGCGGTCGGTATAGGCCTTGAGGATGCGGATCGGCTCACCCACGTCGCCGGCCGAGAAACAGTGCTTCTCCATGCGCTTGGAGTTGCGGACGATGACCGAATTGGCCGCATCGACGATCGTGCGGGTCGAGCGGTAGTTCTGCTCGAGCTTGAAGACCCTGGCCGCGGGAAAATCCTTCTGGAAGGAGAGAATGTTCTCGATCTTGGCACCGCGGAACGAGTAGATCGACTGTGCGTCGTCGCCCACGACGCAGACCCGGGAGTGGAGCTGCGACAGGCGGCGGATGATGACGTACTGGGCGTAGTTGGTGTCCTGGTACTCGTCCACCAGGATGTATTTGAACAGCTCCTGGTAGCGCGCCAGCACGTCCGGGGCGTCGCGCAGCAGGATGTTGGTCTGCAAGAGCAGGTCGTCGAAGTCCATCGCGCCGTTGCGCTTGCAGCGCTGGCAGTAGATATTGTAGACATTGCCGAACTCGGGGATCTGCGCTTGCCGGTCTTCGGCGGCATAGACCGAGTTGGCTAGGTAGGCGCCGGGCGTCACCAGGCAGTTCTTGGCGTAGGAGATACGCGACGCGATGAGGTTGGGCTTATATTTCTCGTCCGCGAGGTTCAGTTCGCGGACAATGGTCTTGATGAGGTTCTTGCAGTCCGAGGGCTCGTAGATCGTAAACGACTCGGGGAAACCGATCTTTTCGGCGTTCTCGCGCAGGATGCGCGAAAAGACCGAGTGGAACGTACCCATGCGGATATAGCGGCTGCGGTTATCGGGGATCATCTGCGCGATGCGCTCGCGCATCTGCTGGGCGGCCTTGTTGGTGAAGGTGAGCGCCAGGATGTTGAAGGGCGCCACGCCCTGCTCGATCATATAGGCGATGCGCGCGGTCAGCACGCGCGTCTTGCCCGAACCGGCGCCGGCGATAATGAGCGACGGGCTGTCGTAGTTGACCACGGCAGCGAGCTGTGCGGGGTTCAGGCCTTGCAGTATCGGAGATTCTTTGTGTTCCATGGCTGCAAAGTTAATACTTTTTCGCAAGCCCTCTCCGAAAAGGCGCGCCTTTCTCCGAAAAGGCCGCAGGGACGGCGCCCAAGGATGGCGCACGGGGCAAACCGAAGGATGGCGCAGATGAAGGCGGGGCAAGAGGCACGTGCAAAGCGGACGGGAGCGGACGGAATGCCTGCAGGGAGGCACACGAAAAACGGAGGGGCAGGCCGGGCGGAAGGACAGAAGCCGCACGGTAAAACCGGGAGAGGAGGGAAAGGTGCCGAAACCACGTCAGAGCCCCGCCCCGGTCGTTTCGGGGGACGGGATTATGGGCAATCCGGGCGGAAATGAAAAAAATCCCGGAAAAAATAATATCTTTGCATTACTTTCGTTAAGAGGTTAAATCCGACGACAATACGGCAACGTTTGCGCCGGGCGGATGCGGAGGCTGCGGGCAAAAGATGCCGGGCGCAGGGTATGAAGCATGAAATTCAACATATAATAAAACAATGAGCGAAGTCATCAACATCAAAGAACTCAACGAGCGGATCGAACGCGAATCGGTATTCGTCGATACGCTCCGCACGGAAATGGGCAAGGTCATCGTGGGGCAGAGCCATCTGGTCGACACGCTGCTGATCGGGCTGCTGTCGAACGGACACATCCTGCTGGAAGGCGTGCCCGGACTGGCCAAGACCCTGGCCATCACCACGCTGGCAAAAGCCGTGGATGCCGGATTCTCGCGTATACAGTTCACCCCCGACCTGCTGCCGGCCGACCTGATCGGTACGCTGATCTACTCGCAGAAGAACGAGGAGTTCGTGGTCAAGAAAGGCCCCGTGTTCGCCAACTTCGTGCTGGCGGACGAGATCAACCGCTCCCCGGCCAAGGTGCAGTCGGCACTGCTCGAAGCCATGCAGGAGCGGCAGGTGACCATCGGCGACCAGACCTACCCGCTGCCGCAGCCGTTCCTGGTGCTGGCCACGCAGAACCCCCTGGAGCAGGAGGGTACCTACCCGCTGCCCGAGGCGCAGGTCGACCGATTCATGCTCAAGGCCAAGATCTCCTACCCCAAGAAGCAGGAGGAGCGCGACATCGTGCGCATGAACCTCTCGGGCGCTGGCATGCCTCAGGTCAACAAGGTTATCTCGCCCGAGGACATCATCAAGGCCCGCAAGGTCGTGGAGGACGTCTACATGGACGAGAAGATCGAGAAATACATCATCGACATCATCTTCGCCACGCGCGAGCCGGCGGAATACAACCTGCAGAAACTGCAGAATCTGATCGCATACGGAGGTTCGCCCCGTGCGTCGATCTCGCTGGCGAAGGCCGCACGCGCCTACGCCTTCATCCGCCGCCGCGGCTATGTCATCCCCGAGGACGTACGCGCCGTCTGCCACGACGTGCTGCGCCACCGCATAGGCCTGACGTACGAGGCCGAGGCCGAAAACATCACCTCGGAAGAGATCATCACCGACATCCTCAACAACGTAATCGTACCCTAACGATGCAGCAGACCGAGAACGATATTCTGAAACGCGTCCGGAAGATCGAGATCAAGACCCGGGGTCTTTCGAACGAGATCTTCGCCGGAAAGTACCATACGGCTTTCCGCGGACGGGGCATGTCGTTTTCCGAAGTCAGGGAGTACCGTGCGGGCGACGACGTGCGCGATATAGACTGGAACGTGACGGCGCGCTCGCGCAAACCCCACATCAAGATCTACGAGGAGGAACGCGAGCTGACGATGATGCTCCTGGTCGACGTCTCGGCATCACGCATGTTCGGCACGACCGAACGCCTGAAGAAGAACATCATCACCGAGATCGCCGCCGTGCTGGCTTTTTCCGCCGCACAGAACAACGACAAAGTGGGCTGCATCTTCTTCTCGGACAAGGTAGAGAAGTTCATCCCCCCGAAGAAGGGGCGCAGCCACATCCTGATGATCATCCGCGAGCTGGTGGGATTCCGGCCCGAATCGGCGGGGACGAAGCTCTCGGAGCCGGTGCGGTTCCTGACCAACGTCAACAAGAAACGCTGCACGACCTTCATCCTCTCGGATTTCATGGACTCCTCGAAGGACAGGGCGGCGCTGGACGACGCGCTGAAGATCGCCGGCGGCAAGCACGACCTGGTGGGCATACGCGTCTACGACCCGCGCGAAACGGAGTTGCCGGACGTGGGAATCGTCGAGATGAAAGACGCCGAGAGCGGACGTAAGGTCTGGGTCGACACCTCGTCGCGCGCCGTGAGGGAGCATTACGCCGAAAAATGGCGGCAGCGCAGCGCACAGATCGAATCGACGCTCAAGCACAACAGCATCGACACGGCGATGGTCTCGACCGAGGGCGACTATGTGTCGGAACTGATAAAACTGTTCAAACAGCGATGAAACGACTTTTTGCAATAGCGCTGCTCCTCGCGGGCGCAGCGGCGCGGGCCCAGTCCGACGTGCCGCAGGTCACGGCGCACATCCAGCCCGACAGCGTCATGATCGGCGACCGTTTCGACCTGGTGGTCGACGTCGAGAAAGACCTGGTGCAGGTGGTGCAGTTCCCCGAATTCGAGGACAAGCCGGGGAGCCCCATCGAACTCCACAAGGAGTATCCGATCGACACGCTCGAACGCGACGGCCGCCACCTCAAACTCCGCAAGCGCTACACGCTGGCGGCGTTCGAGGAGGGCAAGTGGAATCTCGGCCACCCGGCGGTGCTCTATGCCGACAAGAACATCGTCGACACGCTCTGGGCACGCGACTCGCTCTACCTGCAGGTGGCGACCTTCCAGATCGACTCGACATCGCAGTCGATCTACGACGTGAAACCCCAGTGGAACCTGCCGTTCCGGTTCGGGGAGGTCAGCGGCTACGCCAAATGGGGCGCGCTCGCACTCGTATTGCTGCTGGCGGCGGCCTATGCGCTGAAGCGCTACCTGGAGAGCCGCGGCAAACGCCTCGGCGACCTGTTCAGGCCGTCACCGCCCCAGCCGCCGCACGTCGTGGCGATCAAGGCGCTGGAGGCGCTGCACCACCAGAAGCTGTGGCAGAACAACAAGCACAAGCAATATTATTCGGCACTGACGGACATCCTGCGCACCTACGTCGCGGCACGGTGGGGCTTCGGCGCCATGGAGATGACCTCGGACGAGATCATCGAGACGATGCGCGCGGAGGAACTGCCCGACAAGGCCCGGATGGATCTGACGGCGATCCTGCGCGACGCCGACCTGGTGAAGTTCGCCAAGGCGACGCCCGAAGCGGAGCAAAACGAGGCCGACTACCTGAAAGCCTACTATTTCGTCGAGGAGACCAAGGTCGCCGAGACGGAGGAGGAGACCGAAGGGCAGGAGCCGGTGAAAAACTAAAATGCGTGACAGATGTATAAACTCATATACACAGCGGTGTTCCTCCTGGCCGCACTCGGGGCTTCGGCGCAGAACATGCCCGAACGCAGCGAGGTGCGGCGCGGCAACCGGCAATACAACAAGGGCAACTACGAGAAGAGCATCGAACGTTACGAGCGGGCGCTGGAGGCCGCACCGGAGTCGTTCGAGGCGACTTACAACCTCGGCAACGCCCTCTACAAGGCCGAGCGGTTCGACAAGGCCGAGCAGACGATGCGCAGGGCCGCGGCCGACTCGCTGCGTACGGACGAGGAGCGCGCCGAAGCGTTCTACAACCTGGGCAACGCCCAGTTCAAGCAGCAGAAATACAAGGAGGCGCTCGAAAGCTACAAACAGTCGCTGCGGCTGAACCCTGCCGACCAGCAGGCCAAGTACAACTACGCCTACACCAAGCGCCTGATAGACGACAACGAGGACGGCGGCGGTGGCGGCGACGACGACAAGAACCAGGACAAAGACCAGAACCAGGATCAGCAGCAACAGGGCAACGGACAGGACAAACAGGACGGCGACCAGCAGCAGGACGACAAGGGCCAAAAGGGCGATGACCAGGAGCAGCAGGGCGACCGGCAGCAGGATCCTTCGCAGCCGGACAAGGAGGGCGAAGGCGACCAGGAGGGGCAGCAGCAGCCCGTTCCGGCGGGTATCTCCCCGCAGGAACAGGAACAGATGCTCGATGCCATCCAGGCCCAGGAAGACCGCACGCAGGACAAGCTGAAGGAGAAACAGGGCGTCGTCGTCCGGGGAACGAAAAACTGGTAAAACACAAGGACTATGCATTTCGCATCACCATACTATCTGTGGCTGCTGACGGCACTCGTACCGATGGCCGGCTACTACGTCTGGCGGACGTTGCAGGGCGGGGCGGCGATACAGATCTCGTCGGTCGACGGTGTCGTGCGCGCCCCGAAGACCATACGTTATTACCTGCGGCACCTGCCGTTCGTGCTGCGTGCGGCGGCATTCGCGCTGCTGGTCGTGGCACTGGCGCGCCCGCAGGACGTGGAGCGGCTTTCGCACACGAACACCGAGGGCATCGACATCATGCTGGCGATCGACGTCTCGGGCTCGATGCTGGCACGCGACTTCCGGCCCGACCGCATCACGGCGGCCAAGGAGGTGGCCGGATCGTTCATCGCCGACCGCTACGGCGACCGGATCGGACTGGTGGCATTCGCAGGCGAGGCCTTCACGCAGAGCCCCCTGACCACCGACCAGGGGACGTTGCAGACCCTGCTGTCGCGCATCCGCAGCGGCCTGATCGAGGACGGCACGGCGATCGGCAACGGCCTGGCGACGGCGATCAACCGCCTGCGCGAGAGCGAGGCCAAGTCGAAGGTAATCATCCTGCTGACCGACGGCGTGAACAACCACGGCGAGATCGCCCCGCTGACGGCGGCCGAGATCGCCAAGGCGCAGGGCATCCGCGTCTACACGATCGGCGTCGGCACCGAGGGCATGGCGCCCTACCCCGCCGTGGACATCTACGGCACGCCCACGGGCGGCACGGTGATGGCCAAGGTCGAGATCGACGAAAAGACCCTGCGGTCGATCGCCGAGATGACGGGCGGGGAGTATTTCCGCGCCACGGACAAAGCCAAGCTGAAAGCCATTTACGACCAGATCAACCAACTGGAAAAGAGCAAGGTGGAGGTTACGGAACACGTCACCTACCACGAACAATACCTCCTGTGGGCGCTGGCGGGGCTGCTGCTGCTGTTCGCGGAGTTCCTGTTCGCAAACCTGGTGCTCAAACGGATACCCTGACGGGCACCACGCCCCGGACGCCGGCAAAGCCCTCCCTTTGCCGGAAGGAAAATTGCGGAGGGAATGTCGCTGTCCGACAGGCACCCCAGGTGCCCTAATGCAAACCCGGCGGGTCGGACAGGGACAGCAAACGGGAAACAATACGCCGGGCAGGCATTCGTTATGTTCAGATTCGCAAATCCGCAATATCTCTGGCTGCTGCTGGCAATACCGGCACTGGTACTGATCTTCTGGGCAGCGGCGGCACGCCGCCGCAAAAGGCTCGCACGCTTCGGGAACCCCGGGGTGCTGGAGGAGCTGATGCCCGAGGTCTCGACCGGGCGCACCGCGCTCAAGTTCATCCTTTTCTGCACGGCCGCCGTCCTGCTCATACTGGCTGTGGCACGCCCGCAGTTCGGGTCGAAGCTCCGCGAGGAGAAGGCGCAGGGCGTGGAGATGATGCTCGTGGTCGACGTCTCGAACTCGATGCTGGCCGAGGATTTCGAACCCAACCGGCTCGAGCGCACCAAATATGCCATCAACAAACTTTTCGACGGGCTCAGGCAAGACCGCGTGGGGCTGATCGTCTTCGCGGGAGAACCGAAGGTACAGCTGCCCATCACGTCGGACTACCGTATGGCGAAGGCCTTCGCCAAGCGCATCGACCCGTCGCTGGTGTCGGTACAGGGCACGGCCATCGGCAAGGCGCTGTCACAGGCGCTGCTGTCGTTTTCGGGCGAAACGGAAGAGACACACAGCCGGGTCATCATCCTGGTGACCGACGGCGAGAACCACGAGGACGACGCCCTGGCGGTGGCCAAACGCGCCGCGGAGATGGGCATACGCATCTACACCATCGGCATCGGCACGCCCGAAGGCGCCCCGATCCAGATCGGCGGGGAGTTCATCAAGGACGAGAAGGGCGACATGGTCGTCTCGAAGCTCGACGAGAAGATGCTCTCCGAGGTGGCCGGGATCACGGGCGGCGCCTACGTGCGTTCGACCAAGCAGTCGATCGGCCTCGACGAGATCGTAAAGAGCATCAACGAAATGGAACAGACCGAGTTGTCGATGATGCGTTTCGAAGAGTTCAACGAGCAGTACCAATACCTGCTCATCGCAGCGCTCGTGCTGCTGCTGGCGGAGTTCCTGCTGCTCGACCGCCGCAACCCGCTGCTGGCGCACCTCAACATTTTCCGCGAGAAGTAACCGGAGGGGTTGCGTGCGCGCAGCGACGGCCGGATTGCAGAGATAAAAGGAGGACAAGGACGCAAAGGAACAAGGATGAGCGCAAGAATAAGCCGGAACAAAGACGGAAGGATACGCGGACGAGCGCAAAGATAAACCGGGACAAGAACGCAAGGGTACACGGACGGGCGCAAGGATAAACGAACAAGGAAAACACAATCGGGAAACATAACCGGGAAACGGACGGCGGGATCAATAGCAAAGAACCGACCCGGCATGGAAAAGGGCTGTCAGGCATATCGTTGACAGCCCTTTTTTATTTGCACTGCTGCCATCCGGGGCATTTCAGGACACGCGGTTCCCGGGAGGCCGGAAAGACTTGGCGCCCCCCCTTTCCCATTGTAGCGGCAGGCACATCGCGAGAAAGCATCCCGGGAATCCGCCCCGGCGGGGTTACTCCACGATAATCTCGTCGGTGAAAATCCAGCCGCCGGGATGGCCGTTGTGCAGGGCTTTCAGCCGCACGTAACGCGCCGCGGTTTGACCCGACCAGCCGAACTCGCGGTAGCAATCCTGCTTGTATTCGAACGGGATGTCGTTTTCGACCACCGCAAGGGGCGTATAGTGCCTGTCATCATCCGAAACCGAGATTTCGACCGCACGGGGCATCCAGATGTCGGCATAGAAACCCTGCATGAAACAGGCCGCGATACGTTTCACAGGCTGGCGTTCCCCGAGGTCGACGACCAGTTCGACATCCGTATCGAGCCACCCCTGCCAGCGGCGGTCGCCGTAGTTCCACCCGCCGCACAGCCCGTCGGTCAGCGAAGCGTCGCCCGCAGCCGGGTATTTCGGGCTGTAAGGCGTACGGTAAACCACCTGCCTGCCGGTCGAAAGGCAATGCAGGGTATCGAGCGATTCGGGGCGGGGGCCGACGGCATTTTTCTGGTCGAAGGGGTGGTATCCGCGCTGCTGCATCCACGCCACGGCGTCGAGCACGCGGGCGTGGAAGTCGTCGTAGTCCTTCCGTTCGGGGGCGCTCCACCCCACTTCGGCAATCGCCAGCAGGCGCGGCCAGATCATGTGTTCGGCATGTTCGGCTGTGGGCACGTGCTCGCACCACAGGTTGCCCTGCACGCCGAGGATCATCGGCACGACATCCGCACCCAGCGAATCGGGCGCAGGGTCGTAGGAGTAGGCTTGCGCGAGGGTGAGGAACGCCGCGGCGGCGACCGGCTCGCGGGTGGGGTCGTCCTGGCAGAAATCGAGGTAGCAGTAGTTCGAGGGAGCCATCACGGCGCGGTGTCCGGCCCTGGCCGCGGCGATCCCGCCCTCGGTGCCGCGCCACGACATGACCGTGGCGCCGGGCGCGAGCCCGCCCTGGAGAATCTCGTCCCAGCCCAGCAGGCGGCGGCCCTTGGCGGCGAGGAACGTCCCGATGCGGTGCACCAGGTAGCTTTGCAGTTCATCGACGTCCTGCAGTCCCTCCCGACGCATCCGGGCGGCACATTCGGGGCAGGTGCGCCACCCCTGTTTCGAAGCCTCGTCGCCGCCGATATGGATATATTCCGAAGGGAAGAGCCCGATCACTTCGGAGAGCACGCTCTCAAGGAATTCGAACGTCTGCTCGTTGCCGATGCAGAAATCGGAGTCCGTGTAGGGTTTGCCGCTGCACGAGAGTTCGGGGTAAACGGCCAGCACCTCCTCGCTGTGCCCCGGCATCTCGATCTCGGGAATCACCTCGATATGCAGGGCACGGGCGTATTCGACCACTTCGCGGATGTCGTCCTGCGTGTAATAGCCCCCGGCGGCCGCCGGGTCGTCGCGGTGGCAGTAGCGTTTGCCGCCGAAGTTCCATCCCTCCCAGTCGGGATAGGGACGCCAGGCGGCGATGTCGGTCAGGGCGGGGTATTTTTTGATTTCGATGCGCCATCCGGCTCCGTCGGTCAGGTGCCAGTGGAAGCGGTTGAGCTTGTAGCGCGCCATGAGGTCGAGCTGACGTTCGACGAACTCCTTGTCGCGGAAATGGCGCGAGACGTCGAGCATGAAGCCCCGGTAACCGAAGCGCGGGGCGTCCACGATCGTGACGGCCGGAATGCGGCGGCCGTGGTGCCCGGCCAGTTGTGCGAGCGACTGGAGTCCGTAGAACAACCCTGCGGCATCGGGGGCCGTGAGCGTGATCTTTGTGCGGGAGACGTCGAGACGGTAGCTTTCGGGGGCGCCGTCGCCCGTACGAAGCAGTTCGAGTGCGGGCATGTCGCCGTCGGAGGCCTCGGCAAAGGAGGCGGGGAAGAATCCGTCCGCGGCACGCTGCATCCACGCCGCGAGGTCGGCCTTGTCCTGCCCGTCGAGGTCGGTCGTGTAGAGCAGCTTGGCAGGCATACGGAAGGCACCTTCGCCCCACGTCACCTGCTGCGGAGCCGGAATGATCCCCGTGGCCGGGCACCCGCCGCCGGCGCACGAAGCAAAGGCGAAAGCGGCAAGGCAAAAAGAGATAAGCGTGATTTTTTTCATAAGGTCTTTAGGTCGGGTACAA
>ENA-OZGO01000918-OZGO01000918.1-human-gut-metagenome-genome-assembly--contig:-NODE-918-length-12725-cov-5.089818_pt1 | contig 12725 bp, 12 predicted proteins | sample MGYA00244658_ERZ653662 | MGnify/ENA primary metagenome ERZ653662 (study PRJEB26926, sample SAMN06165217) | human gut metagenome | biome: ENVO:00009003; feature: ENVO:2100002; material: ENVO:00002003... | reverse complement strand
CGAGATGCTCAGGAGTCTCGTGGGCTCGGAGATGTGTATAAGAGACAGGCGCTGGGCTGTCTGCCGATCCTGCTCTACATCATCCTGTTCGCAATTAAAAAACCTTACTGGGCCTACACCTGGCTTTTTATCGCGAACTACTTCGTCCTGGGACTGACGCGCTACATCCCCGGCCTGCCCGCAGGCATCGGCGAGCCGTGGTTTGACAGCGTCGAGAGCGTGATCTCCCACGCGGTGTTCAGCCTCGGCGGCGTTAAGGGCATAGAATTCGGCGCAGGCTTTGCCGCCGCGGATATGAGGGGCAGCGAGTGCAATGACCCAATGAGAGTATCCGGCGGCAGGATAGTCACAACGACGAACAATAACGGCGGTATTAACGGCGGCATAACAAACGGCATGCCGATCGTTTTCCGCTGCGCCGTCAAGCCGACGCCGTCCATTGCGCAGCAGCAGGACACGGTTGACTTTATAAAAAACGAAAATACTCAGCTGAGCATCCACGGGCGGCACGACCCGGCGATAATCCGCAGGATATGCCCGGTGCTCGACAGCGTTGCGGCGCTGTGCGTTGCGGATATGCTCAGCCTGCGATACGGTACGGATGTGCTGACGAAAGGAGTAGATGACAAGTGAAATACGGACTTATCGGCGAGCATCTGACGCACAGCTATTCGTGCGAAATTCACGCGCAGATAGCGGACTACGAATACGAGCTGCATGAGCTTAGACCGGACGAGCTGGGCGAGTTCATGACAAAGCGCGAGTTTAACGCGATAAACGTTACGATACCCTACAAGCAAGCCGTTATCCCGTATCTTGACGAGATATCCGAAACGGCAAAGCGCATCGGCGCGGTGAACACCGTCGTAAACCGCAGCGGCAAGCTTTACGGCGACAACACCGATTTTCCCGGCATGCTGGCGCTTGCAAAGCATGCAGGCGTTGACATGAAGGGCAAAAAGGTGCTCATCCTCGGCACCGGCGGCGCATCGAAAACGGCGCACGCTCTGGCGGAGTTCATGGGCGCAAAGAGCGTTGATTACGTTTCACGCAGCGGAAAGGGCGGCAGCATAACATATGAGCAGGCAGTGCAGGAGCACAATGATGCGCAGATCATCATAAACGCAACGCCTGCCGGCATGTTCCCGAAGGTCGGGGGCAGACCGATAGACATTTCATCGTTCCCGAAGCTTGAGGGCGTGCTCGACGCGATATACAATCCCCTACGCACAAATCTTATACTCGACGCGCAGGAGCGGGGCATTCCGGCAGAGGGCGGACTGTACATGCTCTCGGCTCAGGCGGTTTACGCCTCGGCTGTGTTCCGGAGCATCGAGCTTGACGAGAGCCTTATAAAACGCGCGTTTGACAGCGTGAAAAGCGCAAAGCAGAATATTGTCCTCGTCGGCATGCCCTCAAGCGGCAAGACCACCGTGGGCAGGATACTGGCCGAAAAATGCGGCAAGGAGCTTGCCGACACGGATGAATACATCGTCAAAAAAATCGGCATGTCCATTTCCGATTTCTTCGCCAAATTCGGCGAGCCGGAGTTCAGGCGCATTGAAAAGGAGACGATCGCCGAGCTTGCCGCGACCGGCGGCAAGGTTATTGCGACCGGCGGCGGCGCTGTGCTCGACCCGGAAAACGTGAGAGCGCTCAAGCAGAACGGCACGATCGTGTTTTTGGATCGCGCGCCGGAAAATCTCGTCGCGACCGACGACAGACCGCTTGCCTCGCGCCGCAGCGCGCTTGAGAAGCTCTATGCAGAGAGATACGATATCTACACTGCGGCAGCAGAGCTGCGTATCGACGCAAACACCACGCCCGAGGCGGAGGCCGACGCGATATTAAAGGAGCTGGGAGAATGAAAATACTCGTACTCAACGGGCCGAATATAAACATTCTCGGCATAAGAGAGCCGGAGATATACGGCAGACAAAGCTATAAGGATCTGCTGAAGCTGATAAGCGAGCACGCCGAGGAAAAGGGCGTCACGGTCGAGTTTTATCAGTCAAACCACGAGGGCGACCTCGTTGACGCGATACAGAAGGCGTATTTTGACGGCATTGACGGCATCGTTTTTAATCCGGCCGCGTATACGCACACCTCGGTCGCGATAGCGGACGCGGTGAAGGGCGTCGGCATACCGACGGTGGAGGTGCACATCTCCGAGGTGTCCGAGCGCGAGGCGTTCCGCCGGGTGAGCTACATCCGCGATGCTGCGGTCAAGACCATCTGCGGACACGGGCTTGACGGCTATAACGAGGCGCTGGATTTCCTTATCGACTACATCGGAGAGAAAAATGAAGGTTAAAATAAGTCCGTCGCGCCTTTGCGGCGAGATATGCGCGCCGCCGTCGAAAAGCTATGCGCATCGCCTGATGATATGCGCTGCCCTCGCCGAGGGCGAGAGCACGATACACGGAATTTCCGAAAGCGAGGATATGCTCGCAACGCTCGATTGCATCGCCGCGCTCGGCGCAAAATACGAAAAGATCGGTGACACGGTTAAAATATGCGGCAAAACGGGAAAAACACCCGAGGGCGCGGTGCTGCGCTGCCGCGAAAGCGGAAGCACGCTGCGCTTTGTGATACCGCCTGCGCTCACCGGCGGCAGAGTGCGGTTCGAGGGTACGCCCCGGCTGCTTGAAAGAGGAGTCGGAATATACGAGCAGCTTCTCGGCGATAAGGGCATTGAAATTAAAAAAGACAGCGGCGGAATCGAGTTTTTCGGTGCGCTTACGGCAGGCGAGTATGTCCTGCGCGGCGATGTCAGCAGCCAGTTCATAACGGGACTTTTGTTTGCGCTTCCGCTGCTTAGCGGCGACAGCGTGATAAAAATCCTTCCGCCGGTCGAGAGCAGAGCGTATATAGACATTACCGCCGCGGCGCTCGGCTCGTTCGGCATAAAAATCGCAGAGCATGAGAAAAACACCTTTGCCGTTCCCGGAGGACAGCGGTATGCTGCCGGAGATAAGACCGTTGAGGGCGACTGGTCAAATGCCGCGGCGCTCGAGGCGTTCAACCTCATCGGCGGCAGAGTTAATGTGAACGGTCTGAACGAAAACAGCATACAGGGCGACAGAGTGTGCCTTGAGTATTTCCGGGAGCTTACACGGCCCGGCGCGGAGCTTGACATTTCAAATTGCCCCGACCTCGGCCCTGTGCTGTTTGCGCTTGCAGCGGCTACAGGGAACGGAGCGCGCTTTACCGGAACGCGCAGACTGCGGATAAAGGAGAGCGACCGAGCCGCCGTTATGGCGCAGGAGCTTGAAGCCTTCGGCATCAAGACCGAGCTGCACGAAAACAGCGTAACAATAAAGCCGGGGCGTATAAGCAAGCCGCAGCGCGAGCTTTCGTCGCACAACGACCACCGCATAGTCATGGCGCTGACGATACTGTGCAGCATAACAGGCGGCGTTATCGACGGCGCCGAGGCGGTGCGCAAGAGCTATCCGAATTACTTTGACGCACTTAGCTCCATCGGTTTGGAGGCAGAATATGAAGCTTGATAAAAACACGAAAATACTTATACTCGGCCTTGGCCTTATGGGCGGCAGCTACGCCGAGTCGCTCACCTCGCACGGCTTTGAGGTCGGCGCCGTCGCACGGCGGCAGGAGACGATAGACTATGCCCTGCGCGAGGGGATAATAAAGCACGGCAGAGCCGAGATCAACCCCGAATACATCGGGCAGTTTGACCTGCTGGTTTTTGCAATGTATCCGCATGCGTTCGTCGAGTGGATAGAGAAATATCAGCAGTACATTAAGCCCAACGCGCTTATAACCGACGTCACCGGCGTAAAATGCAGCATAATTTATAAAATTCAGAACATGCTGCGGCCTGACCTTGAGTACATCGGCGCGCACCCCATGGCCGGCCGCGAGTGCAGCGGCGTTGAAAACGCGCGCATGGAGATATTCGAGGGCGCAAACTATATCGTGACGCCCACGGATAAGAATACGCCCGAGGCCATCGAGACCTGCAAGGAGCTCGGAAGAATAATGGGCTTTCGCATGATAGCGGAGCTTACGCCCGAAAAGCACGACGAGATGATCGGCTTCCTCTCGCAGCTTGCGCACTGCATTGCAGTTTCGCTTATGGTGTGCAAGGATTCGCACCACCTTGTCGATTACACGGGCGACTCGTTCCGCGACCTTACGCGCATTGCAAAAATAAACGATGAAATGTGGAGCGAGCTGTTTTTGCTCAACCGTGACGAGCTTGTTCGCCAGATGGATCTTTTCTCCGAAAAGTTCGAGCTTATGCGCAACAGCATAGCAAACGGAGACCGCGAAACGATACGCCGGATGATGCGCCTTTCCACAGAGCGCAGAAAATACTTTGATGTTAAAAAAGAGGATGATGAGTCATGAACATGGAATTCAAAAGAAAAATGCCCACGCCGCAGGCGATAAAGGAAATGTACCCGATAACTCCCGAGCTTGCCGAGAGAAAAAAGATCACCGATGAGGCGCTCAGAAAAATATTCACCGGCGAGGACGACAGACTGCTGCTCGTCATAGGCCCGTGCTCTGCCGATCGCGAGGACTCGGTGCTCGACTACATTTCGCGCCTGCGCACGGTTCAGGAGAAGGTCGAAGACAAGATACTCATCGTTCCGCGCGTTTACACCAACAAGCCCCGCACCACCGGCGACGGATACAAGGGCATGCTCCATCAGCCCGACCCGAACAGCTCGCCGGATATGCTGCGCGGCCTTATAGCGATACGCAAAATGCACATGAAGGTGATTGCCGAAACCGGCTTTTCCTGCGCAGACGAGATGCTGTATCCGGAAAACCACCACTATCTTTCGGACATGCTCTCCTACGTTGCGGTCGGCGCAAGATCGGTTGAAAACCAGCTGCACAGGCTCACGGCCAGCGGCCTTGATCTGCCGGTCGGCATGAAAAACCCCACCAGCGGCGATCTTTCCGTTATGATGAACTCCATCACCGCCGCCCAGCATCCGCACACCTTCGTTTACTCCAACTGGGAGGTGCAGAGCAAGGGTAATCCGCTTGCACACGCAATTCTGCGCGGCTCGTCAAATAAATACGGAAGAACCATACCCAACTATCACTACGAGGATATTAAGCTACTGTGCGAGCTTTACGCAAAAAGCGGACTTAAAAACCCGGCGGTCGTCATCGACACCAACCACTCCAACTCCGGCAAGCAGTGGGATGAGCAGCCGCGCATTGCAAAGGAAATTCTGCACAGCACGCGCCACTCGGACGATATCCTGCATCTGGTCAAGGGCCTTATGATCGAGTCCTACATTGAGGACGGCAACCAGAAGCCCGACGGCGGAGTTTACGGCAAGAGCATCACCGACGCCTGCATCGGCTGGGATAAGACCGAGAGACTCATATACGAGCTGGCAGACCTCAGATAAAACAACACACACGATAAATCGGAAAGGAGCAGCACCATGATAGCGAAGAAAATGCTTGCACTCGGCAAAAGCGATTCGGCCATACGCGCCATCGCAGCCTACGGCGACGCGCGCCGCAGCGAGATAGGCAGCGAAAATGTTTTTGATTTCAGCATAGGAAATCCCAATGTTCCGACGCCCGAAAAGGTGAAAAACACGCTTATCGAGCTTCTCCAAAACGAGGAGAGCTTAGCCCTGCACGGATACACGGCAGCCCCCGGCGCAATGACCGCGCGCAAGGCTGCCGCGGCGCAGGAGAGCAAAAGAGCCGGATATGATATACCGGCCGAGAGCATTTACCTGACCTCCGGCGCTTCCTCGTCGCTGTCGATAGTCATGTCGGCCCTTGTTTCCGAGGGCGAGAAGGTCGCGGTGCTTGCGCCGTTTTTCCCCGAATACAAGGTGTTTGCCGAAAATGCCGGAGCGGAGGTCCTGATAGTTCCGCCGGCAGGGGACGATATGCAGCCGTTCATGGCGGCGTTTGAAAACGCTGTGGAGGAAGGCGTTGCGGCAGTTATCATAAACTCGCCGAACAACCCCTCGGGCGCGATACTCAGCGAGCAGACGCTCAGAGTCATGTCCAAGATCCTTCGGGCCGCGCAGGAGGAAAAGGGAAAGAGCATTTACCTCATTGCCGACGAGCCTTACCGCGAGCTTGTTTACGGTGATGTTGAGGTTCCGTTCGTTCCGAACATTTACCCCAACACGATCGTCTGCTATTCCTACTCTAAATCCCTGTCGCTGCCGGGCGAGCGCCTCGGCTACATAATGGTGCCGCCCTGCGTCAAGGACAGCGCGGAGGTTTTCGCGGCAGTGTGCGGAGCAGGCAGAGCGCTGGGCTATGTCTGCGCGCCGAGCCTTATGCAGCACATGCTCGCACAGTGCGCTGATGTCCGGCCGGATATCACGAGCTATGCCAAAAATCGCGACACGCTGTATGATGCCCTGTCCGGCATGGGCTTTGACTGCGTAAAGCCGGACGGCGCGTTTTATCTGTTTATAAAAGCGCCAAAGGGCGACAGCGCCGGGGAATTTTGCGAAAAGGCCAAAAAGTTTGAGATACTGCTTGTCCCGTCGGACAGCTTCGGCGTTGCAGGCTATGCGCGCCTTGCCTACTGCGTGGCGCGCTCACAGATCGAGCGCTCGCTCCCGGCGTTCCGGAAGCTGGCCGGGAGCTACGGGCTCTGCAAGTGATCTCCGCAGACAGAAAGCGGCGCCCCCGAGGGTTCGGGGGCGTCGTTTTTGCGTGGATGGAGTCAGGCGTACATGGCGTTTGCAGCCATGTAGTCATAGATGACCTTGCCGTGGTGCTGCTCCTGCGCCTGAATGTCGTTGAGTACGCTGCGTGCGTCGGCATCACGAAATTCGAACACGCACGTGTCGTACAGGTGCGAGGCGTGCTTTTCCATCGTGAGCACGTCCGAGCAGAGGTAGCAGTCGTTTTGCTTTTGCGGTGAGTCTGCGCTGCTGTATGCGGCCGTGAACGTGCCCGGCACAGTCGCGGAGTCCGCGGGCTTGCAGACCGTGCCCTGCATCATCTGCGCGATCGCGTCGAGATGCTGCTGCTCGACCTGAGCGAGCTGTTCAAACAGGTTTTTAAGCTGCGGGTCGTTGGCGCTGGCGGCGTGGCGGCGGTATTTGTCCACGCACAGCTGCTCCTGATCCTTGAGATCCTTGAGCAGGCCGGCTTCTTTTTGCGTTGGTTGCATTCCGATCACCTCACAGGCAGTATGCCCAAGCGCGCGTGCGCGCATACACCGGCGGGAAAAATACAGTGGCGTGCGCGTGAAAAATCGGGTATAATGAGCTGACCTTATCGAAAAGAGAGATGCAGCCATGGCAAAGATCTATGACATCACGGACTTTTCCGCGCCGGAGCTGGACGTTTTTGCGCGGCTTACGGAAAACCAGCTTGTCAACCGCGCCGACCCCGCAAACGCAATGTTCATTGCGGAAAGCCCGCTCGTTATCGGCCGCGCCTTAGACGGCGGCTGCGTGCCGCTCTCTTTTTTAATGGAAACGAAGCATGTGGAGGGCAAGGCTGCAGAAATTCTATCTCGCTGCCCCGAAGACATTCCCGTTTACACGGCGGAGCTGGACGTTTTAACACAACTGACGGGCTTTAAGCTAACCCGCGGCATGCTGTGTGCGATGCGCCGCCCGGCTTTGAAAAGTGTTGCGGAGATTTGCACAAATGCGCGCCGCATTGCCGTGCTCGAAAATGTGATGAACCCCACAAACATCGGCGCAATCTTCCGCAGTGCGGCGGCGCTCGGCATGGATGCGGTTTTATTGACCGCCGCCGGCAGCGACCCGCTGTATCGCCGCGCGAGCCGCGTGAGCATGGGCACGGTCTTTCAGGTGCCGTGGACATACCTGCCGGAGGGCTGGCCGCAGACGCTCCGCGCCCTCGGCTTCACGACGGCGGCGATGGCGCTGTGCGATGCTTCGCTGCCCATCTACGCCCCGCAGCTCAAAAGGGCGGACCGCCTCGCCGTCGTGCTCGGCACGGAGGGCGACGGCCTCGCGGAGTCGACCATCGCCGCGTGCGACTGCACGGTGCGCATCCCGATGACGCACGGTGTGGACTCGCTGAACGTCGCCGCGGCGAGCGCGGTGGCGTTCTACCAGCTCGCGCTGCTCGCGGGACTTTCCGAGACGGAAGACTAACTTTGCAAGTCAAATCAAGCGCCGAGCGCCGCCGCGCGGTATACTGCGTGCAGAGCGGTTCGGAACGGGGTGAGCAAGGATGTATGAATGGCGCAGGCAGATCCAGCAGATCGTCGATGAGATCGACGGCTGCATCCGCAGCCACGACGACGCAGCGCTCACGCTGCGTTCGCTTTCGCGCACGCTGGGCTACTCGGAGTATTACACCACGCGGAAATTCCGCGAGATCTCCGGGATGCAGCTGCGCGACTATCTGCGCCGGCGGCGGCTGGCGTTCGCCCTGCGCGAGGTGCGCGACAGCGAGCGCAGCCTTCTCGACATCGCGCTCGACTATGGCTTTTCCTCGCATGAGGCGTTCACACGCGCCTTCAAGGACGCCTACGGCGTCACGCCCAGCGCGTACCGCGCCGCGCCGAGGCCCGTGGTCCTGCGCACCAAGATCCACCCGTTTGACCGCTACTTTCTTGGTTTAGGAGAAATTGGTATGGCAACATCAAAGGACGGCGTCAAAACATATTTCGTGACGATTCCCGCACACAAGTTCCTGCACATCGAAAACCGCGAGAGCAACGGCTACTGGGACTTCTGGCAGAAGCAGGCGCTCATCCCCGGACAGGACTGCGAAACGATCTGCGGCCTGCTCGAGAGCATCCGGGGCAAGCTCGACGACGACGGTGGAGAGTACGCCGGGCAGGTCATGGGCTATCTCAACGACGCGACGGGCCGTCTGTGCGACTGGGGCTATCTGCGCACGGAGTGCTACGGTGCGCGGCTTCCCGCCGACTACCGCGGCGAGGTGCCCGCGCAGATGCTCCTCACGGACATTCCCGAGGGGGAATACCTCGTCTTTGAGCACGGCCCGTTCGACTACGAGCAGGAGTGCCGCACGGTGGAGGAGAAGGTCGAGACGGCGATGCGCGAATTCGACTACGCCGCCGAGGGCTGCGCCCTCGACACGCAGACGCCCGGGCGCGTCACCTACTTTTACTTCAATCCCGGGCAGTATTTCAAGTACATCCGCCCGGTGAAGCGGCTCGACAAGTGAAAAAAGCTCCGCCTGCCATCAGGAGTGTGTTGATAAAGAAGTATCTTGAAAGCATTGAAAATACTAACTTTATTGACAGACGCCCAAGGAAACAGGTCGAGAAAGGACACTATCTGAAAAGGTAGTGTCCTTTTTTCATGCCCTTTTCCAAAAATAAGGAGGAACACAAGATGGCGGAGAGCATGATATACGATTATTACTACGGAGACGAAAGCAGTCAATTTTCTTTTTACCGCATCCCCCGCCAGCTTGTCACCGGGCCGCAGTTCAAAAAAATCTCCACAGACGCGAAGCTGCTGTATGGCCTCCTGTTAGACCGTATGGGGCTGTCTGCCCGAAATGGTTGGTATGATACAGAGGGTAAGGTCTATATTTTCTATACGCTGGACGAGATAGAAGAAGATTTAGGCTGTGGCCATGAGAAGGCCGTAAAACTATTATCTGAGTTAGATACAGTCAAGGGCTGCGGTCTGATCGAGCGAGTAAAGCAAGGCCAAGGCAGACCAACAAAAATCTATGTCAAACGCTTTACGGCCCGCCGAGTTCCTGCTGAAACCCCTGCGCCGCAGGAGATTCCCAGACTTCCGAAAATCGGAAGTCAAGAAGTCGGAAAATCAGAAGTCAAGAGTTCCGATAATCCGAAGTCAAGACTTCCGTTTTTCCGAAGTGCAGACTTCGGAAAATCAGACGGTAATTATATTGAATCTAATCAAACTGATTTTAGCTATAAAAATCAATCTATCCATCCATCGCCTTCCGCCGAGCAGCCGAGATGGATGGATAGAAGCGAGTATCTGAGAGAAATCAAAGAAAATATCGAATACCCGTTTCTTTGTCAACAGTTCAATGCCGACGATGTGGATGAGGTCGTGGGGCTAATGGCAGATGTGATGTGTTCCACACAGTCAACCGTGCGGATCGGCGGAGAAAACATACCGCTGTCGCAGGTGCAAGCCCGCTTCTACCGGCTGGACTACTCGCTGATGGTCTATGTGTTTGAGTGCCTGCGCCGCAATACCACCCAAGTCCGTAATATCCGCGCTTATCTGCTTACCACGCTGTTCAATGCCCCGCTTACGATGAATAACCATTATCAGGCCGAAGTCCAACATGACTTCGGCCTTTAATTTTTGGTTGAAAATGTGACTCAAAATGAGACACATTTTTCGACATAAAACTTGAATTTGGAGGTAAATCAATGTCCAACGAAAAGAAAAACCCGCTGATTGGTGCGTTTCGGACGCCTGTTGCCGGAGCACCGCCCACTTCCGCACCGCCTATTCCAGCCAAAGAAACCAAACCGCCCATTCTATCGCCCGCCGCTGTCAAGCCCGGTGAAGTGAAGAAGCCTGCTGAACCGGCCAAGGACGATAAGGCGGCCAAGGATGGAAAGCCCACTGCGCCCCCGGTCACTCCCGCCAAACCTGACGAGGCGAAGAAGTCCGCCGAACCCGCCAAGGACGATAAGGCAACCAAGGATAGTAAGCCCGCTGTGGCTCCGGTCGCTCCTGCCAAAGCTGACGAGGTGAAGAAGCCCATCGAACCCGTCAAGGATGATAAGGCGGTCAAGGCTGATAAGCCCGCTGTGGCTCCGGTCACTCCCGCCAAGCCTGACGAGGTGAAGAAGCCTGCTGAACCTGTCAAAGATGATAAGGCGGTCAAGGCTGATAAGCCCGCTGAGGCTCCGGTCACTCCCGCCAAACCTGATGAGGTGAAGAAGCCCGCCGAACCCGCCAAGGACGATAAGGCAGTCAAGGTTGATAAGCCCGCTGCGGCTCCGGTCACTCCCGCCAAGCCTGCCGAGGTGAAGAAGCCTGCCGAACCCGCCAAGGACGATACGGTTGCCAAGGATGCTAAGCCTGCCGTGACTCCGGTTACTCCCGTCAAACCTGATGAGGTGAAGAAGCCTGCTGAACCTGCCAAGGACGATAAGGCGGCCAAGGATGGTAAGCCTGTTGCGGCTCCGGTCACTCCCGCCAAGCCTGACGAAGTGAAAAAGTCTGCTAAACCTGCTAAGGACGATAAGGCAGCCAAGGATAGCGAGTCCGCTGATGCTCCCGTTGCTCCCGTCAAGCCTACCGAGGTTAAAAAGCCCGATGAACCGGCCAAGGCGGCGGTGACGCAGAAATCGCCGGAACAGCCGAAGGATGCTGCTACGGCTACCCGTACCGCAGATGGGCCGAAAGGCTCTGCTGTGACCAAGGTGTTTGAGGATCGGCTGGATGCCCCCTCCGAAGCCGATTTTTTCAAGCTGCCTATCCCCAATGAGGGAGAAATTTACAGTATGGCCGTTCATCCGGCATATCTGAAGGACTTTCTGGATCATCCCTTTACTGTGAACCGTGAGACGCAGGACTATAAAGACTTATTTGAGTCCATCAAGAATTACGGTATCCGTGAACCCGTCCTCTGCCGCCCCGGCCGCAACGGCGGCCTTGAAATTATTTCCGGCCATCGCCGCCATGACATCGGCGCACAGCTGAATTATCCCATCCCTGTTTTAATCGAGCGTGTGGACGAGGATGACGCGCAAATCCAGTGCGTAGATGGCAACCTCCACCGCAAGGACATTCCCATCTCTGAATTGGCCCGCGCCGCACAGATGAAAATGGACGCTTTGAAACGCAAGGCTGGCCGCCGTTCTAAGGCGGACATTCTGGCAGGCAAAGCGCCGATGAAGCGCAGCGATGAGCAGGTCGGTGAAGATTTGGGCATGAGCCGTGCCAGTGTGCAGCGTTTGATGCGCGTCAATCAGTTGGAGGAGCCGTTGAAAAAGATGGTAGACAAGAAGGAACTTCCGCTGGACACCGCCGAGCAAATTTCCCACATGAAGCCTGCCGAGCAGAAAACCCTTGTTGACGCTATCGAGAAAGAGGGCGGTAAAGTCCCCTCTAAGACCGAGGCGACCAAACTCAAGGAGGAAAGCCGTGCCGGTACGCTCACTCCGCAGAAAATTGAGAGATCGGTGGCGCCTACCAAACGAGAGGTCAATCCTCCGTTGAAGGTCACTTTTCAGGATGACGAACTCCGCCCCTATTTCCCGGACGAGGGGACTACGGTTGCCACGGTCAAGCGCACCATGTTTGAAGCGCTGGATCTCCGCAAGCGCGCCATTGAGCGGCAGAAGGCCAGAGATGCAGAAAAGAGCGGTACGGCTAAAAAGCCTCCTGCCCCGGCAAGGTGAGCAGGAATGGAAGAAAAACGAGTTTGTCAGGGCTATGCCGTGATCGACTGTCTTAGGGTGGGCGAGGTCGAGATCGTCCTCGCCCATAATCCCAAAGCCGTGTCCCCCTATGTGACATGGAAAGCCTACGCACATTCCGGCTTTCAAGACTTCAATTTCGGAAACTATTTTAGCAATAAACAGGCCGCCAGAGCAGATATGATTGCCAGAGCCAGAGAAGCGGCCCGCGATTTACCGCCCGGCCATCGTGATAAAGAAAAATCTTCCCGCCATCGGAAAAAATCTGACTGGGAGCGCTGACGCCCAAAATGGCGTTTTTTCGTCTCAAAATGGGCGTGTTGACAAAGTATCGCAATAGTGATCGGAGGTATGATATAATGAAAGA
>ENA-OZGO01000909-OZGO01000909.1-human-gut-metagenome-genome-assembly--contig:-NODE-909-length-12792-cov-5.922666_pt1 | contig 12792 bp, 10 predicted proteins | sample MGYA00244658_ERZ653662 | MGnify/ENA primary metagenome ERZ653662 (study PRJEB26926, sample SAMN06165217) | human gut metagenome | biome: ENVO:00009003; feature: ENVO:2100002; material: ENVO:00002003... | reverse complement strand
CGCCGCGGCGGAAGCGCGCCATGACCTGCTCACGCTTTTTCTGCGGAATGTCGCCGTGGATGCAGGCGGCATCCAGTCCCTCCATCTCAAGGTACTTCGTCAGGCGCTCGACCATGCCCTTGGTGTTGCAGAACACCATCACGCGCTCCAGCTTCTCCTGCCGGATGATGCGCGCCATCGCCGCGACCTTGTCGGTCTGCTCGACCGTGACGGCATACTGGAGGATGTCGGGCTTATTCTGCTCGTCCGCGCGGACGGTGATCTCCTCGGGGTCGCGCTGGTAGACCCAGCTGATGTCCATAACCTCGCGCGAGATGGTCGCGGAGAACATACCGAGGTTGCGGCGGGATGGGATCCTGTCCAAAATACGGGTCACGTCGTGGATGAAGCCCATGTCGAGCATCCGGTCGGCCTCGTCGAGCACAACGGTCTGCACCCGGTCGAGCCGCACGGTGCGGCGCTTCATGTGGTCGGACAGGCGGCCCGGGGTCGCCACAACGATCTGCGGCTTTTTCTTCAGCGCGTCGATCTGCTTGCCAATGGGCGCGCCGCCGTAGAGGCACACCACGCGGATGCCGCTCATAAAAACGGCCAGGTCGCGCAGCTCCGCCGTGATCTGCATGGCAAGCTCGCGCGTAGGCGCCATGATGACCGCCTGCACCTCCTCGCTTTCGGGGTCAATGTGCTCGATGATGGGAATGCCGAAGGCAAAGGTCTTGCCCGTGCCGGTGGGGGCCTTGGCGATCACGTCCTTCCACTCGCGCATCGGCGGGATGCAGCCCGCCTGCACGGGGGTGGACCATTCGATGTTTTTCTTTTCCAATGCGCGCGTCATTTCCGGCAGCAGGCCAAGGCTGTCGAAGCGCACGCCCTGTGTGAATTCCATAGTGTTTTCCTCTGTTCTCGTGATTTTCAGTCAGAGAAATTATATCATGCCTGTCAATAGCGCGGAAAAGAGACGGCGCCGCCGTCTCTTTCCTCTGCTTTGCTTACTTGTGCGGGACGTGCCAGATGTTGTCCGCGTACTGCGCGACCGCACGGTCGGCGGCGAAGATACCGCTGCGCGCGATGTTGAGAAGCGACATACGGTCCCACGCCGCGCGGTCGGCGTAGGTCTTCGCCATGCGCTGCTCGGCGGCGCAGTAGGCGGCGTAGTCCGCCAGCAGCAGGGCCGTGTCCCCGGCGGGGGCCAGGGCGTCCAGCAATTGCGGCAGCAGGGCCAGCCGCAGTCCGTCCGGCAGAACCGGACGCAGAGGGGCAAAATTCCCCTCCCGGCCCGGCGGCAGGGCGGCGTGGGACACCCCGCAGCGCTCCAGCCGCCCGATCCACCGCCGCAGACGCCGCCCGGGAAACAGGCCCCCGTCCAGGTCCCCCTCCAGGGCCCAGTAGGTCATACCGGCGGCGGCGCGGCGCTCCAGCACCGGGCGTCCGGCGGTCAGATGCACATATCCCAGCATAAAAAAATCCCCTCCCGCCTTAATCCTGTTCCAAAAGAGCAATGCTCTTTTGGAACAAAAAGTCATTCGCTCCGAACCGCGCGTCCGAATGGCCTTTTAAGCCCATTCGGGCACACTCTCTCCGCGCAAAGTATTTTTCGCGACGTACACGCCCAGCGGAAGTCCCCTTGGGGGATGCCGCCGCGAAAAATGGATTTGACTTGATTCGTGACCTGCGGGCCGCGAACTCTGCGAGGTTTTTTTCGCATAAAAATCCCCTCCCGCCTTATTGTATGAGGCGGGAGGGGAAATCATGTGCTTTTTTACCAGCCGTAGCGGACGTAGCCGGGGAGGTAGGGCAGGGGGTTCACAGCGGTACCGTTAACGCCGCCGATGCGGATCTCATAGTGCAGGTGGGGGCCGGTGGAAACGCCGGTGGAGCCTATCTTTCCGATGACCTGACCCTGGGCCACCCGCTGGCCTGTCACGGCGATGACCCGGCTCATGTGGCCGTACACCGTGCTGGTGCCGTCGTCATGCTGAATCTTCACGCAATAGCCCAGGCCATAGTTCCAGCCCTCGTTGGCCACCTTCACGGTGCCTGCCTTGGTGGCGTAAATGTCGGAGCCCCAGGAGGCGCCGATGTCCACACCCAGATGATAGGTGCTGGCGCCGGGGCACGGTGCGTCGCGGCCGCCGTAGCCGCCGGTGATCAGGCGGCAGGCGGTGGGCCAGATGAAGCCGCCCACAGCGGTCTGGTTGTTGCGGTTGGCTTCCTCGGACTTGCGGATCTCCTCCTGAAGCTCCTTTTCCCGGGCGGCCTGCTGGTTCAGCAGGGCCTGCTGGCCTGCCTCGCTGGCGGCGTACTCCTCAAACACCCGGGTAGCCTCGGCCACCTGGGCGTCCAGCTCTGTCTTGCTGGCGGTAAGCTCCGCCTGCTGCTGCTCCAGATCCGCCTTATCCTGGGCCAGCTGCTCCCGCAGGGTGCGCAGCTGGTCGATGACGCTCTGGTCGTGCTCCACGATCTCGTTGATGAAGTCCATGCGGCTGAGGAGGTCGGCAAAGCCCGTGGCCTTGAACAGCACGGACCAGTAGGAAACGGCGCCCCGCTCCTCCTCCTGCCGCACCTGGCGGCAGAACAGCTGATACTGCTGCTCCTCCTGGGCCTCGTTTTCGGTGATGCGGTCCTGGGTGTCCTTGATTTGCAGCTCCAGCAGGTCGATCTGCTGGGCGATGACGGCGGCCTGCTGGTCCAGCAGTTCCTTCTGCTCCAGGGCCTTGGCCTTGTCGGACTTGATCTGGTCCAGCTGCTGCTGAATCTCCTGCTTTTTGGCACGGGTCTCGGCCAGCTGGTCATTGAGACTGGCGCCGTAGGCCGTGTCCACCGGCCGCAGGGCCAGACACAGGGCGGCCATCATGGCTGCGGCGCACACCAGGGCGGTCAGGCGTTTGATTTTCTGTTTCATGACGGTCTCCTCTCTTGTTATACCCGCAGGAATTTTCGGATGGCGGTCAGGCTGCCGCCCACGCCCACCAGGATGCCCACGCCGGCGAATACCGCCGCCACCGGGGCCCAGATCTGACGGAAGTCCACCACCCGCAGCAGCTGCATGGTGTCGGAATTGGCGATGCCCTGGGATACGGCGGCATACAGCAGCCACTGGAGCCCGAAGGCCACCACCGCGCCGATGAGTCCCAGCAGCAGGCCCTCATACACGAAGGGCCAGCGGATGAAGCCATCGGTAGCCCCCACCATTTTCATGATGGCGATCTCGTCCCGCCGGTCGAAGGTGGTGAGCTTGATGGTGTTGGAAATGATGAACACGGAGATGATCAGCAGAATGGCGATCAGAGCGATGCTGATGACCCCCGCGATGTTGCGGACGGTGATGAAGCCGTTGGAGATGTCCTGGTCCGCCCGGACCTTGGCGATGCCCTCCACGCTCTCCAGGCTCTGCACCACCTGGTCCATGAGCTTCAGGTCCGTCAGGTGCATCACATAGCGGTGGCGGAAGATGGTGGGGTCCAGGTCGCTGTACAGGTCGTCCTCGTTATACTGGTCCACATATTCGTCCCGGGCCTCCTGCCGGGAGACGAAGGTGCAGTCCGCCACGCCGGAGATGCCCGACAGTTGGGACTGGAGGCCCTGGGCCTCCTCATCCGTGAGGCTCTCGTCCACGAAGGCCACCACGGCGTTCTCCTTCTGCAGGTCCTGCAGGTTGATGTTGGCGTTGTAGGCCACCAGCGAGAAGGTGCCCATAATCAGCAGGCACGCCACGGTGACGCCGATGGCGGCAAAGGACATGAACCCGTGGGACAGCATATTGCCCACGCCCTCCCGGAAGAAATAACGGAAATTACGCATGGGCGGCCACCTCGTATCTGCCCACGCCGGTGGCGGCTACCACGCCGTGGTCGATCATAATGACCCGCTTGTCAAAATGATTCACCAGGCTCTTTTCGTGGGTCACCACCACCACGGTGGTGCCCAGGGCGTTGATGCGCTCCAGCAGGGTCATGATCTCCAGAGAGCGGGCGGGGTCCAGGTTGCCGGTGGGCTCGTCGGCCACGATGGTGCTGGGATTGTTCACCAGGGCCCGGGCGATGGCCACTCTCTGCTGCTCGCCGCCGGACAGCTCATCAGGGAACCGGCGGCCCTTGCCGTCCAGCCCCACCAGGCCCAGCACATAGGGGATGCGGCTTTTGATCTCCCTGGCGGAGGCCCCCACCGTCCGCATGGCCAGGCTCAGATTGTCGTACACGGTTTTGTTGCCGATCAGGCGGAAATCCTGGAAAATCACCCCCACGGTGCGGCGCATCAGGGGAATCTGACGCCGGGTGATGTTGCTCATGGAGAAGCCGTTGATCATCACCCGGCCCCGGGAGGGCACCAGCTCGCCGGTCAGCAGCTTGATGATGGTGGACTTTCCGCTGCCGGAGGGGCCCACCAGGAACACGAATTCTCCGTCCTGAATCTCAAAAGAAATGCCATTTAACGCATGGGTGCCATTTTCGTATGTTTTTTCAACATTTGTCATTCTGATCATGGGATAATACCTCGATGTATGCACACACGATGCCCTTTGACAGGCGTCGTCATTCGGCCTTTTTTTACTTCACGGAAACATTATAAACAAAAAGTTACAAAATGGCAACAAAAAAAATATTAAATCTTTGTGAATGCAGGCGGTAAAATATGGAAAATCTGCCAGTGCCCGGTTACTTTCGGGGGGAGAAGCCCGCAAGGGACAGGAAGTCTGCCTGCAATTGTGCGGAGTTGCCAACGAGAAATGGTTTTGGCTCGCAAAAGTAAATTTTTTGAGAATGCACATTTTCATGTTTCAAAAAGAAGAATCCTGTGATATAATACGCATGCATTTATATACAAGACCTTCAAAATCAACAATTACGGCTGAGGAGTGGAGAATGATGTGGAAATGTCCGGTATGCAGATACGAAAATAAGATCACCCGGTTCTGTCTCCGGTGCGGGTACAACGGAGACCACGGGCAATCCCCTGACGCCCCGGCGGCAAGCGGCAAAGGCGGCTGCCCCGCGCCGCAGCAGGAGCATAACCTGACCCCGGTGCAGTGGCTCAATTTAGCTAAACAGGAGCAGGATCCGACTAAGCGGATCGCATACCTGAAGAAGGCTGCGGAGCTGGGCAATGCAGAGGCGCAGTATCAGCTGGGCCTCTGCTATTACGGCAGGGGCACACAGGAGGACGAGGCCCAGACCGTTTGCTGGCTCCGCAGGGCCGCCGAGCAGGGCCACGCCAAGGCACAGTATGTGCTGGGCGTTTGCTGCGAAAGAGGCAAAGGCGTGAAACAGGACGCAGCCCAGACCGTGCTCTGGTACCGCAAGTCCGCCGAGCTGGGCTACAAGCATGCGCAGTATTATCTGGGACGCTGCTACGAAAACGGCACCGGCGTGACGAGGGACCTCGTTCAGGCCGCCCAGTGGTACCAAAAAGCCGCCCGGCAGGGGCAAAGGGACGCCCAGTTTGCCCTGGCGGCCTGCTATGAGAACGGCTGGGGCATAAAGCGGAGCTCTTTCCTGGCTGCCCATTGGCGGACAAAAGCCAGAAACAACAACGATGTCTAAGGAAGCCCCGCCGCCTGCATGTGCAGACGGCGGGGCCTTGTATTTGGGTCAGATAACGTGCCCAGAATGCCGCAGCTGAGGCTCAGTTCATCTGCTTGCGGCGGGAGAGGTTCACGGTGCCGTCGTTCATCTCGTGGACGGAATCCAGGCTCTTGCCGGTGCCGATGGCCACGCAGCTGATGGCATTTTCGGCCACCACGGTGTGGATGCCGGTGCGGGCGGTGATGAGCTTGTCGAAGCCGTCCACCAGGCTGCCGCCGCCGGTCATGACGATGCCGTTGTTGGCGATATCCGCCACCAGCTCCGGCGGGGTGCGCTCCAGGACGCCGTGGACGGCCTCCAGGATCCGCTCCACGGGCTCCTCAAAGGCCTCCAGCATCTCGGTGGAGGTGACGGTGATGGTCTTGGGCAGGCCGGTCATCAGGCAGCGGCCCTTGATCTCGATGGTGGTCTCCTCCTCCTTGGGGAAGACGCAGCCGATCTGCATCTTCATCTGCTCGGCGGTACGCTCACCGATGAGGATGTTGTGCTTGCGGCGCATGTATTTGACGATGGCTTCGTTGAACTGGTCGCCGGCCACCTTGATGGAGGCGCTTTCCACCACGCCCTTCAGGGAGATCACGGCAATGTCGCTGGTGCCGCCGCCGATGTCCACCACCATGTGGCCCTCGGGCTTGGTGATGTCGATGCCGGCGCCGATGGCTGCGGCCACAGGCTCCTCGATCAGATACACATGGCTGGCGCCGGACTGCAGGCCCGCGTCCACCACGGCGCGCTCCTCCACCTCGGTGATGCCGGAGGGAACGCAGATGATGACACGGGGCTTGAAGATGTGGTGGAAGCTGCCGCTGACCTTGCGGATGAACTCCTTGAGCATCCGCTCGGTCATGTCGTAGTCGGAGATGACGCCCTCACGCAGGGGACGGATGGCCACGATGTTGCCGGGGGTACGGCCCAGCATGGCCTGGGCGTCTGCGCCCACGCTGAGCAGGCGGCCGTCGTCCTTGTTGATGGCCACCACGGAGGGCTCATTGAGCACAACGCCCTTACCCTTGACATATACCAACACCGATGCGGTACCCAGGTCGATACCGATATCCTTTGCTAAAGAACACATAATGCTGCACCTCATTTTTCTGATATGGACCACGGCCCCGGGGAGGGCCATTTAATTCCTGGTATCCTATTATAATGGCGCTTTTCCCATTTTGCAAGAGAATTTGTGGGTTTTTCCAAATCGTAATCTTTTGTTCATAATTTGTAACCTTTGGGCCGGTGCTTCATTATGGACAGGCGGCGGGGATTTTATTCCTCCCGGGTGACGGCCAGGGTCAGGCCCAGGACGTCGGCGGCTCCCGCCTGGCGCAGGACCCGGGCGGCCTCCCCCAGGGTAGAGCCGGTGGTGCAGATATCGTCCACCAGCAGGAAGCGCTTTCCGGCGATGCGCTCCGGATGGACGGCCTCATAGGCCCCCAGGACGTTGGCCCGGCGGGCGTCGGCGTCCTCCAGGCCGGACTGGGGCGGGTTGTCCAGAATTTTGCGCAGGGTCTCCTGGGGCTCCACGTGCCACTCCACGCACAGGCTCCCGGCCAGATACCGGGCCTGGTCAAAGCCCCGCTTGCGCAGGCGCTTCCGGCTCACCGGCACCCAGGTGATGGCGTCGAACTCGCCGCCGAACTCCTCCGCCGCGCAGCGGGCCGTCAGGCTGCCGAAGCAGGGCAGGCCGCCCATGCGGCCCTTGAACTTGAAGTCCAGAATGGCACGGCGGACGGCGTCCTCGTAATACAGAGGCGCGGCCACCCGGCCCCAGGAGGTCTGGCGGACGGCCCGGTCCCCGGTGTAGGGCAGGGCCTTTTCGCAGCCGGCGCAGATCAGCTCCTTGCTGCCGATGTGCTGATTGCAGAAGGGGCAGCGCCGGGGGAACAGGAAGTTCAATGCCCCCTGCTCCAGCTGGTTCAGCCGTTCGTTGAGATCACTCATGCCCATGGCTTGATCCTCCTTGCTTGAGTCTGCGGCGCAGGCCGCTGTATCGCCGGGTGCGGCGGTCGTTTTCCGCCATGCGGCCGGGGATGGCGTCGTCGCCTACCATCACCAGCAGCTCCCTGGCCCGGGTGATGGCGGTGTACAGCACGCCCCGGACCAGCAGATTGGGGGCCGCCGGGGCGGACACCAGCACCACCGCCCGGTATTCGCTGCCCTGGGCCTTGTGGACGGTCATGGCATAGGCCATATCCAGCTGGCTCAGCAGGTCGGCGGTGTATACGCTGGTGCGGTCGTCGAACCGGATGGTCACCAGCTCGCCGGAGGGGTCGATGTCCTCCACCGTGCCCACGTCGCCGTTGAAGATGCCGCTGCCGGCCTCGCCGTCGTCCTTTTCCCAGAGAACGTCATAGTTGTTCCGGGTCTGCATCACCCGGTCCCCCACCCGGAAGATCATGTCGCCCCAGGTCTTCTGGCGCTTGCCCGGGGCCGGGGGGTTCAGAGCTGCCTGCAGGGCCCGGTTCAGGCTGACGGTGCCGGTCTCCCCCTTGCGGGTGGGGGTCAGCACCTGGATCTGCCCGGCGGGGATGCCCATCTTGTCCGGCAGACGGGTGCGGCACAGGTCCACCACCGTCTGCACCAGCCGGTCCGGCGAGCGGCGGCACAGGAAGAAAAAGTCGCTTTGCTTGTTGCTCAGGTCCGGGGCCTGGCCCCGGTTCACGGCGTGGGCGCTGCGGATGATGGCGGACTGCTCCGCCTGGCGGAACACCTCCGTCAGGGTCACGGAGTCCACCGCGCCGCTGCGCAGGATATCCCCCAGCACGTTGCCGGGGCCCACGGAGGGCAGCTGGTCCGGGTCCCCCACCATCACCAGGCGGCACCCGGGCTTCAGGGCCGCCAGCAGGGCGTCCATCAGCGGCAGGTCCACCATGCTCATCTCGTCCACGATGACGGCGTCGGCCTCCAGCAGGTCCTTTTCGTTTTTCTTGAAGGTCACCTCGCCGGTAAGCTCGTTGAAGGTCATGCCCAGGCAGCGGTGGATGGTCTGGGCCTCCCGGGAGCACAGCTCGCTCATGCGCTTGGCTGCCCGGCCCGTGGGGGCCAGCAGCAGCACCGTCAGGCCCATGCGCTCCAGCAGGGTGACGATGCCCCGGGTGGAGGTGGTTTTGCCGGTGCCGGGGCCGCCGGTCAGCAGCAGCACCCCGCTCCGGGCCGCCAGCGTCACGGCCTGACGCTGCTGGGGCGCATAGGCGATGCCCTGGCGGGCCTCCATTTCGGCGATGATTTTGTCCACGTTTTTCCCGGTCTGCCGGGGCGCGTCCCGCAGGGACAGCAGCCGCCGGGCCACCTGGGTCTCCGCCTGATACAGGCGCTGGAGATAGCAGGCCTGCACCCCCGCCACCGGCTCCTGGACGATGACGCCCCGGGCCAGCAGCCCGTCCAGGGCGGTCTCCAGGGCGTCCGGGTTGCCGTCAATCAACTGGGCGGAGGCAGAAAGCAGCTTGTCCCGGGGCAGGAACACATGGCCGTTGTTCAGATTGTGGGACAGCTCGTATGTAAGGGCGGCCTCCACCCGGCAGGGGCTGTCGCCGTCGAAGCCCATGCTCAGGGCGATCTCGTCCATGGTGGAAAAGGCCACGCCGTAGGCCTGTCCCGTGAGAAGATAGGGGTCCTCCTTCAGCCGGGGCAGGGCCTGGGCCCCGTAGGCCCGGTACAGCTGCATGGCCAGAGGCACCGGCAGCTCATACCGGGCCAGAAATTCCATCACCCGCTTCAGCCCCGTCAGCTCCCGGAAGGCGGCGGACAGCTCCATGGCCTTCTTGGCGGTGATGCCCTTGACGGTTTGCAGCCGCTCCGGCTCCTCCTCGATAACGGCCAGGGTGTCCGCCCCGAAGCGGTCCACCAGCCGCTGGGCGGTGGCGGGGCCGATGCCCTTGAGAATGCCGGAGGCCAGATAGGCCGCGATGTCCTCCCCCGTCTCCGGCATGCGGCGCTCCACGGATTCCGCCGCGAACTGGGGGCCGTAGCTGGGGTGGTTGGTCCACACGCCGGTGACGGTCATCCCCTCGCCGGGGGCGGCGCAGGGGATGCACCCCACCACCGTCACCAGCTCGCCGTCGTCCGTCAGCAGGGAGAGCACGGTGTAGCCGTTGTCCTCATTCTGAAAAATCAGGCTTTGTACGGCGCCCTCCACCGTGCTTCGTTCGGCCATAACGGCCCTCCTTATGGTAAATGGTCGGGGATCTCCGCCGCCGTCAGCAGCAGAAGATCGTCGTATCGCTCCGTCAGCTCCCGGGCCCGGCGCAGGTCCGCCCCCTCCAGGCCGCAGTCGCACAGCACGATGGGGACCGCTCCCCGCAGCTGCCGCCGCAGGTCCAGCATCTGGGCCGCCGGGGCGGCAAAGTCGCAGCCGGGCCGGGCGGGGATCAGCAGCATCACCCGGGCGGGCTCCCGCCGCCGCAGCCAGCCCGTCAGCAGCCAGAACAGGGCCGCCAGCCCCGTGGCCGCCAGAAAGGCCAGCACGCCGTCTTGCAGCACCTTCATGATATCACCTCGATATCAGTGTATGCGGCGGGCGGCAGGCGGGTGAGAGACTTAATACTGATAGCCCCGCTTTTCGTCCCGGAACTCCTCCACCCGGGCCCGGTAGGCCTTCATGGCGGTGTCCTCAAAGGCCAGGTGCACGTCCTTGGCTCCCATCTGCTCCAGTAGATACCGGGTGAAGGGCGGGTTCAGCGGCAGCAGGGGGCCGATGAGATAGGTGGCCATCAGGCCGCCCCGGCGGAAACCCTCGGCATAGGTGCCGGGGTGACGGCCCACGCCCCGCTCCACCCGGAACAGGGCATCCGTCAGCTCGCTGTTGGGATAGGTGTGGCCGAACAGGCTCTTGAAGCCCACGATCTCCATATCCTGGAAGCTCCCCAGCAGGAAGCTGTTGTGGCGCTTCATCATATGATACTCGGCGTGGGTGGGTAGGATGCCCAGGCCGTCGAAGGCGCGCTTGCCGTCGATGACCACATATTCGCCCAGGGCGTCCAGGGCGTTGCCGGTGGCCAGCATCAGGCCGCCGCCGTCCACATAGCGCTCCAGTTCCGCCTTATAGGGGGTCAGGGCCTGGACCATCAGCTGCAACCCCCGCTCGGTGGCAGAGCCCACGTACACCAGGTCCACGCCGCCGTCCAGAAAGGCGGGGCGGTCCTTCAGACCGGTTTCCACCACCTCCATCTCTGGGCAGGACTGGCGCAGATAGGTGACGTTCATCAGGTCGCCGCAGAGGTTGGCCACCTCGGGGAACAAAATCTCGGTTTTCATGCCTGCACCTCCTGCTCCGCCGCCCGGGAACGGGCGATATCCTTCATCTGGTCATACACCTGATAGGCAAGCTCCAGGGTGTCCGTGCCGTAGAGCACATACAGCTCGTCGCCGGGCTCGTAGGCCATCATGGCCGCTGCGTCGTGCTCGTCCTTGGCGCAGGCCAGGCGGTCCTCCGGCACGCCGGCCATCAGGCAGCGGAGCTTGTAGTCCTCGCACCGCAGACCGGTGCACACCACCCGGACGATGCTCTCGTCCGCCAGATACTCAAAGTCCGTGTCGTAGAACCAGCAGACGTTTTCCGACCAGTGGGGCACGTCCGTCAGGGAGTTCATCAGCAGCATGACTTCTTTCTTGCCGGGGCGGGAGGCGATATACTGGAACACCCGGGAGCAGGCCAGGGCGTTCTTGTCCTTGGCCATTTCCCGGACCAGGGTGACGTTTCCGGCCTGTTCCACGTTGTGGCGGCTTTCGGTGATGGCGGACTGGGACAGCACCCGGGCGATCTCGTCATGGGCGTAGCCCAGCTGACGCAGCACGGCGATCACCGTGACCATGTTGTAGACATTGAACACGCTGTCGCAGATCAGGGTATAGGGGTATTCTTTTCCGTCCTCCCGGATGGTCATGGTACCGCCGGGGATATCCACGTTGGTGGCCAGATAGTCGCTGTCCGGGGAGTGGAAGCCGCAGTCCTGACACACGGCCCGGCCGATGTGGTGATAGCGGCGGTATTCATAGCGCAGCTTCCCGGCGCACTTGGGGCAGATGCGCACGTCGTTGATGTGGTTGACGCACTCCACGGTGTCCGAGGGCAGGCGGTCGATGCCGAAATAGACCCGGGGATTCTCCGGGGCCAGGCCGCAGGAGATCAGGTCATCGGCGTTGAGCACCAGCTTAGAGGCGGCGGGGATGCTGCGGCTGATGATGCCGGCGATGAAGTCGGCGTGGGCGTTGCGCATGATGCTGTCCCGGAACAGGTTGGTGACGGCGATATAGTCCGGGGTGATGTAGGGGTACACCCGGACGCTGGAGCGCTCGTCCACCTCCAGCACGGCCATGTCATAGTCCTTTACCCGGCCCGCCAGGTTGCAGCCCTTCAGCAGGGCGGTGGCGATGCCGCTGGCCACGTTGGAACCGGCCCGGTTGATGAGGACCCGGTGACCCGCCTTTTCCAGGGTGTCCGCCAGGAGATTGCTGACAGTGGTTTTGCCGTTGGTGCCGGTGACGGCGATGATGGTTTTGGGCCGGCCCACATACTTCAGGAAATCCGGGCACAGCTTCAGGGCCAGGGTGCCGGGGAAGTCCGTTCCGTTGTGGCGGGTGATCTTCAGCGCCGGGACGGATAGCTTCGCCATCCACAGCGCAAACAGGAATCGCAGTTTACCCATTGTGTTCAAGCCTCCTTGGTAACAATCGCCGCCGCCCGGCAGCTGCAGCCGTCGGCATTTTCAAATTTCAGGGGCATGGTCAGGAACGTGAATTCCCGGCCGATGAGCTGCGCCAGCCCCTTGAGGTTTTCGGTATTCACCAGCCCCGCGCCAAACAGGGTCAGGTGGTTGGGGTAATCCACCGTGCCGCAGGGGTCCAGAGAGATGGAATCCTCTCCCACCCCCTTCAGGGGCAGGCCCGCCACGAACCGGGCGGCCTCCTCGGTCAGACACGGAAACCCCTCATAATAGGCATCGGTGCCCCAGTATTGGTCCCACCCGGTGCAGAACAGCAGAAAGTCCGCGTCCCGCAGGGCAGCCTCGTGCCGCAGCAGCAGGTCCAGGGGAATTCGGGACTGGCCCCGGCAGTCCAGCGTGCGGTAGACCAGCCGGTTCCCCTCCCGCAGGATCTCGTCGTCGTTGATGTTGGCATAGAGCCGCAGGCGCAGGGCCTGTTCCAGCCCGTCCAGCCCCGCCCGGTCGGGCAGGGAGAGGAATTTTTTGATCTTCTGGGCCTCGATGCTGTCTCT
>ENA-OZGO01000904-OZGO01000904.1-human-gut-metagenome-genome-assembly--contig:-NODE-904-length-12837-cov-4.659365_pt1 | contig 12837 bp, 9 predicted proteins | sample MGYA00244658_ERZ653662 | MGnify/ENA primary metagenome ERZ653662 (study PRJEB26926, sample SAMN06165217) | human gut metagenome | biome: ENVO:00009003; feature: ENVO:2100002; material: ENVO:00002003... | reverse complement strand
CGGCAAGAGCGGCGTTTATGAAGCGGAGGAATGAAGAAATGGCACAGGTGACCGCTGTGAACATCAGCGAAAAAAAGGGCGTGCGCAAGCACGAGGTGCCCTATATCGACGTAAAATGCCGCCACGGCATTGTGGGTGATGCCCACGCGGGTGACTGGCACCGCCAGATCAGCCTGCTGGCCGACGAGAGCGTGGACACGATGCGCGCTATCTGCCCGCTTGAGCTGGATGCGGGTATCTTTGCCGAAAACATCAACACCCGAGGCATCGAGCTCAAGACGCTCCCCGTCGGCACGCGCCTGCGCGTGGGCGAGACGGAGCTTGAGGTCACGCAGATCGGCAAGCAGTGCCACAACGACTGCGAGATCAAGCGCACGACGGGCAAATGCGTGATGCCGACCGAAGGCATCTTTGCCATTGTGATCAAAGAGGGCCGCATTCAGGCCGGAGACGAGATTGAGGTGCTGAAGAAATGAGACTTATCAAAACCGAGGACGCGGTGGGCCATGTGCTCTGCCACGACATGACGCAGATCATCAAAGACCAGTATAAGGACGCGCGCTTCCGCAAGGGCCACGTCGTGACGGAAGAGGACATCCCCGTGCTGCTCAGCATGGGCAAGGAGCACCTCTACGTCTGGGAGATGACGCCCGGCATGGTGCACGAAAACGACGCGGCGGAGCGGCTTCTGGCCCTCTGCGGACAGGAAAACATGATCCGCAGCGGCGTGAAAGAGGGCAAGATCGAGCTCAAGGCCGCCTGTGACGGCGTGTTTCTGGTCGATTCCGCGCGCCTTGTCGCCGTGAATAGCCAGGACGAGGTGATGATCGCCACGCGCAAGGGCGGTACCGCCGTGCGCGAGGGCGACAAGCTCGCGGGCATGCGCGTCATCCCACTCATCATCGAGGAAGAAAAGCTCCAAAAGGCCGAGCAGGCCGCGGGCGATAAGCCGCTGCTGTCGCTCAAGCCCTATGTGCGCAAGACCGCCTGCATCGTCGCCACCGGCGGTGAGGTCAAAAAGGGCCTCATCAAGGATACGTTCACGCCGGTCGTCATCGACAAGCTCAAGACCTACGGCATCGAAACGCTCGAGGTCGTCTACTCCGGCGACGGGGTGGAGAATGTGCGCGACGCGGTGCTCACGATGCGCGAAAAGAAGCCCGACATGATCCTCTGTACCGGCGGCATGAGCGTCGACCCCGACGACAACACGCCGGGCGGCATCAAGGCCGCGGGCGCGAATATCATCGCCTACGGCGCGCCGGTCCTGCCGGGGGCTATGTTCCTGCTCGGCTATTTTGACGACGGTATGCCCGTCATGGGCCTGCCCGGCTGCGTGATGTATGCGGGCGCGACGGTCTTTGATCTGGTGCTGCCGAAGATCGCGGCGGACGTGCCCGTGACGCGCGCGGATCTCGCGGCGCTCGGTGAGGGCGGGCTGTGCCTTGGGTGCAAGCCGTGCCACTATCCGATCTGCCCGTTTGGAAAATAAAACTTCAAAACGATGGCGGAGCCATCGTTTTGAGGGGGGGGTACAGCCTGCTGCGCGCACTCGCTTGCGCTCGCACACTTGCAGGCTGAGAGGTGTTTTTTGCCACGCGCATGGAAATTGGCGAAGCGCCGCCAGCGGCGGATGAAGCGAGCCAGTTTCGAGGAAGCGGCACGATTGGCACGCCCAACGGGCGCGGGAATCGTAATGCTGCGACGGTGACCGCGGCAAAAAACGGATCAAGATAATTTGCCGCCGTGCGCGGCGGCAAAGTCTGCGACACTGTTTCGCGCCCCATGGGCGCGGGGTTAGGGGGGCAGGACTGGTGGATTTTTGAACCGAATGAGTCGGTACTTTTTGACAACTTCAGGATTTCGCGCCTGCGGGCGCGAAATCTTGGGGGAGCGCTATCTATTTTGAGGATAGCGAGGTGAATTTGTCCAAGTTTCCCGCTGGGGATTGGAAATAAATTGCGTGCGGCGTGTTCTTGCCAATTCCTGTATCGCCGCGCTTTTCAATGAATGCGCGAAAAAGAAAAAATTGAAAGGAAGTATCCAAACATGAAAAAGCTTTTGTCTCTGCTCCTTGCGCTTGCGCTTGTGTTCTCTCTGGCCGCTTGCAGCAGCAAGACTGACGACACAACCACCGACGACACCCAAGGCGATGCGAACGCCGAGAGCGTTGATCTCGTCGTCTTCGCCGCCGCCTCCATGACCGAGACTCTGACGGAGATCGCCGAGATGTACAAGGAAGTTGCCCCCAACGTCAACATCACCTACAACTTTGACTCCTCGGGCAAGCTCCTCACCCAGATCAGCGAGGGTGCTGACTGTGACCTGTTCATCTCCGCCGCCCCCAAGCAGATGAACGCCATGGACGGCAGCCTCATTGACGACAAGGACAAGAACCCCGACGGTCTTGACCTCATCGTGACCGACAGCCGCATCGACCTGCTTGAGAACAAGGTCACGCTCGCCGTTCCCGAGGGCAACCCCAAGGGCATCGAGAGCTTCGATCAGCTTGCTGAACTCCTCAAGAGCGGCGACGTCATGCTCGCCATCGGCAACAGCGACGTGCCCGTCGGCCAGTACACCCAGAAGATCTTCGCCTACTATGGCCTTGACGAAGCGGCTCTCGCCGACTCTCTGACCTACGGCAACAACGTCAAGGAAGTTACCACTCAGGTGAGCGAGGCCAGCGCTGACTGCGGCATCATCTACGCCACCGACGCTTGCTCCGCCGGCCTCACAGTCGTCGACAGCGCCACCGCCGAGATGTGCGGCCAGGTCATCTATCCCGCCGCCGTCCTGAAGGGCGAAAAGGAAGAAGCCGCCCAGGCCTTCCTCGACTACCTCCAGACCGCTGACGCCATGTCCGTGTTCGAGAGCGTCGGCTTCTCCCCCGCTAACTAAAATTGGCTGAGACTTCTACATACCGCAGACTGATTTGACCCGATAAAACGGGCAGCAGCGACAGCGGAGATAGAAGCAGACCAAGTCGTTTAGAAAAAGCAGTATCACACTTTACTGAAAAGTGCGATATCCACGGCACCCTTGGGGTCAAGGGAAACCGGCGAAGCGCCGCCAGTGGCGGATGAAGCGAGCCGGTTTCGAGGAAGCGGCACGATTGGCGCGCCCAAAGAGGCGCGGGAATCGTAATGCCGCGACGGTGTAACAGCCCCTTGCGCTTCTTGGGGGATACAAAGGGGGCCATTCTTACGCTAAGAATGGTCCCCTTTGCAAATCTGCCGCCGCTGGCGGCAAAAGGCAGGTGCTCTATGGATTGGTACCCCTTATGGAACTCGCTGCGCATTGCGGCGATCTCCACGGTCATTATTTTCTTTGCCGGCATTTTTGCCGCCTATTATATCGCAAAGCTTCCGCGCCTGGTCAAAGGTGTGCTCGATGTGCTTCTGACGCTGCCGCTCGTGCTGCCGCCGACGGTCGTGGGCTATCTGCTGCTGCGCGTGTTCGGCCCCAAGCGCGTCATCGGCGCGTGGGTGCTCGAAACGTTCGGCGTCAAGATGGTCATGACCTGGTGGTCGGCCATCTTTGCCACGGTGGTCGTCATCTTCCCGCTGATGTACCGCACGGTGCGCGGCGCGTTCGAGTCTTTTGACGAGACGCTGGCCTATTCTGGACAGACGCTGGGCCTGTCGAATACCTACATTTTCTGGCGTATCCGCATGCCGTACTGCCGTCAGGGCGTGCTGGCCGGCACAGTGCTGGCCTTTGCCAGAGCACTTGGCGAATACGGCGCGACGAGCATGATCGCGGGCTACACGCCCGGCAAGACCGCGACGATCTCCACCACGGTCTATCAGCTCTGGCAGACGAACAACGATGTGCTGGCGACGAAGTGGGTCTTGGTCAATATTGCGATCTCCGCCGTCGTGCTGCTGGCGGTCAACATGCTCGAGCGGCGTGACTTCCTCACGGATGCGAGCAAGGCGAGGAGGGCGAGAAGATGAGTTTGTCTGTCGATATTGAAAAAAAGCTTGGCGCGTTTCATCTGCGCTCACAGTTTGAAGCGCCGGACGAGACGATGGCGCTGCTCGGTGCCTCGGGCTGCGGCAAGAGCATGACATTAAAGTGCATCGCAGGCATCGTGACGCCCGACCGCGGGCGCATCGTGCTCGGCGACCGCGTGCTCTTTGACAGCGAAAAGAAGATCAATCTGCCGCCTCAGCAGCGCAGGGTCGGATATCTTTTCCAGCAGTACGCGCTGTTCCCGAACATGAGCGTGGAGCAGAATATCCTCTGCGGCATCCGCAGCGGAGATAAGGCGGAAAAGCGCCGTGTTCTGGCGGAAAAAATTCGCATGTTCCGCCTCGAGGGCCTGGAGAAAAAGCATCCCGCGCAGCTCTCCGGCGGTCAGCAGCAGCGCGTGGCGCTCGCGCGCATTTTGTGTTCTGAGCCGGAGGCGATTTTGCTCGACGAGCCGTTCTCCGCGCTGGACAGCTACTTAAAGTGGAATCTTGAGATCGAGCTTGCCGACCTGCTCGCGACGTTCAACGGCCCCATCCTCTGGGTCAGCCACGACCGCGATGAGTGTTACCGCAACTGCCGCAGCGTCTGCGTGATGGAAGACGGCCGGACCGGCGAGGTCACGCCGATGGACGAGATGATCCGCCATCCGGGCAGCGTCAGCGCGGCGCGCCTCGCGGGCTGCAAGAACTTCTTCGCCGCCGAGGCGAGAGACGGCAAAGTCTACCTGCCCGAGTGGAACGTGGCGCTGCCGCTTGCTGGCATGGAAAATACCTTTACGACGATTGGAATTCCAGACAATGCCGTCACCATGAGCGAGAATGGCGCCATGAGCTGCACCGTCTGCCGCATGATCCTCGGCGTGGAGGAGAACATTCTCCTGCTGCGTCCGGAGGGCAGCGTCGAAGGCGCGCCGATGCTGCGTATCACTGTTGGACATGAAAGTGATCTGCAAGCGGGGGCAGCCGTCCGCGTTGCACTGGACGACAGCAAACTGTTACTCCTGTGAATTGAAAAAGTGAGAGCAGGGCAATACCCAGCTCTCTTTTTCCGTCAAAATATAAATACAATTCGTAATATTCTGCCAAAATATAACGAAACACGGCGGCTTTGGGCGTATGCCCAAAACCGCCGTGCCATATTTTCCTTACAGGCGCCCGTAGATGCGGGTCGTCTCGTGGATGGACTTTGCGAGCTTTTTGCTCGCCTCGCCGCTCAGCATGCGCCACTGCCAGTTGCCGCTGCTCGTGCCGGGGGTGTTCATGCGGCAGCCCTTGCCAAGGCCCAGATAGTCCTGCATCTGTGCGACAAACAACCTGCTCTGGCAGCTCATGCCGCCGCGGATGATGCCGGCGTTGAAGCCCTCCTCGTCATTGAGACCGAGGTACTTCTTCGCGAACGCGATGTCCGCCTTATCCGCCTCCGTGCGCCAGAGGGCGAGGGGTGCGTTGTCGTGCGTGCCGGTGTAGCAAATGCTGTTGAAGTTGCAGCTATGCGGCAGGTAGTCGCTCGGGTCGCGCGAGTCGAACGCAAACTCGAGGACCTTCATGCCGGGAAGACCGGAATCGGAGAGCAGCTGCACGACCTCGGGCGAGGGATAGCCGAGGTCCTCGGCGATGAAATCGAGGTCGCGGAACCAGCCGGTCAGCACGCCGACGAGCGACATGCCGGGGCCCTTGACCCAGCGGCCGTTTTTGGCGGTCGTCTCGCCGTAGGGAATGGCCCAGTAGCTCTCGAAGCCGCGGAAATGGTCGATGCGGATGACGTCGTAGAGCTTCTGCGCGCCGCCGATGCGGCGGATCCACCAGCCGAAGCCGTCCTTCGCCATGGCCTCGTAGTTGTAGAGCGGGTTGCCCCAGAGCTGCCCGTCCTCGCTGAAGCAGTCAGGCGGGACGCCGGAGACCTCGGTGGGCACGTTGTGCTCGTCGAGTTGGAACATTTCGGGTTCTGCCCACACGTCGGCGGAGTCCATCGCCACATAGATGGGCAGGTCGCCGATGATGCGGATGCCGAGCGAGTGGATGTACGCCTTGAGTGCCTCCCACTGGCGGAAGAAGAGAAACTGAATGTAAGTGAAAAGCTCCACATCCTCGCGCAGCTCGGCGCGGTAGCGCTCGACAACCTCGCTGCTTGTGCGGCAGCGGATGTCCTCGTCGTCCCATTCCGTCCAAGACTTCATGCCGAAGTGGCGCTTGAGCGCCATGAAGAGGGCGTAGTTCGGCAGCCAGCGCTCATTTTCCCGCTCAAATGCCGCGACGGCCTCGCGGTCGCGCGTAAAGCCGCGCGTCTTGGCCTTTTCGAGCAGCGTGAAGCGGCTCGCGTAGATTTTGCCGTAGTCGACATAGCGGGGATCGTCGCCCCAGTCGCAGGCGTTGACCTCCGCGCGCGTCAGGAGCTTATCTTTGACGAGCAAGTCCAAGTCGATGAAATACGGGTTACCCGCAAAGGACGAAAAGCTCTGATACGGCGAGTCGCCGTAGCTCGTCGGGCCGAGCGGCAAGAGCTGCCAGTATTTCTGCCCCGCGGCGGCGAGAAAGTCGGCAAAGTCATAGGCGGCCTTGCCCATCGTGCCGATGCCGTGGGGCGAGGGAAGGGACGAGATCGGCATCAGAATGCCGGAGGAACGTTCGATCAAAGGAACCACTTCTTTCTGGAAAATGAAGGATGAAAGGCGTTAACCCTTTACCGCGCCTGCGGCTACGCCCTTGATGATGTACTTCTGGCACAGCAGATAGAACACGATGACAGGGATGATGCTCAGCAGGATCAGCGCCATCGTCGCGCCGAGGTCGACGGTGCCGTAGCTGCCCTTGAGGTACTGGATGTGGATGGGGATGGTCATGTACTTCGTGCGGTCGAGCACGAGATAGGGCAGCAGATAGTCGTTCCACACCCACATGATCTCGAGAATGCCGACAGAGATCATCGTGGGCCGCAGCATCGGCAGCACGACGGAGAAGTACGTGCGCAGCGGGCCGCAACCGTCGATGGCGGCCGCCTCCTCAATTTCAAGCGGGATGGATTTGATAAAGCCGACGAACATGAAAATCGCAAGCCCCGCGCCAAAGCCGAGGTAGATGATGGGGATGGTCCAGGGGGTATTGAGCTTGAGGGTATCGGCCGTCTTCGACAGTGTGAACATCACCATCTGGAACGGCACGACCATCGAAAAGACGCAGAGATAATAGACCATGCGGCAGAATTTGCTGTCCACACGCGCGATGTACCACGCGGCCATCGACGTGCAGAGCAAAATCAGCGCGGTCGAGACGATGGTGATAAATAAGCTGTAGCCGGCGGATTTTAAGAACGGGTAGTTGCCGAACGTCAGGCCCTTGATGAAGTTCGCCCAGCCGGCAAAGCTCTCCGCGTTCGGGAGGGCGAACGTGTCGGTCTTGACATAGGTGTTGAGCTTGAAGGAGTTGATGACCACCGTGAGGACCGGCAGCACATAGATGACGCAGATGACGCCGAGCACGATGGAGAGGATCGTCTTGCGGCGGGCTTCTGCGGAAAGAGAGTGCTTGTTCATTACTGCTGCACCTCCTTTTTGCGGTTGGCACTGAGCTGGAGAAGACCGATGGTCGCGACGAGGATGAAGAACAGCACGGCCTTGGCCTGCGCGGTGCCGCGCGAGTTGGCATTCTGCCCGTAGAACGTGTTGAGGATGTTCAGCGCGAGCATTTCGGTCTCTTTGATCGAGCTGCCGTCGGACAGGATGGTATAGGGCTGGCCACCCGTGAGGGCGAGGTTCTGGTCGAAGAGCTTGAAGCCGTTCGTAAGAGAGAGGAACGTGCAGATGGTGATGGAGGGCATCACATTCGGGATCGTGACTTTCCAAAGCGTCTGCCAGCGGCTCGCGCCGTCGATCTTCGCGGCCTCGAGCATGTCCTCGGGCACGGCTTGCAGGCCCGCGATGTAAATGATCATCATGTAGCCGATCTGCTGCCAGCACATCAGGATGATGAGACCCCAGAAGCCGAGCTTCGTGTTGAGCAGGATCGACGTGCCGTAGCGCGAGAGGATGCCGTCGAAGATCATCGACCAGATGTAGCCGAGCACGATGCCGCCGATGAGGTTCGGCATGAAGAACACCGTGCGGTACAGGTTGCTGCCCTTGATGCCCTGCGTGAGCGCGTAGGCCACCGCAAAGGCCAGCACATTGATGAGCACGAGCGATATGACGGCAAACAGCGCCGTGAACCAGAACGAATGCACAAAGCTCGCATCCTGGAACGCGCGGCGGTAGTTTTCAAGGCCGACAAAATGCGCGTCGCTCGTGACCTTGAATTTGCAGAAGGAGAGATAGATGCCCTTGCAGAACGGATAGACAAAGCCGATGATGAACGCGCAGACCATCGGCCCCATAAAGAGTGGGAACCAGCGGCGGATCGGGCGGCGGATCATCGAGCTGTTGACCGCAGCGTTGCTGTGCTTATGTTTCAATTCGATCAACTCCCAGCCAAAGATAGAATATTGCTTTTGTTTCTGCACGGCGGGCGCTTCATGCGGCGCTCGCCGTGATATGCAGGGAGGGACGGGCGAAATCGCCCGCCCCTCTCATTTGTGCTTTTCAGATGCGCTTGCTTTTTTAAAAGCGGCTTAGCCGTTGGCGGCAGCGTACTGCGTGGCCCAGCCGTCGACAAACGCGGTCTTGACGAGCTCCCAGTTGGCATCGCTCTGGTCGGCGTCGTACTGGTTCATCGCGGAGACGAGCGCAGCGCGGTAAGCATCAACGTTCGGCTGGAAGTTGGTGACCCAGGGCATGATGTAGTTGCCGTTGGTGGTGTAGTCGTTGGCGTCGGCGAGGAAGCCGTTGGTGGATTCGGCAGCCTGCTTATAGGGCATGGCGGCGAATTCATCGACCAGCATACGGGAGGCCTCGGGATCGGTGACCATCCAGTTCATGAATTCGAGCGTGGCCTGAATGTCTTCCTCGGAAGCCTTGGCGTTGACAGCCCAGCAGTTCTCGGTGCCGCAGTTGAGACCCGCGTTCTCTTCGCCCGCAACACCGCAGTAGAACGGGATCATGGACAGGTTGTCAAGACCGTACTGACCGTCGCCGGTACCGGTGAGCTTGGCCCACTCCCAGGAGCCGTTCTGATAGAACACGGCCTGCTCCTTGCCGAACTCGTCCGCCGCGTCAAAGCCGCCGGCAGCGAGATCAGCAGGATTCACGGCGCTGTTGTTGATGTACAGATCCCACAGGTTCTTGTAGTTCTGCATGTAGGTACCCTTGATGGAAGACGGGCATTCCTTCCAGGCGTCGGGATCGTCCACGGACTCGTAGTAATACTCGAGGTTCGCGAGGTGGCCGGTGAAGCGCCAGCTGGAATCGTCGCTCATGGAAGAGGAGGTGAAGGCGTCGAAGCCGAGCTCGGAAGCACGAGCGTGGATGTCCTCAGCGACGGCCTTGAGAGTCTCAAAGTTCGTGATGTCGCCAAGCGTGTAGCCGGCCTTTTCGAGCAGGTCTTCGTTGACGATGATGCCGTAGCACTCGTAGCAGTAGCCGATGGAGCAGAGCTTGCCGTCGGCGTCATAGAGGTTGTAGGCGTCGGTGTTGAGCTCGTTGGCAACGGCGGTGCCGCTCAGGTCATAGCAGTAGTCGCCCCAGGTGCCGACAGCGGCCTGGTTGCCCACGACGAACAGCGTCGGGGGAGCGGACTTGTCCATCTCGGCGGTCAGGGTCTCGTTGTAGGTGCCGGAAGCGGCAGTCACGACGGTGACAGGCACGCCGGTCTTCTCGGTGTACATGGCGGCGACCTTCTGCAGGGCCTCGTCGGCTTCGGGCTTGAAGTTCAGCCAGTAGACGCGGCCGGAGGCGGTATCGCCGTCGCTGTTGTCAGCGGAGTCATCCTTCTTATCGCCGCAGGCGACGAGAGAAAGCGCCATGACAAGAGCAAGGATCATTGCAAGATACTTTTTCATTTCATCAATACTCCTTTTCAAATTTATTTTCACGCGGTTCCCGCGGGAAAATCAGTGCTTGAGCTGCCGCACGGACGCACCCTCGCGCAGCGCGGTCGGCAGAGTGACATGGCGATGAACGCCGCGCCCCTCGATGATGTCGAGCAGGATCTCGACGCTCGCCTCTCCCATGGCGGTCATGGGCTGGCAGAGGGTGGTGAGCATGGGATGAATGTATTCCGAGACGCTGATGCCGTCGATGGCGATGACGGAGCAGTCCTCGGGGATGGAGCGGCCGCTTTCACGCAGGGCGCGCATCGCGCCGATGGCCATGTCGTCCGCAATGGCGAAGACAGCCGTAAAATCGGCGGGGGAGCGCAGACGCTTTTGCATGGCGGCGTAGGCGTTGGCAATGGTGAAATCTTCGGCGCAGATCAGGTCTTCCGGATGCTCTGTTAAGCCGAAGTCGCGCAGCGCGCGCTGATAGCCAAGGTAACGGAGCTGGGAGATCGAACTGTCGTCGGGGTCGGCGGTCAGCACGGCGACGCGGCGGTGACCGTTTTTGTAAAGCTCGCTGACCGCGCGGTAGGCCTCCTGCTCGTCGGCGATGGAGACGGAGGAGTACGACTCCGGCGGAAGCGTACCGTAGGAGTTGGTGTAGGAGCAGCAGACATAGGGCACGCCGAGAGGCGAAACCTCTTCGGGCGAATAATCGCTGCGCCCGCCGAGGAAGATAATGCCGCGCAGGCGCTTTTCCTTTTCCATCACCGCACCGCACTGAATCTCGTCGTCGCCCGATGGGATCTGGCGCATGACCATTGTGTAGCCCGAGGCGTCGAGCTTTTGCTCGATGGCGTGGATGATGTCGGTGTAGAAAGGGTTCTGCACACCGCGCACCACAAGGCCGACCGCGTCAGAACGAATTTTGACGAGGTCGCGCGCGCTGTTGTTCGGCACATACCGGTGCGCCTCGATGACGGCGCGGACCCGTCTGCGGGAATCCTCACTCACGTCCGGACGGTCGTTGAGCACGCGGGAGACGGTGCTGACGCTCACGTCTGCAAGCTTTGCAATATCCTTGATGGTCATGCCGACGCGCCCCCTGCGATGATTCCGGAAACCTTACCGGTAACGTTTCCAATCCTTGCTTACAGCATAGTCCCCACAGCGGGCAAAGTCAAATGAAACTTGCCGTTTGTGGTAAAAATGGGGGAAACACACAAGAAATGCGCACCGATTTTTGACAAAACAGCCAAAGGATCAGAGAATAGCTCTCTTAACGTTCAGCTTATGACGTGCCTGTACCACTTTATGAGCGGCTTATAGCAAAATGCGGGCCAAAATCGGCGTTTCTGTGCAGAAACGAAAAAATTCCCCGTTTTCTGCCGCATAGCGGCGGAAAACGGGGAACGATCTGTGGCTAAAAAAGCCTTACTTGAGCAGCAGCTCCGCGATCTGGATGGTGTTGGTGGCAGCGCCCTTGCGGACCTGGTCGCCGCAGCACCAGAGGTTCAGACCGCGCTCGTCGGTCAGGTCCTCACGAATGCGGCCGACATAGACGATGTCCTGATCGGACGTGTCGAGCGGCATGGGGTATACCTTGTTCTTGAGGTCGTCGACGAGCTTGCAGCCCGGGGCGTTTGCGATGAGCTCCTTGGCACGCTCGACGCTGATCTTCTCCTTCGTGCGCAGCACGACGGATACGCTGTGGCTGCGGATGACGGGCACGCGCGCACAGGTGCAGCTGACCTTCATCTCGGGCAGGTGGAGGATCTTGCGGCCCTCGTTCTGCATCTTCATCTCCTCGCTGGTGTAGCCCTCGAAGGCCTCGCCGCCGATCTGGGGGATGATGTTGTACGCGATCTGATACTGGAAGACCTTGGGCTCAAGGTGCTTGCCCTCGGAAAGGGCCTTGACCTCATTGTTGAGTTCGTCGATGCCGCCCTTGCCCGCGCCGCTGACGGCCTGGTAGGAAGAGGCGATGATCGTCTCGATGGGGCTCTCCTTGGCGAGGGCGTTAATGGCCACGAGGGTCACGATGGTGGTGCAGTTGGGGTTCGAGATGATGCCCTTGTGCCACTTCACGTCCTCGGGGTTGATCTCGGGGATGACAAGGGGGACGTTCGGGTCGAGACGGAACGCGCTCGAATTGTCGACGAACACCGCGCCCGCCTTGACGATCGAGGGAGCAAAACGCTCGGCGATGTCGTTCTCGGCCGCGCCGAGGACGATATCAAGGCCCTCAAACGCGTCGTCAGACGCCTCGACGATGGTGCACTCCTGACCGCGGAACATGATTTTGCTGCCCGCGCTTCTGGCGCTTGCGATGGGACGAAGGGACGCAACGGGGAAGTTGCGCTCTTCGAGAATTTTGATCATTTCCTGACCGACGGCGCCGGTGGCACCGAGAATACCGACATTGACCTGTTTCATTACACTACATTCTCCTTCACAAAACTATTGTACAGGACACGGATGGCCTGTTCGAAATCTTTTTCTTCCACACCCACGATGATGTTGAGCTCTTCGGGGCCCTGCGTGATCATGCGGATGTTCACGCCGTTTTCGCCGAGCTTGGCGAAAATTTTACCGGAAACGCCGGGACGGTACGCCATCTTGCGGCCGACGGCGGCGACGATGGCGATATGCTCCGTTACGGTTATCTTATTCGGCTGCACCTCTTTTTGCAGCTCGCCCAGCATTTCGTAGAGCGAGCGGGACACCTTGTCGGACGAGACGACGAGCGAGACGTTGTCGATGCCGGACGGGAGGTACTCGACGTTGACCTCGTGCTTGGCGAGCACGTTGAGAATTTTCAGGAGAGAGCCCGGTTCGCTCGACATGCCGGTCTTGGCGATGGTGATGATGGAAAAGCCCTTCTTGCCGGCGATGCCGGTGATGAAGCCGCCCTCTTCCATCTCGTCGCCGATGGACTCCAAGATCATCGTGCCGGGA
>ENA-OZGO01000876-OZGO01000876.1-human-gut-metagenome-genome-assembly--contig:-NODE-876-length-13123-cov-22.526706_pt1 | contig 13123 bp, 10 predicted proteins | sample MGYA00244658_ERZ653662 | MGnify/ENA primary metagenome ERZ653662 (study PRJEB26926, sample SAMN06165217) | human gut metagenome | biome: ENVO:00009003; feature: ENVO:2100002; material: ENVO:00002003... | reverse complement strand
TTTTTTCGTAATAGCGGTACTGCGTGCTACGCTCGTATTCAAGCTGTTCGTTTCTTATTTTCGTTTCGTACAGCTGTGAATTCTGGATAAGACCACGATAGCAGAGAATGTCGCTTATTACACAGATTACAACGCAAATCAGTGTGAAATACATAATTTCCGGCGTTGCGTTATCGGTGTTAGCCATAATCAGCTTTATTATTACACTCAATATAAGAACCTGACTTGTCGGAAAAAGCATAAAAATCACTGCACGCTTGTTGATAGATTTCTTATTGCGCACTCCTCTGATTATACAATACTCAAGATACATCAGAATACCGTATATTATAAGGTCAACATCGGCTACAAGCAAAGACTGATATGTAACATGCCCCATTTTAAGATTCAGATTCGGGAAAAGCACAAAAATCACTACCGATGTAACGGTATCAAATATAATCAGCGAAAGATAAACAAGAGTTCCAATAAACACCTTATATCCTGTTGAATCCGTATGAAAAAACAGACTATAACAGATAACAAGAATAACAGCAATTACAAAATCAAGTATTTCTACATTATACTTTTCTCTCATCCAATATCCGAACATCCCAACCGTCAGATAAACCGCACTTACCAAAATCAGCTGAATATACTTGTTATACTTAGCCGTAAGATTGATTTCGATAAATCCGAATACCAACAGCGTTGACGGAATAAATCTAAATAACAGTTCCACTATCAGCGGTACTGTCGTCATACTGATTCCCCCTAAAACTTATATAGCTTCTGCTTCTCGCTCGCCTTTCCTTATCGAAAGAGCCGTGCTGAATTTCCTGTCCTTACAGGTAAACAGCACATCGCCGTCATATTTCTGCACTATATTCCGTATTATCTCCGTGCCGTAGCCGTGATTTTTGTTTGCCTTTGTACTGGGCAGCTTCTCCGTGCTTTCAAAGTCGGGCATATCGGCGTAATTTGAAACAGAAATATATATTCTGCCGTTCTCCTCTTTTATCTTTATTCCGATGCTTTTATCGTTTTCCGCCGCTTTTGCTCCCCTTATCGCATTATCAAGCATATTGACGATAAGACAGCATAAATCAACATCATCTACCGGAATATCATTACTAAGGCTCGCATCGCAGTTAAGCGTCACGCCCGATTCTTTAGCGGTATTCGACTTATCCCACAGAATCGCATTAACGATATTATTAGCACAGTAGAACGGCATTTTGTTGCTCTGATTTTTACGGCTCAGCTCATCAAGCATTTCCTTTCCCTTTTCGGCTGTATCGGGAAAAGTGTAGAGGTTCATCGCCGTTGTAAGAACGTTGTTGAAATCGTGGCGGTACTTCATTATCTCGTGCTGAAGCTCGTTGATTTTTTCATAATAGCGGTACTGCGTGCTACGCTCATATTCAAGCTGTTCGTTTCTCATTTTCGTTTCGTACAGCTGTGAATTCTGGATAAGACCTCTGTAACACAATACATCGCTTATTACACAAATCACAACGCACGCAAGAGTGAAGTATGTAATTTCAGCGGTAGCATTCTCCGAATTTGCCATAATCAGTTTCATTATAACGCATAATATCAGAACCTGACTCAGAGGAAACAGCATAAAGACAAGGGCTTTTTTGTTGATACCGGTTTTAATCCGTACTCTTTTAATAACCATCGTTGCGGCAAACAGAAATATACCGTATATAAGCATTTCTATATCAGCCGCAAGGAGTGCAGGATACGAAAGGTGTCCGATTTCGTAATTGAAGTCCGGGAAACAAATAAATATAATTGCGGCAAAAACTGTATCTACGAGTATCTGTGACAGAAAAGACAACGAGCCGATGAATATGCGGAAACCGACTGAATCCGTGTGAAAGAATAAGCTGTAGCAAGTAACCAATATCAGTGCAAGTGAAAAATCGACTACCTGAATATTGTAAGCCTCTCTGAGATACTGTCCTATCAATCCCGCAGCCATAAATAAAAGGCTGACGCACGTCCATTGTATGTATTTGTTGAATCTGGATGTCAGATTAACATCAATAAATAAATACACTACTAAAGCCGATGGAATAAACCTGAATATTACTTCCACTATCAGCGGTACTGTCGTCATACTGATTCCCCCTAAAACTTATATATCTTCTATTTCACGTTCGCCTTTTCTTATCGAAAGAGCCGTGCTGAATTTCCTGTCCTTACAGGTAAACAGCACATCGCCGTCATATTTCTGCACTATATTCCGTATTATCTCCGTGCCGTAGCCGTGATTTTTGTTTGCCTTTGTGCTGGGCAGTTTCTCCGTGCTTTCAAAGTCAGGCATATCGGCGTAATTTGAAACAGAAATATATATTCTTCCGTTCTCCTCTTTTATCTTTATGCAGATGCTCTTATCGCTTTCCGCCGCTTTTGCTCCCCTTATCGCATTATCAAGCATATTGACAATAAGACAGCATAAATCAACGTCATCTACCGGAATGTCATTACTAAGGCTCGCATCGCAGTCAAGTGTCACACCCGATTCTTTAGCTGTATTCGACTTATCCCACAGAATCGCATTAACGATATTGTTAGCACAGTAGAACGGCATTTTGTTGCTCTGATTTTTACGGCTGAGTTCATCAAGCATTTCCTTTCCCTTTTCGGCTGTATCGGGATAGGTGTACAGGTTCATCGCCGTTGTAAGAACGTTGTTGAAATCGTGGCGGTACTTCATTATCTCGTGCTGAAGCTCATTGATTTTTTCGTAATAGCGGTACTGCGTGCTACGCTCGTATTCAAGCTGTTCGTTTCTCATTTTCGTTTCGTACAGCTGTGAATTCTGAATAAGGCCTCTGTAACACAATATATCGCTGATTACGCAGATCACAACGCAAATCAGTGTGAAATACATAATTTCCGGTGTTGCATTATCGGTGTTAGCCATAATGAGCTTCATTATCACGCATAAAATCAACACCTGACTTTCCGGAAAAAACATAAAAATCACTGCACGCTTGTTGATAGATTTTCTGTCATGTATTCTTTTGATAATGCAATGTTCAAAATACATCAGAATGCCGTATATAATCAGATCAATATCCACAAAAAGCAGTGCAGGATATGTTAAGTGTCCGATGTCAAACGAAAATTCCGGGAATATGACGAATATTACAGCAGTTGTGATGGTATCAAATATAATCAGCGAAAGGTAGACCAGCGTTCCTATGAAAATACGGTATCCGACCGCATCGGTATGAAAAAATATACTGTAAATAAGAACCAGTGCTACTGCAAGCACAAAATCGAAAAATTCAAGCTTGTACTTTTCTCTCATATATTGCCCAAACAGACCCGCAAACAAATACAATGTATTTATTGCGATAAACTGAATATACTTATTATACTTAGCTGTAAGATTGATTTCGATAAATCCGAATACAAGCAAAGCAGATGGTATGAACCTGAAAATTATTTCTACTATTACAGGTACTGTCATAATATCTCCCATTTATTTTTATATAGTAACAATTTAATGTGCTGAATTTATAATACAATTTTCTTGATGCTTTGTCAAGTCAGAATGGCAATATAGTCTTATCAAATCTTAAAATTAATGTATGATCAATCTTTTTTGAAAATATCGTGTTAATATTTTCCTGTTATTTTTTCAGACATATATTCAGCCTCACGCACTTCACTAAATATAAAATACCCTGCCGTCACGAAACGGTAGGGTACCAAAGTTCTCAATCTATCATTATCTTATTTCTTCCTGCCGCCTTAGCCTTATAAAGTCGCTTGTCGGCAGTTGTGAATATCTCGGTTATCGAATTACTGCTTCCGTACACAGCCACGCCTGCACTGAAAGTAAATTCTTTTCCTTTTTCTTTCTCGGAAAACTCCGAATAGCTTTTGCGTATCCGCTTCATAACCGTCATAACAGTTTCGATATTATCCGTATCAAAGAGAATCATGAATTCCTCTCCGCCGAATCGTGCTATAAGGTCATTTTCTCCGATATTTGTTTTGACCGCATACGCAAAATGTTTAAGCACATTATCACCGAAAACGTGTCCGTATGTATCGTTTACCGACTTGAACAGATCGAGGTCGATAAGCACCGCACAGTGTTTCTTTTTCTCGTCCTGCGAAAGCTGATTTTCAAGATATTCTATAAGATAACGGCGGTTTCTTATCTCAGTCAGCGGATCGGTATTTACAGCAAGCGTAAGCTCCTCGCCCATTTCGCTGAGCTGTTTTGCCTGACGTTCAAATTGTACTATCACTATTGCGACCGCAACCATTATGCCTATAAACGCTATTATAAATGAAAACAGCGTGTCAAGCTCCTTATTATCATTAACCATATTCAGCTGAGGAAATTTGCTTCTGACAACAAATGCGGCTATATCTGCAACGAACACCGCCGCCCCCATTATAACTCTGTGCACCGGCTTCATAAAAGTAATAATACCGATTTCCGCAACAAGCATATACACTGCCGTACTTGCACCGTATGAAATATACAACATCGGGAACTCGACAAACCCAAGCACAAGAAGTATTATAAACGTAGCGACATAGGTTCTTCCGGTAAAGAAACCGACAAGTGACGATACTATAATTACAAGTGCGCAAGCCGCACAGAATAAGGTCTGCGTGGTAAATCCGAATATCACCGCATTTGCGGTAAATCCCGCTATATTTGATACACAGCCGGTTAATGCCAGTACGATGAACAGCTTGTCACGAAGCTCTGAATTCACAGTATCTGATTTTTTATTCATTGTTAGTGCTCTCTTTCGTTCTTACTTTTCTTTCTGCTTTTCTGCCCGTCAATGATGCCGTTTTTCTATATCGGCAAGAATATCGTCTATATCATATCTCTTGTCCTCGTCATCTCTGAACACAAGCGATATATCAGGCTCGGAGCCGCCGTGCGTTACTTCAGCCGTACCCGTTTTTTCCGTCATTTCGGGCAAGGCTTTTTCGTTTTTTATATTTTCTGCTTCAATTTTCTTTTCCTTTTGCTGCTCTGCTCTGTCCGATTCCAGCCTTTTTCTTGCTCCGGCGGAAAAATCCGCTCGGTCTTTTATGTTATCGGCACTTGCCGCTATATTCTTTTTACTGCGCAAATGCTCCGTGAAATCATCCGTTTTACCGTGAGAGCTGTCGGGAATCCGATTATGCGGCACTTTTACGTTTTCGGATAAAGACGGCATAGCGGCCTTTTTAGCTTCGGCCTTGTTTGCTTTTGACAGCTTATGTTCCTCGCTTTCAGGGGGAACATACACCGGAGCTTCTTCCTGCAACTTGACTGTTTCCACCTGCGGTACCGGACGCTTTGACATAATGAACTTCACTATCTCAAATGCTACTATTGCGATACACGGCAGTATAGCGATAGCCATAACGCCAAACGGCGACATTGCAAATCCGATAACAGCACCCCAGAAATCACTGCAATAGTTAACTCTTGCAACAAGCTGGCTTTGTGATATTGTGATATTTTCTCCGCCTTGAGTTTCAACATCAAAGCTCATAACGCCTTCCTTAAGCGTGGAGGAATTTACCCTTGCAAGCTGTGCTCCGCCGTTTTCAAACCGATTATATATTATAAGCTCGCCGTTGTTTACCTCGTCGGGCCACACCTTCTGCGCTATAGCGGCTGTGCCTGCCTTAAGCTGATAGAAATCGTTGTCACGCACTATGTAAACATTATATCCGAAAATATCCGGTGCAGCAGAGCCGCCGAATGAAAACAGCATTGATGTAACTACGAGAAATACCGCAAAAACAATTAGCAGTACGCCGATAACTACACCGATACACCTTGCCACAGATGTTTTTTTTATCAAATTTTCCTCGTTTCCGTCAAAAAGCTATTGACAACAAATCAAAAATACGATATAATAATATAGTCATTTTGGAACTGTATTCCGAAATATGACCATATCTATTTTACCACATTGCCTCGCTCTTTTCAAGTGTTAATTGTGCATTATACAATGTTTTGACTTGTGAAGCGTCCAATTTCGGAAAACGGAAAATGTGTGTAAATATATCAGAATAAATATGCTTGTGTAGCACAGTTGGTAGTGCAGCTCATTCGTAATGAGCAGGTCGCAGGTTCGAGTCCCGTCACAAGCTCCATAAAAGTAACCGCCCGGATTTAATGCCCGGGCGGTTTATCTGTTTATAACGCTTGTGTTCCGATTCTTATCATAATCTTTCCGATACGCTTTTTACGGCAGTATGCTTTTTTATTGTTCATAATTTTTCAGCAAATTTGCAATGCTCCTGCCTGCAAGCTCGGCTGAGTATCGCACATGCTCAATATCGTTTGCCAACGCTCCGAATTCTATAACCAGTGAAGCCTCAGCCAGATCCTGATTATAAAACCGATAATCGAAAAGCATAGGCCGTGTTATGCCTTTGTTATCTTTTTCTATTGCATTTTGCAAGTATGACGCAAAGCGGAGGTTATCCATATAATCCGGCAATATATCCGTGCCATCGTCACATCCGCATATTATCATTATCTGTGCCGCTTTTCTGCCGTTGATTTCTGCAACGGGAGCTATTCTCACATCTCCGTCCGCTATTCCGTCACGGTGAATGTCCAGCACTATTTTTATTGACGGATACTCTTTCAGCAACTCCTCTGTTCGTTCCCTGCTTCTTGAATAAGAGTAGTTGTAAACGGGATCGTCAAAGACCGTTCCGTCGTGCAGCGTGCTTATTCCGTTATCAGCAAGCGTCTGCGCAAGCACCGCCCCTACTCCCACAACACTGTTTGCAGGGCAAAGCGATCTGCCGTCATAATCGGTATCGTAATATCCGTCACTGTCACGTTCGTAGCTTTCGGTCGTATGCGTATGTATTATAAGCACCTGAGGTTCGTTGCTGTCCGACAGCGTGACAGAAGGCTTTTTCTCAGCCTCAGCACCTATAAGCTCTGACGGCAGCTTGGTGCAGTTTCTTATCTGACCGTTTTCGAGGTCTATTACATTGTCGCCGCCTATCTTCCCGTAGTGCTTTTCCTTGACCGTACCGTCCTTTGCCGTATACTGTGTAAGATCGTCCTTGTCCTTTCTTATGTTGACGGAAATCAGCCGTGTTTTTACATCGGCGGGAGCGTCGACCGGCACCAGTGTTTCACCGGAAATATCCTGCGTACTGCTTGACGGATTATCGGTCGCAGGCGCTTTCTGCTCCTGCTTTTCCGTCTTTGTTTCATTGTCCGGTTTCTCTGTGCAAGGCTCGGACGAAACCGTATCTTCATCCCTGCCGTCAAATTCGTTTACAGGAACAGCAAGCATAACGCTCAGTGCGGTAAGCTGTCTTAGTCCGTCTGAAACGCTTTTGCCGCTTACCGCTCCGGTTACGGCGTTTTCAGCTACGCCCGTCAGGGTAAACGATAATACCGCCGCCGTAAGCCCTATGCCAAGAACCTTTACAATACCTTTGTTTTTATTGCCTCTCATAAGCCTTTCCTTTCGCCAAGTGTTTTCTCGGTTGGATTTTTCTTGTTACAGCTTATGATTCATTTTCCGCAATTATTCAGGAATAATTCATCAGCATTGATATGTCGCTGTATGACAGTGACGGACACAGACTGCGGTTGAGCGCACAGGATATTATATGTGCGTACCTGCTTATCTCGGCATCTATATCATATCTTGTCACAAAAAATCTGTCGTTATCGCTTTCATACTCCATAGTGGTAGGAACGCCTACAGCGATCACCGGTATGCCTGCCGCCGCTCTGTCAAGACGGTTCCTGTTGCCTGCGGTACTGCTTCCGGGAGTTATACCGGTATCCGTGACCTGTATGCTCCTGCAAAGGCGTTCCGGCTCACTGCACGCAAGGCTGTCTATCGCTACAATATAGTCCGCTTTTATCTTCTCCGCACAGAATATTGCGTGACAGACGCTGTCTATACCGGAATTTGCCGAAACATCCGTCCTTATTACCGACACATTCCCTATTCCGTCCGCATTGTGCATACTTTCTATAAAATGTGAGGTCGCAAGTACCCTGCCTGCCGCTCTCCAGCCAAGACTGTCGGACGCTACAGACGGGTTTCCAAGCCCCGTGACAAGACATTTGCCTTCCGGTAGGAGCTTGTTAAGCACCGTACACAGCGCATGGATCTGACCGTCCGCATAAGGAACGTCCGTACTGTCAACGGTAAAATATCTTCCGCAGGGGCGGTTAAAAAGAGCGGTTTCCTTTTCGGAAACGATTATTTCGGTTATCTTTTCTCCGTAAAGCTCATAGCTTTCACATCTTATTCCGTTTTTGCCCTTTACAAACTCGGTCGCCATATCTGTTCTTCCCGTAAGCTGCATAAAATTTCCTCCCGAAGAATTTTTTCAAAAAAATCGTAAAAAAGTATTGCATTTTCGTTTTGGACGTGCTATAATAAAGCGTATTGTGAAATATAACTATGATTATATGTAGATCTGTATAAAGGAGGTGCCGTAAGTGCCTAACATTAAATCTGCCAAGAAGAGAGTTTTAGTATCTGCTACAAAGCAGGCTCGCAATAAGGCTGACAAGACCGCTCTTAAGACTATTCTGAAGAAGGTTGACGCTGATACTAACGCTGACAACGTTAAGGTTGCAGTTAAAGCAGTTGATAAGGCAGCAGCCAAGGGTATTATCCACAAGAACGCTGCAGCCAGAAAGAAATCTCAGCTTGCTAAGAAGTTAAACGCTGTTTCCTGAGAATAACGATTTAACGTAACGCTCCTGCGGGAGCGTTTTCTTTTTTGTGTTAATTGCAGTAATACAAAAGCATCGGCTTGCATTATTATGTGCCGATGCTCTTTTTTTATCCCGAAATGCTTTTTACCGTATATCCGTTATCAAGCCAGTAGTCGATGACATCGGGCAGTATCGCCGTATTTGTTTCGGATACCGCATGGAGAAGATATACAGCCCCGTTGTGCGTTGCGGAGGTTATTCGCCTGTACGCCGTGTCCCTGTCGGGCTGAGCGTCCGTATTCCAGTCGTTGTACGCAAAGGACCACAGCACAGTATCATAACCCATATTTTTGGCAATGCGTAATGTTCTGACCGAAAATTCTCCTCTGGGGGGACGCATTGTAACGGTTTTGTATCCGCCGAAATTATCGGAAATATAAGTTTCAAGTCCGTGTATTTCTTCAAACACCATATCATCGCTTATATCCGGCAGTGACGGGTGGGTACAGCTGTGATTTCCGACCTCGTGACCCTCGTTTATCATACGCTGTACAAGCTCAGGACTGCTTTTTACATAATCAAGCGTCACATAGAACGTTGCCGTAACCTTCTTTTCCTTCAGAATATCCAGTATTTTTCCGGTACAGCCGTTTTCATAGCCCTCGTCAAACGTAAGGCAAATTGTCTTGTCGTCTTTGCCGAATATGAATCTTCCGCCGTATAACCCGTATTTTTCCTGCGCCTGTGTCGCTCCTACAGGACGGTTATCGCTATCGGTTTCATAGCCCTGACCGTAGCAGACCTTTTCACTGCCGTCTGTCAGAAAAGCCGTTTCGGCAGGCGTTCTGCCTCCCCTGCCGTTACGTCCGGTGCTTTGTCCGACAGTATTCTTATCGGACGTGCATCCACACATGAACATTGCCGTCAATACCGTAAATACTGCGGCAGATATTTTTCTGTGCAAAAAAATCACTCCTTTACAGATATAGTATCCGTAAAGGAGCGGTTGTAATTCATTGAAATAAATGGCGGTTTTCATCAGCTGCCGAGATAAGTCTTGACCATTGCCTGCAAAAGCTCGTCACGATCAATATGACGGATCAGGCTGCGGGCGTTGTTATATGTAGTTATATAGGTAGGATCTTCGGACAGAATATAGCCGACGAGCTGATTTATAGGATTATAGCCCTTCTCCTTGAGCGCACCGTAAACCGTTGTCAGTATTTCCTTCATCTCGTTTTCTCTTTCATCCTTGAGCGAAAACGGCATAGTTTTGTCGATCATCAATATCAGTCCTTTCGTTAATATCTTTTAAAAACCGAAATTATTTTAAGGTTGTTATACTATTATACACTACCGTTCAATAAAATACAATAGCCGATAGCAAATTTTCGTTAAAATCACCAATAGCGGTTCTCATTTTTGGGTAATTGATAAAACTTTACAATTCGCTATTGAATTAATGAATAATTTTTGGTATAATAACAATAACCAGATTTTTCAGGGGGTACAATAATGGCAGAACAGAAAAAATCGCCATCTACAAACGGCGAATTCAAAACCTCACCGCTCGGCTTCGACAAAGCCGAAGTAATGGCATACATAGTACAGCACAACAAAGAGCGTAAAGCCCTTAAGGAAGAAAATGACGAGCTGAAAAGAGCGCTCGAAGAAAAACAGCAGACAAATGAAGGTCAGAACGATGAGCTTACAGCCGAGCTTGAAAAGAAAAAGGCTGAGCTTGACGCACAGATCCTTGAAAGCAGAAAGCAGGTTCTTGACGAAAGACGCAAGCTGGCTCAGACCGAAAAAGAACTGCACGTTATGCAAGACAAATATTCTGCCCTGACAGAAGAATTCACAGAATTCAAAAAGCAGGCAGCAGCAAAAATAGATAAAGCAAAGCACAGCGGCGGAACAATTGACCCTGCTCAGCTTGCAGAAATTTCCGCAAAAGCAAATGCCGATGCAAACGCTGTAATAAATGACGCTCAGAGCAAAGCGAACGAGATTATCACAGCCGCAAAGGCATATTTTGCCGATACAGTAAAGAAAACATACGATTACAAGCAGTCTGTGCTTGAAAAGGCAGACACATTCGCAAACGGCGTTACATCAGGTGCGGCGGCTCCCGCAATAGATATTCAGGCTGTTCTTGCCGGCATAACCGCCTCAGTAAATGAAGCCGTTGAAAAGGCACTTGCCGGAGCAAATGCCGTAAACGATGCGGTAGCAAAGGCTGTTGAAGATACAAAGGCTGTGAACGATGCACTCGCTAAGGCTGTTGAAGAAGCCTCACAGACAGAAACAGCCACTGATAACACGGCTGACGTTCCCGAAGAAAAGCTGTCCGATGATGAGGAGCTTATCAACGCAAAGAGCGAGCTTGAAAATATCGGCGGACTTGACGAGAGCGAGCTTGACGCCTACGCTCCTATGGAAATCGAGCCGTATAGCTTCGAGCTTAAGCTGGATATGTCGGCTCAGACGGACGATGACGATGATGACGACGATATGCTGACAGACAACAACGGTCTGCTCAGTTCATTTGAGATAGTATCGGGTGACGATGACATTTCTGCGGATAACGTAGATACGGGCGATCTGCTCGTTGAGGAAACTCCTGCGGCAGACGATATGGCCGACCTGCTTGCAGAGGAGCCTGTTGTAGCATCTGCTCCCAAAGCCGATACCGCTCCCGTAGCCGATGATTTCACCGACCTTCTTGCAGAAGAGCCTGCCCCTGCTCCCGTAGCTAAGGCAGAACCTGCTCCTGCAGCCGATGATTTCAGCGACCTGCTCGCAGAAGAGCCTGCTCCTGCAGCCGATGATTTCAGCGACCTGCTCGCAGAAGAGCCTGCTCCCGCTCCCACAGCTAAGGCAGAGCCTGCTCCCGCAACCGATGATTTCAGCGACCTGCTCGCAGAAGAGCCTGCTCCTGCTCCCGCAGCTAAGGCAGAGCCTGCTCCCGCAGCCGATGATTTCAGCGACCTTCTTGCAGATGAGCCTGATCCTGCAGCTAAGACCGAACGGGCTGTCGACCGTAGCGGCGATAAACCTAAGGAAAAGCTGAATGAAAGTCGTTCAATGGGTGTTGCCGGCAAGGAAGAAAAGGTGAACGATCCCTGGAAGGATCTTGAAGCACAGATGAACGGTATGACGATCACTCCTCCCCCTGCACAAAAGCAGACGGACGATGACGGAATGACTTCTTCATTTGACGATCCTACCGCTCCCGCAGCTTCCGCTAAGGAAGAAAAGATTGATATGTCCGATTATTCATCCATGCTCGGCGGAATTAATGACAATATGACCACCAACACGGCACAGTACGATCCTTCGTGGGATCTCAAGATGATGGAAGGTCTTAACGACAATGACGATGACGACGACGAGATGAGCTCGGATAACGTGGGATTCTTCGACCTTTAATCAAAAGTAAATATCATATGCCGGGAAGTGTATGCTTTCCGGCATAATAAATTCAATGCGAACAGGAGTACAAACTTGGAACTTAACACAAGCGAACTTAAAGAAAAGGCAAAAACGCTAAGAGCCGGCGACAAGATAGAGCTGAGCGGTACTGTATACACCTCCCGTGACGCCGCACACAAGCGTATAAAACAGCTTATTGACGAAGGCGGCAAACTGCCCTTTGAAATAGACGGTGCGGCTATTTACTACGCAGGTCCGACCGGCACTAAAGAAGGAATGGCAATAGGCTCATGCGGTCCTACAACATCCAGCAGAATGGACCCCTACGCTCCCCTGCTGCTCGATATGGGGTTATCCGCAATGATAGGAAAGGGAGAACGCAAGCCAGCCGTAGTTGATGCCATAAAACGCAACGGTGCGGTATATTTCTGCGCCATAGGCGGTGCAGGCGCACTTGCCTGTCAGTGCATAACCGAGTGTGAGGTAATAGCCTTTGAGGATCTGGGCTGTGAAAGTGTGAAAAAGCTGACTTTCGATAAATTCCCTCTTATCGTTGCAATCGACGCTGTCGGCGGTAACATTTTTGAAACCGGCAGAAAGCAGTACGCAGAGGTCTGATTTAAGGATTTTTATATAAAATATCACGGCGTTTTTGAAGAACGAAAAAAATCGAAAAAAATTTAAAAAAAGTGTTGACAAACGCAAAGCGCTGTGATATAATATAAAAGTCGCTGATACAGAGCGACAAAAACAGAAAGATATGGCGGTATAGCTCAGTTGGCTAGAGCACTTGGTTCATACCCAGGGTGTCGTTGGTTCAAATCCGACTGCCGCTACCATTTCTACGGCCCGTTGGTCAAGCGGTTAAGACATCGCCCTTTCACGGCGGAATCATGGGTTCGATTCCCGTACGGGTCACCACAAAGCCTCGCAGAGAAATCTGCGAGGTCAGTCTGTCGAAAAAGTCAAGCAGAAATGCTTGGCTTTTTCATTGATATGTGG
>ENA-OZGO01000868-OZGO01000868.1-human-gut-metagenome-genome-assembly--contig:-NODE-868-length-13165-cov-7.770786_pt1 | contig 13165 bp, 8 predicted proteins | sample MGYA00244658_ERZ653662 | MGnify/ENA primary metagenome ERZ653662 (study PRJEB26926, sample SAMN06165217) | human gut metagenome | biome: ENVO:00009003; feature: ENVO:2100002; material: ENVO:00002003... | reverse complement strand
AGGTATAGTTATATAATCTAAGTGCTGATTTTTCTTGATCAACGATGACAGGGCATTTCAGAACATCAGCCGACCTGCACATTCACCTTTGCAGGATATAGCACAGGCTGAGCATAGCGGTTTTACCGCTGAGAAGAGATTGGGCATTTTACAATTACATATATATGATTGATTATTAACCGGCAGAACATTAATTGCCACTTTAAACCGATAAGTTTACGAAAGCAAACTTCCTTTTACATATATATGTATATAAAAAGTCCGCTGAATAATTTTTGTGATTAACAGGAAAGGGTGATCATTAATGGAACAGACAGTCAGAGAGAACAACAAGACTCTGTATTCTCCGAAGTTTGAACATGATAACTGCGGTATCGGAGCTGTTGTTAATATTAAGGGTATCAAGTCACACGACACCGTGGCAAACGCTCTGACAATTGTTGAAACTCTCGAACACAGAGCAGGTAAGGATGCCGAAGGCAAAACAGGTGACGGCGTAGGTATTCTTCTCCAGATTTCACACAAATTTTTTAAGAAGGCAGCTGCTGAAATCGGCATTAAGCTCGGTTCCGAAAGAGATTACGCTGTAGGTATGTTCTTCTTCCCTCAGAATGAGCTTGCAAGAAATCAGGCAAAGAAGATGTTTGAAATCATTGCAGAAAAAGAAGGTCTTACAGTTCTCGGCTGGAGAAATGTTCCGTCAAAGCCCGAGGTACTCGGTCACAGAGCTGTTGAATGTATGCCTGCAATTATGCAGTGCTTTATCAAAAGACCTCACGGCGTAAAGAGAGGTCTTCCGTTCGACAGAAAGCTCTATGTTGCAAGAAGAGTTTTTGAACAGAGTAATGAAGACACATATGTAGTTTCGCTTTCAAGCAGAACTATTGTATATAAAGGTATGTTCCTTGTCGGCGATCTCCGTAACTTCTTCCTTGATCTTCAGGACGATGATTACGAGTCTGCAATCGCTATGGTTCACTCCCGTTTTTCAACCAACACAAATCCAAGCTGGCAGAGAGCTCATCCTAACAGAATGATTGTTCACAACGGTGAAATCAACACAATCAGAGGCAACGCTGACAAGATGCTTGCCCGTGAGGAAACAATGCGTTCGGAGCATCTCAAGGGCGACCTTGACAAGGTTATTCCTGTTGTAAACACAGAGGGTTCAGACTCTGCAATGCTTGATAACACACTTGAATTTCTCGTAATGAGCGGCATGGAGCTTCCTCTTGCCGTTATGATTACAATTCCGGAGCCGTGGGATAATAACGGCACAATGAGCCAGAAGAAAAAGGACTTCTATCAGTATTATGCAACAATGATGGAGCCGTGGGACGGTCCTGCGTCAATCCTTTTCTCTGACGGTGATATTATGGGTGCGGTTCTTGACCGTAACGGTCTGCGTCCGTCAAGATATTACATCACGAATGACGGCAACCTCATTCTTTCATCGGAAGTCGGCGCACTTCCTATTGATCCCGCAAAGATTGTTACAAAGGAAAGACTTCGCCCGGGCAAAATGCTTCTTGTCGATACGGTTCAGGGCAGACTCATTGATGACGATGAACTTAAAGAGTATTATGCGTCAAAACAGCCTTACGGCGAATGGCTCGACAGTAATCTTGTTTGTCTTAAAGACCTCAAAATTCCTAATATGAAGGTTGAGGAGCATTCATATAAAGAAAGACAAAAACTCCAGAAGGCTTTCGGATATACCTACGAAGATGTTATGACATCAATCCTTCCTATGGCAAAGAACGGCACAGAGTCAATTGCCGCAATGGGTACAGACAGTCCACTTGCAGTTCTTTCAAAAGAACCGCAGCCGCTTTTCAACTACTTCAAACAGCTCTTTGCACAGGTTACAAACCCGCCGATTGACGCAATCCGTGAGGAAGTTGTAACATCAACAACAATTTATATCGGCGAGGACGGCAACATCCTTGAGGAGCGTCCCGAAAACTGCAAGGTTATGAAGATTCACAACCCGATTCTTACATCAACCGATATTCTCAAAATCAAGAATATGCACATTCCGGGCTTTAAGGTTGCGGTTATCCCGATTCTCTACTACAAGAACACAAGACTTTCAAAGGCTGTTAAACGACTTTTCATTGAAGCTGACAAGGCTTACAATGACGGTGCAAATATTCTTATCCTCTCCGACAGAGGAGTTGACGAAAACCATCTTGCAATTCCGTCACTTCTTGCAGTATCCGCTCTTCATCAGCACCTTGTTGCAACAAAGAAGAGAACTTCACTTGCAATGATACTTGAAAGCGGTGAGCCGAGAGAAGTTCATCATTTTGCAACACTTCTCGGTTACGGTGCAAGTGCAATCAACCCGTATCTTGCTCAGGAAACAATTCACGAGCTTATCGGTGATGACCTTCTTGACAAGGACTACTACGCAGCAGTTGACGATTACAACAGCGCAGTTCTCCACGGCATCGTAAAGATTGCGTCAAAAATGGGTATTTCAACAATCCAGTCATATCAGGGCTCACAGATTTTTGAGGCTATCGGTATCGGCAAGGATGTTATTGACGAATACTTCACAGGCACAGTCAGCAGAATCGGCGGTATCACAATCAAGGATATTGAAGAGAATGTTGACAAACTTCACACAGCGGCATTTGATCCGCTTGACCTCGGTGTAAGCGATGAGCTTGAATCCCGTGGTTCACACAAGTTCAGAAGCGGCAAAGAAGAACACCTCTACAATCCGCAGACTATATATATGCTCCAGCAGGCAACAAGAACAGGCGACTATGAGCTTTACAAAAAGTATTCTCATATGATTTCCGAAGAAATGGATCCTGTAAATATCAGAGGTCTTTTCGACTTCAACTTTGCAGAAACTCCTGTTCCGCTTGATGAGGTTGAAAGCGTTGATTCAATCGTAAAGCGTTTCAAGACAGGCGCTATGTCCTACGGTTCCATCTCACAGGAGGCTCACGAAACACTTGCGATTGCAATGAATCAGCTTCACGGCAAGTCAAACTCCGGTGAGGGCGGCGAAAGCCTTGAAAGACTTCTCACAAAAGGACAGAAGGTTGACAGATGTTCTGCAATCAAGCAGGTTGCGTCAGGTCGTTTCGGTGTTACATCAAGATACCTCACATCTGCAAACGAAATTCAGATTAAAATGGCTCAGGGTGCAAAGCCGGGCGAAGGCGGACATCTTCCGGGCAAAAAGGTTTATCCCTGGATTGCAAAAACCCGTCATTCAACACCGGGTGTATCGCTCATCTCTCCCCCACCGCACCACGACATTTACTCAATTGAGGACCTTGCACAGCTTATCTACGACCTCAAGAATTCTAACAAAGACGCAAGAATCTCTGTTAAGCTCGTTTCGGAATGCGGTGTAGGTACGGTTGCCGCAGGCGTTGCAAAAGCAGGTGCAGGCGTAATCCTTATTTCAGGTTATGACGGCGGTACAGGCGCTGCTCCGAGAAACTCAATCTACAATGCAGGTCTGCCGTGGGAACTCGGTCTTGCCGAGGCTCATCAGACGCTCATTATGAACGACCTTCGTAACAAGGTTGTTATTGAAACCGACGGTAAGCTTATGAACGGCCGTGATGTTGCAATTGCAGCAATGCTCGGTGCAGAGGAATTCGGTTTTGCAACTGCTCCGCTTGTAACTCTCGGTTGTGCAATGATGAGAGTATGTAACCTTGATACCTGCCCGTTCGGTGTTGCCACACAGAACCCCGAGCTCAGAAAAAGATTCTGTGGCAAGCCCGAATATGTAATAAACTTTATGAAGTTTGTAGCAAGCGAACTTCGTGAATATATGTCAAAGCTCGGTGTAAAAACCGTTGATGAGCTTGTCGGAAGAATTGACCTCATCAAGAGAAAAGAAGGCATCACAGGACAGGCTGCCGAGGTTGACCTTTCTAACATTCTTGATACAAACTTTGTTTCGGAAAAGGTTGAATACAACAAAAAGAGCCTTTATGATTTCAAACTTGAATCAACACTTGACGAGAGAATCCTCTGCAAAGAATTTGCAAAGGTTCTTGCAAAAGGCACAAAGAAAAAGGTTGAAGTCAATGTTAAGAACACAGACCGTTCATTCGGTACAATCTTCGGTTCTGAGGTTACAAGAAAGCATTACAACAACCTTGATGACGATACATTTACAGTAGTCTGCAACGGTTCGGGCGGTCAGAGCTTTGGCGCATTCATTCCAAAGGGACTCACACTTGAACTCGTTGGCGACTCAAACGACTACTTCGGCAAGGGACTTTCAGGCGGTAAGCTGGTAGTTTATCCTCCGAAGAACTCAACATTTGACGCAGGTAACAACATCATCATCGGTAATGTTGCACTTTACGGTGCAACAAGCGGCAAGGCATTCATCAACGGTGTTGCAGGCGAGCGTTTCTGCGTAAGAAACTCAGGCGCAACAGCAGTTGTTGAGGGTGTCGGCGACCACGGTTGTGAATATATGACAGGCGGTCGGGTTGTTGTTATCGGCAAAACAGGCAAAAACTTTGCCGCAGGTATGTCCGGCGGTGTTGCCTATGTTCTTGATGAAGAAAGAGATCTTTACACAAAGCTTAACAAGGAAATGGTTCTCTTCTCTGAGGTAACAGAAAAGTACGATATAATCGAACTCAAAACGCTTATAGAAGAACATGTTGCAGCAACAGGTTCACAGAGAGGCAAGAAAATCCTTGATAACTTTGACGAGTATCTTCCGAAATTCAAGAAGATTATTCCGCACGACTACAAGAGAATGATGGCTGCAATTGCCGCTTATGAAGAAAAAGGTCTTACAAACGAGCAGGCACAGATTGAAGCTTTCTACGAAATTGTGAATAATAAATAAGGAGGGGATATTTATGGGAAAGCCAACAGGATTTATGGAATATAAGCGTGAGGATGCCCCGGCATACTCCGTAAAAGAAAGAATCAAAAATTTTGACGAATTTCACGATCCCCTCAGCAAAGAGGATCAGCAAAAACAGGGTGCAAGATGCATGGACTGCGGCGTGCCTTTCTGTCAGGCAGGAATGCAGATTGGTTCTGCATTCTCAGGCTGTCCGCTTAACAACCTCATTCCCGAATGGAATGACCTCATCTACAAGGGCAACTGGGAACAGGCTTACAACCGTCTTAAAGTTACAAACAACTTCCCCGAATTCACATCCCGTGTATGTCCTGCTCTCTGTGAAAAGGCATGCACCTGCGGTGCAAACGGTGACGCTGTCAGCGTAAGAGCCAACGAATACGGAATCATTGAAAATGCCTATGAAGAAGGTCTTGCAGACGCAAGAATTCCAAAGGTAAGAACAGGCAAGAAAATTGCAATCATCGGTTCGGGTCCATCGGGACTTGCCGCTGCCGACCAGCTCAATCAGCGCGGTCACTCTGTAACGGTATTTGAACGCAATGACAGAGTAGGCGGTCTGCTTATGTACGGCATTCCGAATATGAAGCTTGAAAAAGATGTTATCGAACGCAAGATTAACATTATGGAAGAAGAAGGCGTAACCTTTGAAACCTGCTCAAATGTCGGCAAAGACATCAAAGCAAGCGAAATTCTCAAGGACTTTGACCGTGTAATCCTTGCTTGCGGTGCATCAAATCCGAGAGATATCAAAGTTCCCGGCAGAGAGGCTAACGGCATTCACTTTGCCGTTGACTTCCTCAAATCAACAACAAAGTCACTTCTTGACTGCAACCTCAGAGAGGGTACATTCATCAGCGCAAAAGGCAAGAATGTAATGGTAATCGGCGGCGGCGACACAGGTAACGACTGCGTCGGCACAAGCATCAGACACGGTGCAAAATCCGTTCTCCAGCTTGAAATGATGCCTAAACTTCCCGACACAAGAAGTGCCGATAACCCATGGCCGCAATGGCCGAGAGTCTGCAAAACAGACTACGGTCAGGAAGAAGCTATTGAAGTTTACGGTCACGATCCACGAGTTTATCAGACAACCGTTAAGCAGTTTATTGCTGACAAGAACGGCAATCTTGTAGGTGCGGAGCTTGTTAAGCTTAAGCCCGAAAAGGATGCTAAAACAGGCAGACTTATGATGAAAGAAGTTGAAGGCTCAGAATACAAGGTTGATGTTGAACTCGTACTCATTGCGGCGGGATTCCTCGGCAGTGAAAACTATGTAACCAAGGCATTCGGTGTTGAAACAAACGCAAGAACCAATGTTGCAACGGCAGAAGGCTCACACAAGACAAATGTTGAAAATGTATTTGTTACAGGCGATATGCACAGAGGACAGTCACTTGTTGTCTGGGCGATTCGTGAGGGCAGAGATGTTGCCAAAGAGGTTGACGAAAGCCTTATGGGATACACAAATCTTTAATTGATTACAAATAACCTGATAATCCTCATTTTTTCGATATACCGGTTAATAATCAGAAAGCGCAGGAGCGGATTTCCCTCCTGCGTTTTTCTTTGCCATTTAGGGTTTGTTTCTGTTGCATATCAATATGATTGATGATAAAATAAAGGATATATACAATGCAATAAAATGTGAGGAAATATTATGAGTAACAGACCTGAAACCAATAAACAAAGCTGTCCCGTTTACAAAAAATGCGGCGGTTGTCAACTGCAAAATCTGTCATATCCCGAACAGCTTGAATTCAAGCAGAGGAAAGTCGAAAAACTTCTCAAACGCTTTTGCACCGTTGAAAAAATTATCGGAATGAAAACTCCCTACCACTACCGCAACAAGGTTCAGGCGGCTTTTTATACGGACAAAAAGGGCAAAATCATTTCGGGTGTGTATCAGTCGGGCAGTCATCATGTTGTCGGAATTGACAGCTGTCAGACAGAGGATGTTATTGCCGACAAAATCATCGTTGCAGTACGCAAGCTCCTCCCCTCTTTCAGAATGACAACCTATAACGAGGACACAGGCAAAGGTTTTCTCCGTCACATTCTTGTGAAAAGAGGCTTTGCGACAAATCAGATTATGCTTGTGCTTGTGACAGGTACACCTGTTTTTCCGTCAAAAAACAATTTTGTAAAAGCGATTCTGAAACAGTTTCCCGAAATCACAACCATTGTGCAAAATATAAACCCCTACCGCACCAACCTTGTACTCGGTGACAATCAGAAAGTGCTGTACGGCAAGGGTTATATTGAGGATATTCTCTGCGGTTGCAGGTTCAGAATTTCGCCGAAAAGCTTTTACCAAATTAACCCCGTTCAAACCGAAGTTTTGTACGGCAAAGCAATTGAATTTGCAAATCTCAAAGGCAACGAAACCGTGCTTGACACCTACTGCGGAATCGGCACAATCGGCATAATTGCCGCCAAAAACGGCGCAGGCAATGTTATCGGTGCAGAACTTAACGGCGATGCCGTGAGGGATGCAATCGTAAATGCAAGAGCAAATAATCTGAAAAATATCCGTTTCTACAAAGCCGATGCGGGCGAGTTCATGAGAGAAGCTGCAGACGAGGACGAAAAGCCCGATGTTGTGTTCATGGATCCGCCAAGAGCCGGCAGTGACCGAAAATTTCTCGACTCACTAATCAAAATGTCTCCGAAAAAGGTTGTCTATGTTTCCTGCAACCCCGAAACATTGGCAAGGGATTTAGCCTACCTAACCCAAAACAGCCCCTACAAAGCCCAAAAAATCCAACCCGTAGATATGTTCCCCCACACCGCACACATTGAGACGGTAGTACTGCTTTCCCGCAAAAAGCCAGACGGACATATCAACGTAAAAGTTGAGTTTGGTGAGGGTGAGGGAAAAGTTCCGCTTGATAATATCGCTAAAAGAGCCGAAGAATACAAGCCCAAGGAACGAGTGACCTACAAAATGATAAAGGAGTACATAGAAGCAAAATACGGCTTCAGGGTACATACCGCATATATCGCAGAGGTAAAGAGAGATTTAGGCTTGCCAATGTATGATGCTCCTAATGCGGTAGAAGAATTGAAACAGCCGAGGAAACATCCGACAGCAGAGAAAGTGGAAGCCATAAAGGATGCGTTGAAGCATTTTGAAGTGATTTAATGAGGATAGGCGTATCATTAGAAATAGTGGTACGCTTATTTTTTTACATAGTTGTCTTTTCGTTGACCAATATTTTATTTGGTTATAAAAGCGGAGGACAGATTTTATACTAAACTGCCTAATTGATAGAATTAAAAGCGTTCACTTTGCTATTATTGACTTAAAGAGAAAAATCAAATATAATATATTAAAGTGCCCAATCGTTGACTTGATTAGGGGCGATTAAATAGAGGTGAAGATATGCTTCAGAATAAAGATATTGAGACACTGAGAATGTTGTTTAGCAGTCATAATTATGTTATGACTACTGCTGAACTTACAGCTTCAAAGTTATACTATGCAGATATAAAACAACTTTTAGATGAAGGATTGATTGAAAGAGTCAGGCGAGGTTACTATCACTGGACTCAAGATTATGGAGAAAGTGAAGTTGTCATTATCAATCGATTGTTTCCCGATGCAGTGCTCTGTATGGAGACTGCCCTATTCTATTATAGATACAGTGACAGAAATCCTGCCGAATGGAACTTTGCAATAGATAAAAATGTCTCTAAGCGGCGAACAAAAATCGATTATCCGTTTATAAAGGCATATCGTGTAGAGTCAGAGTTGGTTACGCTGGGCGAAACCGAAGGTGAAATTGATTTCCACAAAGTCCGCATTTATGACCGTGACCGTACTATTTGCGATGTGCTGCGAAATATGAACAAGATAGATAAGGAGGTTTTTAATAAAGCAGTACAAGGCTATGTTAAGGACCCGAAAAAGAATATACCGAATCTTATAGAATATGCGAAAGCTTTGCGTGTTCAAACGCGTGTAAAAGAATTGATTGGAGTGTGGTTGTAATGGCAGATATAGCAGCTTCCGTTCTGGCAAAGCTGAGAAATAAAGCAAAAGCTTCTGGTATCAGTTACCAGCAATGTTTGCAGCTTTTTGTGCAGGAAGAATTTTTGAGAAAGTTATCAAAATCTGGGTGTGAGGATACGCTTATACTCAAAGGTGGATTGTTCATTTATACTTTAACTAATTTTGAAAGTAGAGCAACAATTGATGTCGATTTCTTGCTCCGTGGATACTCTAATACAATAGATGATGTAAAAGAGTTGATTTGTAAAATCATCGACACGCCGACTGGTAACGATTATATAGAAATGCGAGCAAAAGGCTTTGAAGAGATTTCTCCGCAAAGAAAATATCACGGTATCAGTACACAAATTATTGCTCAAATAAAAAATGTGCGTGTGCCGTTTAATGTTGATATAGGAGTGGGCGATATTATAGTCCCCCGTGCCGAAGAACGCACAATCAACACTCAGCTTCCAGATTTTGAAGCACCTGTAATCAAAACTTATTCCCTTGAAAGCACCATTGCCGAGAAGTTTGATGCCATACTGCAACGCTTTGAACTGACAGGCAGGATGAAAGATTTTTATGACATCTATTATCTTTCAAGGACATTCGATTTTGAGGGTGCAAAATTACAGGCAGCTATATTTGAAACCTTACAGCGGCGTGGCACTCCCTATGACAGAGATAGTTTTAAGCGTGTTGTTGCACTTGCCGATGATGAAGATATGCAGAAGCGTTGGAAATTCTTTTTGAAAACCATAAAAGATAACACACTTGAGTTTCCATTTGTCATTGAAGAAATCCAGACTTTTCTTGAGCCTGTGTTTGACGCAATTGTGAATGAGAACGAATGGCAAGAACAGTGGAACTTTATTATGAAATGGAATAAAAATGAAAGGAGTCCTAAATTATGAGTAGTGTACTTACTGTTGAACAGCGTGAACAAGCAGGTTCTGACTCCTATAATAGATTTGAATATCAAGTTCATTGGATTGTATGCCATATAATAGGTAAACTTCAAGAAGATGCAGAGTGTATTGTTTTTTGTGAATTTCATGATGATATGGCTGAATTTTCTCCCAATAATCAGCAGTATCAGTTTTTTCAAATAAAGACAAAAGAAGATTCTTCTGACTGGACTATTGCGGAAATGTCTAAAAGGGAAAAGAAAAAAAGTGGTAGCTACAAAAAATCTTTTTTAGGTTTTATTTTTTACAACTATTTGACATTTGGTGCTGAATGTTCGCATTGCCATTTTGTATCAAATAATGATTTTGATAAAGAGGTTTTGTTATGGCAGTCATATATTGAAGACGGGAAAAGACTTCAGACAGAAAATATTGCGTTATATGAAAAAATCAAAGACAGGATTAAAAATGAATTTTTAGATGATATGCCGAGCAATTTTGATTCTGTCTTTGAGGAGTTTATTCAGAATACTTTTGTCCATAAATCGGAACTACAACTAACAACTTATGAATCTCAAACTATGGGTAAATTTTTCAACCACTTGGCAGACAAAAATATTCCGTCCAATACTGCCAATCTTATTTTTCAGCAATTGCTAAATGATGTAAGAAAAAAGAGTAAAGAAAAAATCAAAGTACCTATTAGTATGAAAAGTTTAGTTGAGAAAAAAGGTGTGGATATTGCTCAAATAGGCAAGAAAATTGATGGCAACATAAAGAACAGCGGAAATTATGATGCATTTCACGATTACTTGATTACCCAATCATTGTCGGACAAGGATATTAATCGTATAGAATCAGCAAAAACGCTCCACGATACAAGGTGGCTTGATGTTAATGATGTTAAATATCAAGAAATTGTTGTTGTGTTGCGAAAAACAATTTCTACATATTGTGAATCATGTGAGACAAATGGGTTTAATAATGACCTGAAAAGATTATGCATTCAAGAATTACAAAAGCATAATCTCCTATCTGATTCTCTTGATAAATCGTTAGTTGAGGTGTTGTATTATGAGCAAAAATTCAGTTGAAAAAGTTAAACAAGAGCAAAAGTACAAAATTTTAATTAGAAATTTACGAAAACAGCAGGAGGAAAAAGATAATGAAAAGGCTAGCAATAAAAAAACTGATAGTAATTAGTCAAAGTGAGTCTCGGTCGTTAGAGGTTCCTTTTGAAAATGGGCTAAATATTATTTTGGGAGGAAATAAAACAGGTAAATCTTCAATTATCAAAAGTATATTTACTACTTTGGGATGTGAATGCAAAAGAATTGAAACTGATTGGAAGAAACTAATTTCTGCTTATTTGTTGTTTTTTAAATATGGGGAAAAGCAGTTTTGTGTTGTTCGCCAAGGCAAAAAATTTCAGATTTTTGAGAATAATGAGGATTCCTATTCTTGCATTATCGAAACGGAAACTTTTCACGAATATAGTAACTGTTTAATGGATATTTTAGAAATCAAAATGCCCTGCATTTCAAAAGATGGTAAGCAATTCAATGTAACACCGCCATTACTCTTTAGATTTCAATATATTGACCAAGATGAAGGATGGAGCAGAATAGCTGATTCTTTCAGTAATGTTGCGTATATTAAAGATTGGAAACCAAATACAAATAAATATGTATGCGGTTACCTTGATGATAGGTATTATGAACTTCAAGCACAAAAAGCAGAATATATACTTGAAAAAGATGATAAGAAAAAAGAATTGAATTATAATCAAAGCTTTGTCTCCCGTATCACATCTACACTAACGCAAATTGAGCATATTGAATCCGTTGAAGAGGTTACAACAGATATTGAATCTTTGCTTGCTAAGGCGGAAGAATTAAGGAAAATGCAATTTTCTTATAATGCAGAGATGACAGTTTTGGAAAATGATATATATGTGAATCAACACAAATTGCACGTTGTGGAACACAATCTCATAGAAACAAAAAAGGACATCGAATTTGCAATGACTCAAGAAGATGAGTTGGTCTGCCCAATTTGTGGCACTATTTATTCAAACGGATTAGAGGAACAATTAAATATAACTTCAGATTATGCTCATTGTGAAAAGCTTATTACAGAACTGAGAAATAGCATATCTATTGCTACAGAAGAATTAGAAGAACTTAAGGAGAAATATAACGGTGTCTCTTTAGAAATCCAGTCTATTGAACAAAAAGTTCGGAACTCTCAACAACTTCTATCTTATTCTTCTTTTTATAAAAACAAGGGACAGTATGAGATATATGAATCCTGTAAGAGGCAATTGGAAGTTTTACAAGGAGAAATAGATTCATATGTTTCTAAAATAGCAATAATTGACGAGAAAATAAACGAAAAGAAATCCAAAGAGCGTTCCAAAGATATAAGAGAAGATATAGAAGGATATTGCCGAACCTTAGCAGATGCGATAAATCTTCCTAAAACATTCATCAAACTAAGGGATTTTGTGCAAATAATAGACCGTACTGGAAGCGAAACTCCTCGATTAGTTTATATGTATCAGTCGGCTCTGTATCTATATAATTTATATAGAACAAATAGCCCTTTCAATTTTTATGTGGTTGACACTCCTAATCAGCAAGGTCAAGATGCCGAAAACTTAGGGAGCATATTCAAATCATTAGAATTATTTTTGTCTGACGCGGGGCAGGTCATTGTTGGAACTGAACGAGAAACTGGGCTGGAAGGAAAAGCGAGCAATGTAATAAAGCTCACAGAAAAACGTAGATGTCTTAACACTATTAATTACAGCAAACATCTTGAACTATTAGAAGAATTGCAAAAAACTGCAATTAGTTGGGCTGCATTCAACCACAAAGCAAAAAATGAAAAGTAGCGGTGGAGTGGAAAATTTCCGATAACTATCGCTCCAGAGAAGCATTGGAAATGTTCCACATAGATAAATCGGCAGAAAATCCCCATTTTGACGGCTTTTTGTTACATACCATAAAAACCATGGACAAGGTGGTGAGGTATGGAGGAAACAATCAAGTTGACTTTTTTGAGCATACGGAAGAAGAACTTGTAGAAATTAAGGTACAGGAAGAACAAGAGGAAAAGAAGCGATTGGAGAAACAGCGTGAGCGTGAAAAAGCCTACCGAGAGAAGCGAAAGGCGAAAAAACTCGCTGAAAACGGTGGAGAAATCGTCAAAACAAAGGTATGTCCTCATTGTCAAAAAGAATTTATCCCTACAAGCAACCGACAGATTTTCTGTTCAAAGGACTGTTGCTATCAGGCAAGGCAGGACAAAACAAAAGCCGACAGAGAAGCCGAAAAAGGAAATCATTATTATCGTCAGCGTGTCTGTGCTGTGTGTGGCAGTACCTACTGG
>ENA-OZGO01000853-OZGO01000853.1-human-gut-metagenome-genome-assembly--contig:-NODE-853-length-13250-cov-4.087382_pt1 | contig 13250 bp, 10 predicted proteins | sample MGYA00244658_ERZ653662 | MGnify/ENA primary metagenome ERZ653662 (study PRJEB26926, sample SAMN06165217) | human gut metagenome | biome: ENVO:00009003; feature: ENVO:2100002; material: ENVO:00002003... | reverse complement strand
ATTTAAATTAAAATTCTTATCATTATAAAATATTTCTCTCAAAAAGAAATGAACCTGAACCGTCCTTAAAATCATCCGGCAAAGAAGTTCCACCGCAAACCTGTTTAAATTCCGGAAAATTCCTTAAAAACCAACTCGCGTTTTCTTCGTTCTCTTCAGGCTCAATTGAGCATGTAGAATAAACTAATCTTCCGCCAGGTCTTACAAATTCAGAGGCTTTTGAAATCAATTTCTTTTGAAAGTCGGCAGACTTTGCTATGTCGCCTTCAGAAAGTCTGTATCGGGCATCTGGACGCCTCCTTAAAACTCCTGTATTGGAACATGGGGCGTCGAGCAAAACGCAGTCAAACTTCAAAGGCAAGCCGCGAGATTCGAGTTTTTTTGCGAGTTTTTCCGAATTTAAGTCTGCTTCCAATACATAGGTTTTTAGAAAATCTATCTTGGAAATGTTTTCTCTTAGATTGCATATGCGCGGACCGGGAATGTCAACGCTTACAAGAGTGCTCGATCTGCTTTTTTCTTCGTCAAAATTAGCCGACTCTCTAATTAAATCTGCGCAAAAGCGCGATTTTCCTCCAGGGGAAGCGCATAAATCCAACACAATTTCGCCAAATTTTGGATTTAAAAGCGACGGCGCAAAGGAAGTTGAAGGATCTTGAATGTAAAATTCCCCAGACTCCAGTAGTTTTTTTGCAGTTTCCCATTCACCACTTTTTAAAATCTTAAAATTTTTAAAAGGTGTGTCGGACAAAACATCTTTATACTCAATTTCAAGATTCTTTGCTCTTTTGGAACCAGAGGATCTCAAAAATACGCATGACGGATTTTGATCGTTTTTTAAAATTTCAAGCGCCTTCTCAAACCCAAAAGTATCTACCCATTTTTTAACAAGCCATTCGGGGTGGCTGTATGCCAAAGAAATGCTCTCTAATGCCCGCGAATTTTTAGAATCTTCCAAAATTTTTTCAAACTCGACAGGAAACTTTCTCAATACGGCGTTTACAAAACCCGATTCCCCCTTTGAAAAATCGGCCTTTACAAATTCCACCCAAGAATCGACAGATTGAAAGGTCTTTTTTCGGCTTAAAATATCGGAGCATGCGCAATACAAAGCACTCTTTAATGCGCTGCGCGGAGGCTTCTTGCAAAGCTTTATTACTATGTTTTCAATACTTAATAAATTTCTAAGCAAAGTCTTAAAAACAGAATTAGTGTCACCGCTTTTTAATTTGCTTCCGCCTACATAAAAACTCTTTTCAAATATAGAGTCGGCTTTGGCGCCCGACGTTAAATATCTTTCAACCGCTTTTACAAGCGCGCGCTTCTCCTCAAAATCAAAAGTCTTCCCGACACAATCTTTCATTTTTCTAATGCAACGCATTCAAAATCTTATCCCAAAACAAAGAAATCCTGCATTTTTTTACGAAAAAATGTACAAACCTCAAAAGACGTCAAAGATAAAATTGACAAATCCTCTGAATGGTCCATTTTAAGGATAATCATAGATTGCGTAAACTCGTCCACATAACATTGCAATCCGGACAAATTTTACGCTTTTTTTGAAAAAATGCAAAAATCCCTAAGCGCAAACCATCAATTAAAATACGCTCGGGATATTTTTGCAAAGTGCAGTCATGGCACATAACGCAAGACTATAAAAAAATGAATCCGGAATCAATAGATCGCCTTATAGCTAAAAATCCCAAACTGCGCAACAAGCGCCAAAAACTTGAACAATTGCACGACGGCGCATATTGCATGCACGGCAGCTGGGGTTTCGGCCGCATCGTATCTTACGACGAAGCTTCTAAAAAGCTCATTATAGATTTTGAAGGAAAACCGGGCCATAAAATGGATCCGGTCTTCTGCGTTGATAAACTCGAAGTGCTCGACGACGACAACCTTCTTGTCCGCTACCGCACCGACCGCGAAAACCTCGAAAAGGAAATGAAAGATAGCGGCGAATTTGTGGTCTCCTACCTCGAGAAAAAACCGGATATGTCGGCAAGCCCGATTGAGCTCGAAACTGTATTCAAACAGCTCTTCGGGTATGTAGCAGAAAACCCGTCTATTTCTGAAAAGGAACTTGCGGAAAAAAATAAGGCTGCCGAAAAAGCGTACAGGTCTTGGTGGAATAAGGCAAAAGAAGCCTTGTTTAGAAATCCGCGCGTGGCTTGCCCGAAAGCCAAAGGCGAATCTTATTCCCTGCGCGCAAAAGAGGAGGAAATGAAGCCGGAACAGGAAGTCTTGCGCGAATACTTCCTCAACAGAGAACCCAAGAAAAAAATACTCCTCGCAGAAAAACTTTATAAGACGGCAACCGACGACAGCGTCGAAGAAATTAAAGCCGACCTCCCCAAAATAAAAGAAGAATTGACCGAGGCCATTAAAAAAGCGCGCTCACTAAACGACGCCGACAGGCTCCACGGAATATGGGTGAGAAACAATCTCGTCCGCTATCTCTACCCGGGCGAAGAAGAGAAAGTCGAAGAAATTGCCCCGCGAAGCAAAGATATTATCCTAGCTGCAGTTGAGCGCGACCCCAAAGACGGACTCAACAACCTTGCTAAAAATCTTCCGTCTTCGTACCTCGAGCGTTTCCTCGACCTTCTAACCCGCATATTTGTGGAAGATTGGCGCGACCGCATTATAGATCTTCTCAAATACAGTGAAGGCCGTTTTACAAAAGAGTGCGTCGACTTTCTACTAAGCTGGGACGTATCTAAAAATTCGCACTTCGTAAAAGGCGCGGAAATCCCCGACGACGGCAAAGGCGTAACTTCGCGCCAACTAATAAAGGACTGCCTCAAAAGGTGGCTCGAAGAACAAACTTTGCGCGGTCCGGTAATTTTGTGGATTGTTAAAAACCGCAATGCTGCCGCCTACAAAGACATACTCTCGCCGCTCATTGGCGAAGACTTGCTCAGTGCGCTGCTCGCCGCAGTCGACGACGAAGCTTTGCAGAGGGAAACCGTTGTCACAACAGCGCGAATTGCCCTCGCCGACGCCCTCAGCGACGACAAAGACTTGATAAAAGATATGCTCGAAAGTTCGACCGCCGACACGGCGCGCGACTTGGCGCAAACCCTTTTGCTTAACCAGGGCTTTGAAGACCTTACCAAAAAGTCGATTCTCGCAAGAATAATAAAAGTTTTCCCGAGCGTGCAAACGCTCGTCGCGACAAAATCTTCCGATTCAAAGGAAAAACGTCTGCTCGTTTCCTCCTGGAGCTTGCAGGCGCGCCGCGAAGAACTCGAAGACATCGTCAAGAATCAACTCCCCGCGAGCAAACTCGCAATCGAAGCCGCACGCGAGCTCGGCGACTTGCGCGAAAACTCGGAATACAAAATGGCGCGCGAGCACGACGAAGTTCTTTCCGCACGCCGCGGACAACTCGAACGCGACATCGCAGGCGCGGAAGTATTCGACTTCAACTCAACTCCCACCGACAAAGTCGGTATCGGTTCAATCGTCAGCCTTGTCACAAACAAGGGCGAAGAACTTACTTGCACTATTCTCGGCGCATGGGACAGCGATACGGCCAAGAACATTTTCTCCTACCAGACTCCTTTGGCGCAGGCGCTGCTTGACCACAAAGTTGGGGACACAGTCGAGACAAACATCAATGGCCATGCGACGCTCTGGACTATCAAGAGCATTTCACGCTATATCGACACTGTAAAATAGTTTGCTTTTCTGCGAAAATTTTGAGGGCGGCTTCGTTAAAAAACGGAGCCGTTTTTTTTGGGGTTTAAAAAATGATATTAGGGTAAACGCGATTTTAATTGTTCCATATGGAACAATCTTTTTGCCTTTATTCTATTTAATATGGGCGCGTTCCCAGTCTGACAAATGTTTTTTATCCCGAAATTTAAGGGACTGATTTTTTAATGAAAAAGCCGCATCTTTTTAAGAGGCGGCTTGTAATATTTTGCGAAAATTTAAATTTCCGCTTTTATATATTTATAGAGTTTTGCCCGCTTTTGAGTTTTATCTCCTTGCCGTTGTGAATAAATACTCCGTCGAGCTTTTCGGGAAGGACTACTTTGCCCTCAAGCTTTCCGCCGCTGTTCTTCAAAGATAATTCTATAATTCCATTTGGATGGGGAACCTTTCCCTCGACAAAGTCGAACTTTCCGAGATTCGGCTCTATCCGCACAGACTTGAAACCGTATTCTCCGGGGTTCACCCCGCATACGAGCGAAAGCAGATGATAGTTGGGGCTTGAACTCCACGCATGGCAGTCGGAACGCGTGGGCTCCGGAGTTTCCGCAAATGTTGTAAGCCCGATATTTAACATATCGCGCCACGGATCGAGGGAGTCGGCATATTTGTCGGAGGCTCCTACTTTGCGCATAGCCTCGGTCAGGTAAAACCTGTAATAAAACGTACATTGGTCGAGCGATTTGTCGCTGATAATTTTTTCAAAAAGCTCTCGCTGTTTTTCGGCTGGTATGGCGTCGGCTAGAATTGCCATTATATTGGCGTGCTGGCTCGATTTCTCCGCGCCGGCATAATTCATAAAAAGCCCTTTTGATTCATCGTAGCAGTTTTTTCTGACGGCATCGGCGATTTCGCGGCTCTTTTGGGTATACTCGTCGGCTTCGCGCACGCAACCCATATAACGCATTAAGTTGGCGGCACTTTTTAGCGCGTATGCAAAGTGCAAAGAATTTATCGACGACGCAGCGTCTTCCGTTTCTGGCGCGTAGCCGTGTTTCCATGTAGTCACCCAGTCGACAAAATTCCAATGGTTTAGCATCGGGCGGAGCATGCCGCTTTTGGAATCGATTTGTTTGAAAAACCAGCCGAATACTGCCCGCACTCCATCTAAATGTTCTTTTACAAATTGCGGGTCGTCGCGGTGCTTTGCGAAATCGTCGAGCATTGAAACCCAATAAAGAGCAAACGGGGGTATATATTGTTTGACTCTCGTTGGATAGCGCGACTTCACAAGGCCGTCGGAACCCCGCGAATAATCGAAGTTTGATATTGCTTGCCTTGCAAGCCTGTCGTCGCCTGAAACGTACAATGATATTAGCGCCTGTATGCGCGTATCGCCCACATATTGCAGCTGTTCGTAATAGGGGCAGTCAAAATACGTCTCGATGGCGCAGAGCCTCGCCGTTCTCCACCCTACATTCCATATATCCGATACGGACTTGTCAGAGGTTTCAAATGAGCCTTTCTCCTTAAACGGGTAGCCGGTAAAAACTCCGTAAAAATCTTCTATATCGAGCGGCTCATCGGCGGTCTTTATATCGACCGACACATAGCGGTAGGTTCGGAACCATAGGGTTGAAAAGTCGCGCTTTGTTCCGCCGTCGGGCATAAAGACGTCGAAAGGAGCTGAATTACTAAAATCGCGGCCTTCTATGGAGTTCCTATTTCCCTTTTTCCCATTCTTGTCAAATAGAGCTTCGGCGTATGTCACTTTTACGACAGAGCCTTTGCCACGGCTTGACACAAAATGTACATATGCGTTTGTGAGAAAGTCGTTGTCCAGTATAAAACTGCACTCCGAATTTGCAGGTATTGTTAATTTTTCGCCTTTTATAAAGTTTGAAGGATTTTCTACGCCCGTATGCTTGCGTATTTTTGAAAGGCGCATTAGTTTTTCTTCTAGCTGCGGAATTTCACGCTTTACGAGCATCCAATTCTGGTTTTCTCCATAGGGGCCGGTGGCGCACATGCCTCTGGCTATTTTTTTTGCGTCTGCCCATGAGGAATCGTCGAAATTTTCGGAAGTCCAGCCCCAGTCGTATTTGGAACCGTCAATAGCGTCTGTTGTGCCGGTAAAGCTAAAATTGTTTACGCCTTTGAATCCGCGCAATTCCGGTCTCGAATAGGCGGAGGAAACTTTTACTTTCCAATTAGCCGGGGTTGCTATGAATTCTTCGGCTTTTGTTGCGCCGTCTAAAATGAATCCAGTTCTGTTGGTCACTTGCGCGGCAGGCGCAAATTCGGCGTAATTCCACACGAGGGCGGCGATTGTGTTTTTGCCCTTTTTTAAGTATGGGGATATGTCTATTGTGTCGTACCTCCAATGTTCAATATCGCCGCGCGCGGGGCCGGTTGCTATGGATTTCCCGTTTACATAAAGCCGAAAGCGGTTGTCGGCGGATACGTTTATCTTGAATTTTTCGGGTTTTTCGGGCAATTCAAAAGTCCGGCGAAAGTGCAAAATTTCGTATCTTTTGCCGTCCGATTCCGGAGTGGAGCACCATGATGCATTCCACGTTTTGTTTCCCGTTGAAAATGGATATTTATATTGGGCTGCAGAAAGGGTTACGTTCGCCCCAAAAATAAATGCCGCCAAAGTTAAGCAGAATGCAAATTTTTTCATGAAAACAAAAATATCATCAAAAAACCAAATGTTTCAATAGTAATTTAAATAAAAAAGCCCCGCCGATAAAAACGGGACTCTTACACATCAAACAGCGAATATAATAATATAAAACCGACTATTTGTCGAAAGTTTCAATAACCTCAATTAGCTCTTGCGGAGTCTTGGTCTGCAAGCCTTCCAAAATTTTAACCTTATCGGTTTTGGGATTTATTATAACTATTGTGGGGAAGTAACGCAGTCTGTATTTTTCCGCAAGTTCGAGCATTTTCTTTGCATTTTTCCTGTCGGTAGGTTCTCCGCCGCGTTTAAAATCGGCAAGGACTACATGCAATTTCTCGTTTGCGTATTTTGCGAATTCGTCCGTTCCCACCACAAATTTATGCAACATCTTGCATGGCGGGCACCAGTCGAGCCCCGCAAATTCAAGCATTAACTTTTTCCCTTCTTTTTTGGCTGCCTCATACGCCTTATCGAAGTCGGTTTCTGCCTTTAATACCGCTGCTTTTACTTCTGATTTTGCGGATTTCGGAGCTTCCTGCGCATGCGATATGCCGGCTGTTCCAAATACAAAAAACGACAATATCGCCGCCAAAAGATATGTTTTTTTGCTGATTTTTTTCATGTATGCCTTTATGTAAAGAATGTTTATTTAGACTCTTTCTGATAAAATATGTTCTGTAGATTCGGCAATTACTTTTAACTTCGTCAGTATTTAGAAAAAATAAAGCTATTTTTCAAAAAGGCTCATTTGGGCTCCGCGCAGCAATCCGTAATTTTTCAGAATCCTCAACATCTGCATTAAATCGCTTTTTACATAATTTGTATTTGGCTCGACCGAATCAATTAGCCACCTTAACATTTGCGGAAATGTCACCGCCCCGTCTATTCCGCGCGAGCGCATTGCAGCTATGCTCTTTTGCTTTTCTGCGCGAGATTTTGGCAAGTCGGCAACAGCAACTATTTTCATAATTCCGTCTTTCTCGCCAAAAAAGTCTTCCGCTTTTTTAATGGCAGACCTTTGGACAAAATCGAATATGCCGCCTTTTGATGCAGTTATCATATTTTCAGTGAAGTTTGCCGTGTGCCATGCTTTTACGGCGACTATTGCCCGGCGGCATTTTTTGAGTTCCGCAGGCGTCATTAAAAAAGCGGGCTCGCCCTCGGCGGGGTTTGGATTTTCCACAAAGAAATCTATGTTTTCGTCGGCCCTCTTTTTGCGGGATTGGACTTGGTATTTATTTGCCTGGCAAACGAGAAACCCATTCGCTTCAAAATACTCTCTAACTATATTTTCATCAATGCCTGCCATATTTTATAGCCTATTTTATCTGCGCTTTTGGTTCAAGCAAAAATGAAAGAGACGCTATTTGCAATTTTTAACTGTTTGATTAATTTTACTCAAAAATTTATTGATTCGATTGGTGCTTTTAATAAAAAAATTCTATTCTTAACCTATGAAAACTAAAACATTATCATCTAAAAAGATATCATCTTCCATTCCGTTAATTAAAAATACTTTGTTCGGAATGCTTCTGAGTGGTGCAATGTCTGTATCCTCTTTTTCATCTTTCGCACAGGAATCAACCGATTATTATTGGCGCGGCCAAGATTGGAACGGCGATTTTAAATCGGAAATCGCATCTTTGTGGAAAACCGACGCATCGGGCACAGTTTCACACCAGACGGTTCCTTCCGAAACATCGAACATCTTTTTCGATGTCAATAATCTAAGTCTGGTGCACGTCAGAATGGACCAGACTATAAGTGGTTTAAAAGTAAATTCAGTCACGGCGACAGTTGCCACGGAGATTAACATGGTAAAACCGATGTCTGTTATTTCGGATTGGTCAAGCTATGTAAATGCAGATGCAAAATATGTTCCCACTTATGCAGCAGACTTTGCTTCGTCTAAATCTATTAGAATCGTTGCCGATAATGTAGATTTTCTATCGGTAGGCGGGAATATGACTCTCACGACTGACAAGTATTTTAATACACGTTTCCGCCTGAGGTATTCGCAGACTTCCTCCGCTTATACTTTAACTGTCGGAGGCGCGCTTAATTTTGTTAAAAACGGCGCAGACACTGTCGGGTACCACGCCTTTGACATGATTGCTTCCGACAGCAATACAGGAACTTTGTTTGACCTTGATATTGGAGGATTGAATTCGAGCGGCAAAGCCGTTTACATGACGACCGCTAAAAACGGGACTGTCGGAATAAACTTTAACAATAATTCCTCCGGAGCGTTTGCAGGCGGCTCTTTTGAGGGTGTCTTTGCTACGGAAAGTGGCGTAAATTCCCAGCTAAATATAAACATGAATGGCAGCGGCACTCAATCCATTACCATATACAAGGCAGCCAACGGCAGCCAACATGGTTTTGAAAACGATTTAGACGGGAAAAAGGATATGAGCATTGGCATTGTCACTGTAAACAGCGGCAAGTTTATAATGAATACGGAAGTTTCCGTTGAGAACCTCTATTTATATGGCGGGACGCTTCAATTCTCGTCTCCGGAAAAAGTCGGCGGGCTGACGATAGACAGTGGAGACAGTGTGACGTTGCTGTTTGATGGCACTATAAAAACCGGCGACTTGTTTATTGGAGCGAATCCGATAGATATAGTATTTTCGGCGGAAGATCTTGCCTCGCAGAAAATAACTGTTTTTGAGTTCGATTATTTGGTAGACAACATTGATTTAGAAAGCATCTTTACGGCGCATGACGAATCTGGAAAAATCCTCGAAGGCAACTTTGAGCTGGTAGGCGAAATGGGTGGCGCGGGAAGCCTTATATACAATGTTCCGGAACCGGAAGCAGTCGCGGCTCTTCTTGGAATTGCGGTTCTTGTTTTCGCGGTGCGCCGCAGAAAATAAAATTTCTTTCTTCTTTCAATGGCGAATCCTACCCGGATTCGCCTTTTTTATTGGCACATGCGGATATTCTTATCAAGAGAGTGGGCCAGATTTATATTTTTGAATAGATGCAATTCCGAATGCTTTTTTTCCCATTCTGATTTCTCCGCTTGACGCTTTCCGCTCGGAAGCTGAAATAAAGTCGGCATATATTTGAAGCTCGGCGCACTTTTTAATTCGTTTTAAAAATTATATAATTAACTTTTTTACGGTGGTGCACTTTGGCATAGCGAGACGAGATAATATGCCACGTTAATTTAAATAGTATGTACGCAAAAAAGCGCGCAATATGCGCGCTCTATAAATTTTTTCTATATGTGTTGGTATTAGCTTTTACCTATTTGATAGTAAGGATAACGTTTTTGTCAGACTTGGAATGGCGGCCGACTTCTCCCTCGGTTATCGTTGCCTTTAAGTTGCCTACATTTACCGTTTGTCCAAAGGAATACGGATTCCCATTTACCGTAAAGTGTGTAAGCTTTCCAAGTTGGCTCTGTTTATTGGAAAATTCTATCAGAACATAAGTTCCCTTTTTAATCTTAGGTGTTATTTTAAGCTCAAAGTCGCATCCGGTAAAGTCAGCGTCAGATCCAAATTTTAGCTCGGGAACTTTTCCGTCTTCCTCTATCATCTGAATCTTAAATGCCCATTGCTCAGGCTTTTCGGCAAATATTGTGTCCAAAACAGTTCCTTCCCCAAAGGTAGCAACCGTCTTGCCTTCCAATATGAGAGTAAAGCCGCCGCGTGTACTCGAATTCACCAATGGGTGGACTGGTATTATGCAACCCATTGCCCCCGCCATATTAAATTGCGTATTCTTAAGCCTCATTATGCCGTTGCCTATGCCGCGGTGCCCATCCCAATAGCCTATTGAAAGATTGCCGCCAAATTCCATGTTGCAATTCTCAAATGAAATGGTCGTGGTTCCGCCGCCAGGTATGCTTGTTCCAAGCCCGCGCTTGACTTTTATCGTTTTTCCCTTCGCGGTAATCGTCGATCCGTCGCCGTTTGATATCGCGCCAACATTCACATTCGCGTCTATGTCCAACTTATACGATCCATATCTCGTCGCAAGAGTATCGTTTGTGCCGGGCTTCGACGGCAACGGCGGCGTTTCAAAATCTCCGCTGCTTCCCCACGTACAGGTAGAGTACTTCATCGTCTTTTCCTCTTCTGTCTCGGGATTCCTCTTGCCCGCATAGTAGGTCAAAGCAAATGCGTTCGCGCACGATGCCAATAGTATGGCGAAAAGTTTTATTGCATTTATTGTTTTCATTGATGGAGCGTATAAATAAATTTCCCATAAGACGAAGCGCTTCGCGCAACAACGCCTTTTTCTCTATTTTATTTTTATGTTTTTTTTACTTGTGTCAAGAAGCTTATTGAATTCTATCCCTACCCCATAAATCAGAATTAAATTAGCTTCCCTTCCCTATCGCGCCGCAAATAACCCCCCAATATAGGCGCAATTTGGCCGCACTATTTTATGACCTCTTGCGGCGGCTCTTTGCAAGCAACCCGGCTATCGCCACGCGCGCACGTGATTCCAACCTCTCTATCTCGTCGGGATCGACATTCGCATTTTTTGCCTCCTCCAACGCTTTCTCGGCAGCTTCGCGCGCCTTCTGCATCTCGTCTTCGTCAAACCTCTGAACGTCTATCGCCGACTCCGTAAGCACTGATACCGTATCTGCTATGCAGCGCGCGTAGCCGGTGTCCACAGCTATGCTCTCTTCGCTCCCGCCGCTTATGGCAAGCACTGCCCCTGCGTCTAGTATCGTAATCAACGGTATGTGACCAGGCAATATCTGTATCTCGCCGTCGCTTGCCGGCAGCGTTACGGCGTCCAATTCGCCCTTGCGATACACCACTCCTACGGGCGTCACTATTTCAAGCGTAAGCGACATTATTTACCCTTGTTCTTTTCGTACGATTCCAACACTTCCTCTATCGTGCCCTTATACGAAAAATCGTTCTCGTTCACATAGTCGAGCTTGCCGTCGAGTATCATGGCAAATCCCTTTATTGTTTCGGATACGGGCACATACGTTCCGGGTATCCCTGAAAATACCTCCGATACGTGCATCGGGTGCGACAAATATTTTTGCACTTTCCTCGCCCTCGATACTGTAAGTTTGTCTTCGTCTGACAATTCGTCTATGCCCAATATCGCTATTATATCCTGCAAATCCTTGTACTTTTGCAGAAGCTCCTGCACTCCGCGCGCTACCCTAAAATGCTCCGCGCCAACTATGTCGGGCGAAAGCGCATTCGATGTCGACGCGAGAGGGTCTATCGCAGGATATATCCCCAACGCCGCTATCGAACGATCCAACACTATCGTGGAGTCCAAGTGCGCAAATGTATTGGCGGGCGCGGGGTCGGTTAAGTCGTCAGCAGGCACGTACACCGCTTGAAATGACGTTATCGATCCCTTCTTTGTGGAAGTTATTCGCTCTTGCAACTCGCCCATCTCTTGCGCGAGTGTCGGCTGATAGCCCACCGCAGACGGCGAACGCCCAAGCAATGCGCTGACCTCGCTGCCTGCTTGCGAAAATCTAAATATGTTGTCTATGAACAACAAGACGTCCTGCCCTTGCATGTCCCTAAAATATTCGGCCATTGTAAGCGCAGTTAACGCAACCCTCATACGTGCTCCCGGAGGCTCGTTCATCTGGCCATACACAAGCGCGACTTTCGACTTCTCTGGATTCTTCTGGTCAATGACTCCAGACTCGCTCATCTCGCGGTACAAATCGTTGCCTTCTCTCGAACGTTCTCCAACCCCAGCAAATACGGAAAATCCTCCGTGCGCCTTTGCGATGTTGTGTATAAGTTCCATTATAACGACAGTCTTACCGACGCCCGCGCCGCCAAATGCCCCGACTTTCCCGCCTTTTAAAAACGGGCATATCAAGTCTATCGGCTTTATGCCTGTCTCGAGAATTTCCGTGCGCGTGCTTTGCTCCAACAATCCAGGAGCCGCCCTGTGTATCGGAAGCCTCTCGTCGGTCGCAACAGGCCCCTTCTGGTCTATCGGGTCGCCCGTCACGTTGAATATGCGCCCGAGGGTCGCCCCGCCAACCGGTACTTTTATCGGCGATTGCGTATCGACAACTTTGTCGCCCCTCCTCAACCCCTCGGTCGAGGTCATTGCAACTGTCCTAACTACTCCCTCTCCAAGCTGCTGCTGCACTTCCAATACTATTTTACCGTCCGCTCCGGTCGTCAGCGCGTTGTATATCGCTGGTATCGAGTCGCTCGGAAACTCGACGTCCACTACCGCTCCTATCACTTGTTTTATTGTCCCTGAACTCATCTCTTCGTCTTCCTTAAATTGTATCGTTGTTTGTCTCGGCGGCGGCAGATGAAAGCTCCAATATCTCTGTCGTTATCGCGGACTGCCGCGCCTTGTTGTACTCCAAGTTCAATTCAGCCATCAGAGTGTCGGCGTTGTCGCTGGCGCTCTTCATCGCAACCATTCTCGCCGAATGCTCCGACGCCTTCGCGTCCAACGCTATGTGGTGCAAGCTCTGCTTTATGTAAAATTGCGGCAGCCTCGACAAAACCTCGTCCGCAGAAGGCTCAAACTTTATATTGCGGTCCTCCTCCACACGGGGCATGCCGTCCATTTTATACGTCTTCCTGAGCCTGTCTATAAACGTATGCAAGTCGTCGACAGGCGCAAGCTTCACCAACGCCGTCTCCTGCTTGAGCGTATTTACAAATATCGGATAGAGCACCTCTATGCTCCCGTATTCGCCGCTCTCCTTCGCCAATTTTATCGCAAAGTTCGCTATCTTGCTTGTCTGCGCAAATGTCACTGTGTCGCCAATCTTAAATTGCCCCTTCAAGCTACGCCCGCTCTTGGCTATAAATCTCCCCGCGCGCGTCCCAACCGCTATGTAGTCCGCATCTGCGCGCCCTATCTCGGCTGTCTCTTATACACATCTCCGAGCCCACGAGACTCCTGAGCATCTCGT
>ENA-OZGO01000843-OZGO01000843.1-human-gut-metagenome-genome-assembly--contig:-NODE-843-length-13335-cov-3.664684_pt1 | contig 13335 bp, 9 predicted proteins | sample MGYA00244658_ERZ653662 | MGnify/ENA primary metagenome ERZ653662 (study PRJEB26926, sample SAMN06165217) | human gut metagenome | biome: ENVO:00009003; feature: ENVO:2100002; material: ENVO:00002003... | reverse complement strand
ATGCGCAGGAGTCTCGTGGGCTCGGAGATGTGTATAAGAGACAGGTGGTCGGGAGATTTGCGAAAGGTTCGCTCGTTGAAATCGCCGACTCCGAAAGCGGCGACATTGTAGCCCGAGGGCTCGCAGAGGAAAACTCGGATAAAATAAAAGAATCTCTTCAATCCACCGACAAGAAAAAATGCGGGCATAAGGACGTTGTCGTCCACCGCGACAACCTCGCTGTGGTTTAATATAATAGCACCATGCAAAACCCCGAAAAAATTAAAATTTCCCGCGACTGCCAAGCAATGATGATCCCTTCCGGGCTCATAGTAACGTTAGCAAAGGGAAACGAAGTTGAAATAACGCACAAGCTCGGAGGCAATTTCACTGTTGTCGGCCTATTTGGAATGGCGCGAATTGAAGGGAAGGACGCCGATGCGCTCGGCTTGCAGCCGGCAAGCCCATGTCAAACGGCGGAAGCCGTACAAAAGCAAAGCGACGCCTCTCCCAAAAAACAAGAAGTGACAGAAAAAGATATTTGGGATACCGCGCGCACCGTATTCGATCCGGAAATACCCGTCAATATTGTCGATCTGGGACTTGTTTATAGAATGGAACTCCTCGACGCGCCCGACGGGAAAAAACGGGTCGAAGCCGACATCACATTGACAGCCCCTGGATGCGCAATGGGCCCTGCAATAGCAGACGATCTTAAAATGAGGCTCGAATCGCTCGCAGGTATTGAATCCGCAAAAGTCGATATTGTATGGGATCCGCCGTGGCACCAAGATATGATGAGCGAAGAAGCGCGTATGATTTTAGGCTTGGCATAACCAAAACTCAATTTACAATAAGCTATAATTAAAAATTTAACACACGCATTTCCAAATAAATGAAAAAAATCGCGTCTCTCGCCGCCGCACTGGCGATTATCGGCTCAATAGCCTGCGCAGCGGATTCTTATACGATAGCCGGATCAGACATTCTAGGTCAAACTCTAAAAGAGCCCCTCGCGGCTCTCTTGGAAAAACGCGGCATAAAAACAAACATTGACATGAAGGGCTCGTTTACCGCGCTTGATGCCCTAAAAAAATCGCAGGTGGATGTCGCAATAATAGCTCTTCCCCGCGGAGAAAAAGCGCCAGACGAATTTATAACATTCCCTTTCGCGTACCTCGTTGCTACGGTCGCGGTTAATGTCGCCAACCCAATCGAGGAAATAACGACTTCGCAGCTATATAAAATTTTTTCATCGTCCGCCGCTCCGAGGGTCGATACTTGGCAAGCTATGAATGTCGGAAACGCGTCGCTCAAAAATATTATGCCTGTCACAACGAGTTTTTCGGATTCTATTATACTCGAACTATTTAAATATGGCGCGCTGAAATCGACCGGCATAGGCAAGTGGGTAAATATCGCAAAATCTCCGTCGGAGGCGCTCTCTATTTTGCGGGCAAACAACTCCGCAATAGCGGTTCTCGGGAAAGTTGAAGACAGAAATATGATAAAAGTGCTTGCCATAGCCTCGGATAATGACGGCGGCGCCAATAAATACGCATTCCGCCCAGACCGCGACAATATTTTTAACGGCGACTATCCCCTTGCGCTCTCGTTTAATATTGCGGTAGAAAAGCAGAAAGCGGCAAAATTAAAGCCTCTGCTAAAAGCCCTTCTCGACGACGAAACCGCAGCTCTTATTGATTCTGGCGAATATATAGGCGCTCCGAAAAATTCTAGAAAAAAGTCAATTTTCGAACTTGACATTTTAAAATGATAAGGCATTTTTGAACGCATTAAAATTTTTCGCGGGCTTAGCTCAATTGGCAGAGCGCGACCTTGCCAAGGTCGAGGTTGTGAGTTCGAACCTCATAGCCCGCTCCATTTAAAAAAAACCGGGGTCAATACCAAAGGTTGTGGAATAGGTTGATTTTTTGGGTCAACACCAAAGGTTGTGGAATAGGTTGATTTTTTAGATTAGCTCAACTCCAAAGGCTGTGGAATGGGGATTTTGAGAAAACAGATTTCAAAAAAATTCACCGACATTTTGAAAATATTATCTGCAGTGCTGAAAGATATCCAGCCACAAAAAACGCATGCTTGCGGCGCGTCATATCCTCTTTGTAAGCCTCGAATTTTCCCTCTTTAAAGCGGATGAGTAGGATGCGTTTTTGGCCTTTAACAAAAGTTTTCTTCCTTCAATGCTGCGCGTATATACAATATCGCAGTCGCCAACGTATCTGCGCCACAATCCGGCAAATGTTTCAACCGTTTCGCGCCTTGCGGATATAATTGACGGCACTGCATGGTAGTCCGCCTGCCTTATGTTTTTCCACGTCTGCCGCCTCACCAATATATAGCGGGGATTTTCTATCGGGTCGACAATTTCCCGAATGGCGTTTATCACGGCAGAAATTTCGCCTTGCGGCAAATTTGATATTTGAAGGCACGACATGCCTCCAGATGTTTCGGACTTTATTTTCACCGTATCCAAGCGCGTTTTAACTATATCCACTGAGTATAGCGTTTCGATTACAGTCCGGGCAATCTGCCTCATATATTTATTCGGGTTCCCGCAGCGCAGCCACATTAAGGCTGGACGAAATGAAAAATACGCAAATATCCCCACAGCCGCCGCAAGACCGAAAGCCCCCGCCCTCTGCAAAACGTATATATAACTTCCGGCCGCAATCAGAAAATACAATGAAAGAATGTATGATAAGTTTGCGAGAGACCACAACCTATTGTCTATCTTATGTAAGGCAAGCTCGCTTTTTAACGCCAATTCCGGATTGTCGTAAGAATCCTTAAAGCCTTCCTCCCAAGCGCGCCTAATGGCTGGCAAATCGACCGAGGCCGACAATGAGCGGCTGTTCCACGACGGCGGAATTTCGCGCTTTGTCAGCATTTTATTTACGTCCAATATTCTCGATATCCCGCTTGAAATTACAACTGGCTTCGATATTGACGGCGCTTCAAATCCCTCGAACCTCCTCGTTAGCGTCCTTATATCGTGAAGGTAATCGTCAGACTCAAAAAGTTCAGACTCCAACATCGACGATTTGGGAAGAAGCGCCATTAGTGAGTCCGTAAAGTTTATAAATTTTATCGAGCAAAGATGCCATATTGTGGCTACTTTTCCGGGATTCTTCTTGTCTATTCTAACGGCGCGCCCGCGCATCTGGTTGGACAGCATATAAGATTTCACCGTGCTTGAAAGAATTATGGAATTTATGCACGGAGCGTCCCACCCCTCGCCAAGCAGCGCTTGCGTCCCCGCCAAAACGTTAATTTTGCCGGACTCGAAGAGAGAGGTTACAACCCCCACTGCCTTGTGCCTTGCGTTTCCGCGCAAGTGCAGCTTGGCGTACCTTTCGTCAAAATCCAAGACTTTTATGGAAGCTCCGCCTTTTAGCGTTGGAAATTCGGCAGCAAGCTCGGCACATTCGCGCGGAAGTATTATTGTCGACCCGGTAAGGACGCCAAGTTTCAAACCCTCAAAGCCGCGTTTTCTGAGCGTCTCGAATACGGGAACTACCCCAAAGCGCGTTATCTGGGAATTCAGCGCCTCCGCTCTTATATAGTCCGCAAGAATTAGCATTCTCAAATTTTCGCCGAAAGCAGCGCTTTGCGCCGAAACAATCGCTTCTATAGCGTCGAGTTTCCCGAGGCTTAGCGCGCACATTCTTTTTATTTTCCCGCCGGCAAGCAGAGAGAATTTGCCCTTGCATATAAGCCCTGCCCTTTCCGCGGATTTTTTTAATTTTGAAATTTCGGATTCAGCGCAGCCAAACAATTCGCGCTCTTTAAAAAACAGGCCGTTTAAAAGCGCGTCCATGTCGGAGAGGGAGAAGCTTTTTATTTGATGGTATTTTACCCCGAACATCTTGTATAGTTCTGTCTGTGGCCTTATTTCAAAGCGTTTTAGATAGGCCAGAAGCGCGAGAAAAAAATCTGGAGCGTCGAGGACAACATCTATTCGCGCCTGCGCCTCTTGGAAAATCCCGGCGAGTGAAAGCTTGCCGGCAAGTTCCGCATTTTTAAAAACGTCCTCGGCAAAATCTGACAATATCCGCTCGCGCTCCCGCGCCGCAATTTTCTCGGCGTCCCGCAATTCCGCAAAGTAGATGAAATCTTGGTGCGGGCATAGATCGCCCATCTTTACAAGTTCGGGAATTGATATGCAAGCGTCAATAGGCCCGCAGAGCGCCTCGTATCGCTTCCATTCGCCGTACCCGACATCGAATGGGGGTGTGGCGGTGAGCGACACCGTTTTGGGAGATAAACTTTCGCACAATATATTTAGAGCTTTCCACCACTCGTTTCTCAGGTGGTGGGCTTCATCGAGGCAGAGCGCCTTTATTCCGGCGCGTCGCAAAATTTCCACCGCACTTAGTATTTTAGGCTCGTCAAACCGCGCATTATATACATGGAAATCGCCCAAATTTTCGCCGTTTTGAGTTTCGCTTGCAGCGCTTACACATTCGTCAATGCCGCAAAACGCAGCAAACAACCCCTGGTAAGTGCTTATTGTAATGGCTTTCGGCTCTCTCAGTGAAAGCGATATTATTGATTCGCACTCTTCGGGCTTTTCAAGAAAAGCTTCGCAAATTCGCAACTTCCATTGGTTGCGGATTGCCACGGTAGGCGCAAGTATGAGCGTAGGAATATCGAGCCTTGCGATAATTTCAATACCAAGGGTTGTCTTGCCGGCGCCGGGAGCCGCAACGACATTGACTTTCTTGTCCGCCAAATGCGCATTCAAGCTTTCCAACACATTTTTTTGGTATTCCCTCCATTCGTATTTGAAACGCAATTTGTCGCGCAAAATTCCCATGCGGAAAGATTTTCAACTTTCCCGCCTATTTTACAATTAAAATAGTTTTTGGCCCGGCAATGAACTTGCGTTTTCCTGAAAAGCGAAACACAGTGCGAAGTTTTTTATCTCAGCACCATACGCAAATATCGGCAAACGGCGTAAACTGTATCTGCAAAAAAAAATTTCTTTTAATGGGAATAAAATATTATGCCGCTGCAGCCCGGAGAATTCACGCCGGCTGTGCGCGCATGTTTAGTCTTGCCAAAATTTCGCGGGGCTGGTTTATTAGGCTTCATGGCAGAGAAAATAAAAAGTCTTTTTTTATCGGTCGCTATTTTTGTTTTGGCGGCATCTTTTGCGGGAGCCGCGGAAAAATCGGCAAATGTTGGCGTGTACTATTTCGACGGATGGGCAGGCAAAAATCTCTTCGATTCCAATCCCGCACATACGTGGGCGAAAGGGGCGCCTTCGCATCTTAGCAAAAAATTGGCGACCGACTTCTCTGGCCGCGAGCCGCTCTGGGGGTGGCGCGACGACTCGCAGGAAATTATGGACCGCCAAATAGAGCTTGCTGCTGAAAACGGAGTCTCATTTTTCCTCTTTTGCTGGTATTGGAGGGACAACAATGGCCCTATAAACCAAAAGGCGATAGAGTCCGACCCCCTTCACACTTCCCTTAACCTTTACTTAAAATCCAAAAATAAAAACTCTCTAAAATACTGCCTGCTTGTAGCCAACCACGCAGGCGCGGAGATAAAGGGCGACGAAAATTGGGCTGAAGCTGTTAGATATTGGTCAAAGTATTTTTCCGACCCCCAATATATGAAAGTGGACGGCAAGCCCCTTGTAGTCATATTTAGCGGCAAGGGAAAATCCATTAGCGACAAACAAATAGAAATAATGAGGCAGACTGCAAAAAACCTCGGATTTGAAAAGGGAATTGCGATAGCCGGCTGCAATGCGCCAAGCCGTCCGTTTGACATATCGACTTTCTATAACATCGTTCCGGGATACAATACGGGCAAAAGCCGCGAACGCCCGTATGGCGACCTCATTTCCGCAACGAAAGCCACATGGAACTCTACACATAAAAAGCCGTTCATTCCTGTCGTCACTTGCGGCTGGGACAAGCGCCCATGGGAAGGAAAGTCGCCAGAAGGCCTCTGGAACACGCCTTTGGGAGATTACTACACGGGTGACACCCCGCAAGTGTTCGGAAAATTTTTCTCGGACGCCGTAAAATGGGTAAACGAAAATCCCGATAAAACAGTCCCGGAAAAAATTGTCCTTGTTTACGCTTGGAACGAGCTTGGCGAAGGCGGGTATCTCGTGCCCACTAAGGCGGATCCGTCCGCTAAAAAGTTAAAAGAAATCAAAAAGGCGGTCTTTAAATAATTCATCACGCGCAATACTTGCGATCCTAATAAAAGAAAGAAAAGTCAAAAAAATGCGGGTAGCGATTTTTGTGGCTCGCACGGGAAAGAATTTGTGAAGAAATAACATTGATGTTTCACCAAAGCTTAAGCACCCAGATTTTTCTCCGAGCCTCAAATTCAATTCACGTTTTGAGATTTGTATTTATTTCTTTGTACGGCAAAGCAAGATAAAAAATGAACCGCGCGGGCACGCATTCCGAACGTTCGCGCGGAGAAATCCGAAAATTGCACATTCCTTTTCCCATTCTCCGCTGTGGGAGCCGAAAACGCAAAGAAAATATTTTATACTGAGGGTTAACACCCGCCCTTTCACGGATAAAGCCTAAAAAAAATCTTTCTTAGGCAAAAGCCGACAATCGCAAAAAAAAGACTTATTCGTCTTAATCGCAACATCTATCGACAAAATAAGAAAGCTGTTCGCCCAAAATAATCGCAATTCCACCCTAAATAAAAATTACACTTTGCACAGCCTGCAAACAAGAGCTGTATGCGTATAAGACGCCAATGCAGATTGATTTCGCGGATTTTTTGTAAATTTTCCAGTTTTTTTGCTTGTGCAATAGATAGATATATGGTGAACTCATAACTTTACCAAAACGCGCGGTGCGTTTCGGAAAATAAAAATCAACCTTAAAAAAGAAAGTATCCCAGGTTCGCGAAAGCGAATACGGAGCAAATCAATATGAATATCACTGTAAAAGACCTTCTCGACGCAGGCGTGCATTTCGGGCACCAGACCCGCCGTTGGAATCCTAAATCAAAGCCCTTTGTTTACGACCATCGTTCAGGGGTTTCCATTATCGACCTGGAAAAAACCTACGCACAACTTGAAAAAGCGGTTGCATTTATCGAGGAAGTAGTCGCCGACAACAAAGACATAATGTTTATCGGCACAAAGCGCCAGGCTCAGGAAATCCTGCGCGAAGCGGCCACGACATGCGGTATGCCCTTCTGCGTAAACCGCTGGCTCGGCGGCACTCTCACCAACTTTGAAACTATCCTCACCAGCCTCAAAAAATACAAGAAATTCCTCAATATGGAATCTTCCGGAGAGCTCGACAAGCTCTACGCAAAGGAAGCGGCCGCAATTCGCCGCGAAATGTCGCGCATGAACCGCAACTTTGAAGGCATCAAGGACATCTCCAAGCTCCCCGGCGCAGTATTTATTGTCGACATCAAAAACGAGGAAATTGCCGTCTCGGAATGCCGCAAGCTCGGTATCCCGATTGTCGCCATGGTCGACACAAACTCAGACCCGTCCCTCGTCGACTACCCAATTCCCGCCAATGACGACGCCGTAAAAAGCATACGCCTGATAACTGAAATCATAGTTGAGGCTATTCAAAACGGCCTTAGCCGCAGGACAGTTCAGCCCAAGAACCCTCAGATAATCGGCAAAGCGGAGGCTCAGCCCGAAGCAGCCGTTGAATTCAAACAAATTGACGTCGAAAGCGTCGAAGAACCCAAGGCATAATTATGGATATCACCGCTAAAATGGTAAGCGATCTGCGCGCACGCACCGGCGCGGGAATGATGGAATGCAAAAAAGCCCTCGTCGAAGCACAGGGCAACGAAGAAACAGCCATCGAAATTCTGCGCAAAAAAGGCGTGGCTACGGCCGCTAAAAAAGCCGGACGCAACGCGGAACAGGGCGTTGTGGAAGCATACATTCATTCAAACCACAAGGTCGGCGTTCTCATAGAAGTTGCTTGCGAATCCGACTTCGTCGCTAAGAACGAAGATTTCCGCTCTTTTGTGCGCGACCTCTGCATGCACATTGCCGCCGCGTCGCCAATTTGCATAAAGCGCGAAGAAGTTCCCGCAGAACTTATCGAAAAAGAACGCGAAATCGCCCTTGCCCAAATGGCCGAAGATAAAAAGCCCGAAGCCATCAAGCAGAAGATTGTCGACGGGAAAATCGACAAGTTCATTTCTGGCGTTGCGCTTCTTGAACAGCCGTTTGTCAAAGACGACAAAATGACAATCAACCAGCTGCTCACTCAGAAAATCGCAACTATCGGCGAAAAGATTGAGATTAAGCGCTTCACTCGCTACCAAATATAGCTTCTTTTAAATTCAAAAAGGCGTTCGGAGTTCCCGAACGCCTTTTTTTTACACATTTTCCGTTTTTAATGAATTTGCTGCCACCGCTCTTTACGCTTCCGGTAAATGCGGCGGCCGAATAAGGTTTAAAGGTTGAGGAATAAAAAGATAAAGCCTTCCATGGAGGCATTTTTTAACTGTCTTATAAACTATCTGCTAATTTCCTTGCGTAGCCAAGCGCAATATTTACTTAATAAAGAAACGCTCTTTACAATTCTGGATTAAAAAAAACAATAACGTTAAAGCGTAGCATCACAGCGCCGTGCTTTGCACCGGCTATGTGTGCAATTAGTTTATAAAACAACCCAAGCTTGATAAGCTAGGATAGGCGTCTAATGACATATATTTAACTCTAAAAATGGAACGACATATGATGAAAAGACTAATATTATTGGCTGCGGGCGCGCTTTCGTGCGCGGCATACGGAGAAGAAGCGTCTGCAATAAATGCCACCGCGAATCTCGACAAACAATTCCAAACTATCGAGAGTTTCACGGCCTCCGACGCATGGAGCGGAAACTTTATCGGAAAGTTTTTTGCCGACGACAAAAAAGAAAAACTCGCAAAATGGCTATTTTCCCAGAAGTACGGCGAAGACGGAAGCTCGGAGGGAATCGGACTTAGCATGTGGAGAATAAATATAGGCGGCGGCACTTGGGAACAGGAAGGCGCGGATATTTTCCCTATACAGCGCAGGGCGGAATCGTTCCTTACAAAAGACGGCAAAAAGTATGACTGGTCGAAAGCCGCAGGCCAGCAATGGTTCATGAAGAAGGCAAAAGAGCTCGGCTGCGAATCGTTCCTGCTGTTTTCAAATACTCCCCCCGTCCAGATGACCCAAAATTCAAAAGGCTATAAAGACGCTGCGGACTTCAAATCAAACCTGCGCCCCGATATGTACGACGATTTCGCCGAATATATGGCGACTGTCGCCAAACATTTTGTCGACGAAGGCTACAATATCGACTACATAAGCCCCGTAAACGAACCCGGTTGGAGGTGGTCCACAAACGCGCAAGAAGGCAGCCCGTGGCTAAATCCGGAAATCAAACGGCTTGCAATCGAGCTTGACAAGTCGCTGCTTAAACGCGGATTGAAAACAAAACAGCTCCTCTGCGAAGCCGAAGGCATAAACTACCTATACGAGAAAGATTCGTATTTGAAAAATCGCAAAAATATAAATAAAAACCCAGAGGAAGACCTGCCTTGCGACCAAATCCGCGCATTTTTCGACCCCGACAGCAAAGACTATATCGGGTATCTAAAAACTCTGCCGCGCAAAATAGGCGCGCACGACTACCATACCCACAATTCCAACGAAGAAATATTGTCAACCCGCCAAAAACTCAAAGAGTGCACCGACAAATACGGAGTGCAATTCCTGCAAACCGAGTGGTGCCTTCTGCCCGGAGTAGTCTGCAAGGACGACATGCCGCGAAAAAATCCGTCGGACATGGACATTTCCCTGCTTATGGCAAAGCTGATTCATACGGATCTGGTGCATGCAGGCGCCCCAAGCTGGGGATACTGGAAAGCCTTTGAAATTAACGGCGACCACGCGCTTACCGGCGTATACCCCAAGAATGGCGACATCTGCCAGGGCGGCAGCGTATTCACCCGCAAAAAGCTCTGGGTGCTTGGCAATTACAGCTTCTTCGTGCGCCCAGGATGGAAACGCGTAGAACTTTCGGGCGCGGACAATCTCGGCGGAGTATTTGCGTCGGCATTCATGTCCCCAGACGGGAAAAAGGTTGCGGTTGTCGCCGTAAATGTCTCTTACGAGCCGGCAGACTTTAACTTCTCGCTGGAAGGCAAAGGCGCGGAAAATCTGAAAAAGGTCTCAGCTTTTATGACGAGCGAATCGGCAAATCTCACGAATTTGCGCATAGACCCAAAATTTGACGGTAAACGCACATTCAAGCTCTCGCCGCGCTCGGCAACAACTTTGCTATTCGAGTAATTTTTAAGACACCCTATTGTCGCGCCTTCAAAATGGCGCAACACTTTATAAAATGGGCGGTAAAAAACCGCCTGTTTTTTTATGCCACAAAATATTTCTATGGCATAAAAAAATTTTTACACTTTGAGGATTGGATTTTTATAAAATATTCCAAGGCTTGGGAAAATCTGTTCTGTGCAAATGTCTCCAGGCAACTCTAATAGTATTAGACTAGAAATATTGCGATAATTTCCAATTTCACTGCATTCCCGACAACAGCAATTACTTATACATCAGACTCGATCGACTTTATCACATTGTTTGTTTTTAGGCGGCAAATCTTTTTAAATAAAAAACGTCTTTTTATAAATTTTGTATTGAATCATAAAATGCGTCTATTTAGAAAGTTTTCCAACAGAAAACCAAATTAAAAAAACAATATGATAAAATATACACTAATTCCGCTCGTTTGCGCATTGGTCGCCGCTTGCGCGTCGAATCCAGAACCCAACTCAACTAATTCTGCCTGCACAAGCAAGGATGTGGCAAATAAATGTTCCGCAAAGAGCGAATACGATGTAGCCGCGATAGTGTGGCCCGCATACCACCCCGAGCCAAGATGGAAAGAGCTTGGAATTTTCCCGCATGGAACCGGCGAATGGCAAAACGTCTACGAAGCAAAACCAAAGTTTGCAGGGCACAAACAGCCGATAGTTCCTATGTGGGGGTATGAAAACGAAGCCGACCCCATTGCCGTAGCGCGAAAAATAGACGCGGCCCTCGCAGCCGGCGTAAACGTGTTTATGTACGACTGGTATTGGTATCAAAACCGGCCATTTCTCGAAGGTGCGCTAAATGACGGATTTCTGAAAGCTCCCAATAATGAGAGAATGAAATTCTTTTTAATGTGGGCAAACCACGATGTAGACTATCTATGGAACAATAAGGTAGGCGGCAAAGACAAAGAAAAAATCATATGGAGCGCAGATGTCTCTTACGACGAATTCACAAAAGTGCTGGTACCGCGCTTCATGGGCTATTTTAAGAAACCAAACTATTATAAGATAAACAATAAGCCCGTGCTTGCAATGTTTTTAATGCGCAACTTCGTGCGCGGAGCCGGCGGTCCCGAAAAGACAAAGGCCGCAATAGAATTTTTGGACAACGAATGCAAGAAGGCGGGATTTGCAGGAGTGCACTTTATGATGATGAATTTCCCCGGCAACGTGCCCGTGCCCGGAAAAGAAAAAGGAACTGCCAAGGAAATTGCCGACTATTACGGATTCGATTCAATGAGTTGGTACAATTGGGGCGGAGATCGCAAAGGCGGTTATGCCGCTTGGAGAGACAGAAACATTCCGCTTTGGGAAAAATGCAAGTCGGATTTCGGAGTATTCTTCCCGATAGTATCGACCGGCTGGGACAACAATCCGCGTTTTCCGCAAAACCAGTTCACCGCAATTTGCGAAGGCAAATGCCCGAAAGAGTACGAGAAGTCCCTTAGAATCGCAAAAGATTGGGCGGACAAGAACATACCCGAAGGCAACCCGAAGCTTATATTCATAAACGCTTGGAATGAGTGGACGGAGGGCGAATATCTCGAACCCGACAACTTCTACGGCTACGGCTACCTAAACGCGACAGCGCGCGTATTTGGCGGTAGCGGACAAGCCACAAAATAGTTGTTCTTTTTGCGCCGCAATAATTGGCAAGCATAAATTGCGGTGCATATATTTTTATATGCGTTTATATTATCGCCTGCGGCGCATCAGAATGCCAATTCCACAATTCGGCTTGCGGGCAAAATACAATATGCGGTTTTAGTTATAAAGCCGCTTTTTTGTATGAATTCACTTATTTTTTAATTTATCAATTAAATTGCAAGAATGTCGTAAATTGAATCCATTAACTTCGTTTATGGAGAGTTTTATTGCACTACATTCGGAGTTTTTTGAGTTAAATGAGTTTTCAGGCATACAAAGTAAACTGTTTAACATCTGGCAAAAATTGTGAAAAAATTAACCCTCCGATGTCGAAATTTTCCATAACTTTTAGCGCAATATGGAAGTACGACACTCGCAAAACAAAAAACCAATCGCTTGAAAAAATAATATATTTTGCGTGCGAAAATAACATTGCCCGAAAAGAAAAGCGCCGGAGTTTACTCCGGCGCTTTTTTAACGATATCCGCAAGCGGCAAGCTGCCGAATTGCAAAACATCGCCATGCCGCTCGCAACGGCTATTTATCGCCCATAGTGGAGCGCGTATATTTTGCAGGAGAGTCCGGCGGAGTGTATCCGTGGGTGCGCCCTTGGGTGAAAACAATCTTTTTAGGAGCGGTTATATTGTTGTAGAGCGATGTCACTCCGGACGGCGGGCAAGTGTAGTCTCCAAGGCCTGCATCAATCTCGACAGGGCACTTTATGCGCTTGCCAAAGTTCACGCTGTCGTAATAGGCGCGGTTGGGCAAATACTTCGGAAGCCACCCGCCAAGCCTGCCGTCGTCCACTCCACCGAGGTCGCACATCCATGTTATGCTCGACTTGCATTTGGTGACTTTCGGGTCGAGGGCGGCAGTCGCTATCGCCTGGAAGCCTCCCATGCTTCCGCCTGAAACTTGCAAATCCTTGCGGTTCCATTCCGGCCGGGAACGCAGATATTCAAGTGCGCGCAAGTCGCGCAACAACATTCCGTCAAAATATGAATCTTTCGGTGTTTTTAGCTCCTTTTCAAATCCAAACCCCGCAAGCTTTCCTTTTTTAAGCTCATCGTAGTACGCCTTGTCTTTCCCCATATCCATGCTGTGCGGCGAAACAAAGAACACTATGGCGTCGTAAACCGGCCATTGGTGCATATCAACCACACTGTATCCCTGAAATACCGCCTGCGCAGGCAACGATTTTTCCGCGGCGTTCTTCGGAACACTAAGATACCCCCTAACAGGATCCCCAACGCAGTCGAGCTTTACATCGTATACATCAAGCTTGTCGTTCGATTTTCCAGGTAAAAGCCTGTCTCTTATACACATCTCCGAGCCCACGAGACTCCTGAGCATCTC
>ENA-OZGO01000798-OZGO01000798.1-human-gut-metagenome-genome-assembly--contig:-NODE-798-length-13790-cov-9.736294_pt1 | contig 13790 bp, 9 predicted proteins | sample MGYA00244658_ERZ653662 | MGnify/ENA primary metagenome ERZ653662 (study PRJEB26926, sample SAMN06165217) | human gut metagenome | biome: ENVO:00009003; feature: ENVO:2100002; material: ENVO:00002003... | reverse complement strand
GATGTTGTACCTTCTGCATTTGTTCCAACAGCCACGAAGCATATACATGATGCGTATACAGATGCTAATTTCACTATGATTCTTATCTCCGGAATATCTCTTATATGGGCTGCCGGAAAAGGTTTTGTGTCTCTTATTGATGGTTTAAACGCCGTATTCAATATCAAAGAACACAGGAACTGGTTTGTAATAAGACTTTATGCAATTTTATATACCATTATTTTCCTTGTAATAATTTTATTGTGCGTTGTAATTTATGTACTTGGTTACAGGATTAATGATTTTTTCAAGGTCAAGGCTCCGGTTATATCGGGTATCCTTGATAAAATCCTTGCGTTCCGTGCATTAATAGTAATATTTGTGCTTACGGTGCTTTTTACATTCCTTTACGTTGCAATTCCTAACAGACATACCAAAATCAAACGTCAGTTTCCGGGAGCATTATTTTCAGCAGTTGGCTGGACAGGTTTTTCTTTTTTCTTCTCTTTGTACTTTAAATATTCGTCACGTCTTTCAGAAATTTATGGAAGTCTTACTACCATTGTCTGTGTTATGCTCTGGCTTTATGTATGTATGTACATTTTTCTTATGGGTGCGGAAATCAATCTGTATGTTGAGCAATGGAATGCAGGCTCATCAATTAAAGCAGCTACCGATATCACTCATAAACATTAATGATTTCTGAGCCTTCATAAAAGAATTTAAGTATTTCATCATACGTCATTCCGGTCTGTACCATGTTTGATACGGCATTCTGGCTCATTCCTATTCCGTGTCCGTACCCGCCTCCCGTAATCAGATATCCGTTCTCTGTTTTATCAAAAATACAATATGAACTTGGCAGTATGTAAAATGTTGTCGTATCTCCCTTTAACAATGTAATCGGATTATTTCTCGGACATAGTAAATATCTGATATTAAGCTCGTTTTTCACAAGAATCTCTGCATCCGTTCCTTTAAGGACTATTTCAGATATTGCACCGCCGGATGTACGTTTTACCACCCTTATTTCTTCAAGTTTACCAATATTTCTTACTTCTTCCGATACCCATGTATCATTTTTCTTTACAAAAATATTTCCGGGACTTGCACAATATCTTCCGTATAAATTCTCATTGATACTTATCGAAAGGTCATCCGATGATATATTTATCTTCCATCTGTAATATCCAAAACCGTAATCATAATCATTTTCATTTACACTGTTAATATATTTCCTGAAATTTTCTTCGTCGGATAAATCCGTTTTTTCGCCTGAATTATTTACTTTCTTTGAAGTAAGATATGGGGTTCCGCCATTGTCCCCACCCCACACCGACATATCAGATGTATGCCCGCAGGAAGTGGAATAATAATAAGTTGTTATTGGTTTACCATTGAAAGCTTCTACCTGCCCGTATGTTTCCTTAACAGCCCTTATGCTGTCCTCCTTTTCCTCAACATTGTTATATACCTGGAAATTAACACTGTCATCAACATGTGCCCCATATTTTCCGTAAGAATTATTCATAAGCTGCTTATATGCGTAACTTCTCGCACATACTGCCTGAACTTTTAATGCTTCCACCCCGAATCTTACCGGCATTTCACTTGGAACAACCGCATATAGATATTCCTCAATAGGTACCTCATTAATTATTACAAGACCCTCATCATATAATGCAATTTCAATATCTCCCCTGTATGAGGGATTTCCGTAAGATTTATTAACATTAAGAATTGTTATTTTATCTTCTTTATTAACGGTTGTAATACTTATCCTTCCCATAGAGAGATATCCGCTTTCAGGATATATGTCAACTATTTCTGTTCCTTTATGAACTTCCTCAACATCCCCGTATTTTACAATATAATCTCCTGTAGCCTTAACTGACACACGCTCATGAAAAAGTGAGGTAAATCCTGTTGTCATTACCATTACCCTTATATTATCAGCTACCATAGGTTCGGAAATTACTGCTGCACATACTTTTTTCCCTGCTATAACAAAATCGGTAATATTATAACCTACAAGAATATTTTCTATGTCTGTTTCCTCGATTATGCCGTATGTTGTGTACACATGGAAATTATCATCCAGGTATAATACTCCGTAATTCTCAAGTTCTACTTTATCCCCATCTATCATAAGGACTTTTCCGTTAATTGTATCCTGCTTTAATACAACCGAGGTTACAACTCCCTTATTCATCTTAATATCTCCCACACAGGATGAAAAATTTTTGTCAAGACTTCCTACATTAAACACACGTCTTGTTTTTCCCACATAAGCTGTAATCGTATTGCCTTCGCCTTTTTCAAAATACACATTTTCATACACTATTTCATCACTTATTTTTATGGATACAGACAATATTTCTTTATCCCTTACATACACCTGTATAAGTGTATCAACATATTTATCCATATTAATGCCTTCGGCATAATATATACCCTTATTGGTATGTAATTGCCACTTTCCCACACCCTCAAGTGTATCTTTGGTTCCCAGTATGGTAATTTCTTCTGTATGTACATTGCCGTTACCGGACTTTACTATAAAATAATCGTAAACTCTTTTAAAATCCGCATCCGATATATATTCCCTGTCTTTATGTTTTTCCAGATTAATATCAGTTGCCTCTTCAACATCTTTGATGCTTATCTTTTTTGAATTAAGATAAAACCTTAAATCACCATATGTATATGCCCTGTTATATATCTTTTTTATTTTATCCTTTTCTGTAAGTCCGTTTTTCTGACAATAATTCATATACTTATAATACCATCTGTCATCATTCCCATCCGAATAGCTGTTTATAGTTGTTTTATCACTCTCAAGCAATGCAAGCATTTTAGAAGCCCTCGCCACGGAAATGCAACGATTATTACTGTTATCTATAAAAAAAATAATAAATGCCGACATAAGCAGAACTGATATTACTGTTATTACAAATAATATTATTTTACCTTTTTTACTCATACAACCTCCAAGATAGTTAGTCCTTTTTTATTGTATTATTAAGGATAAAAAAATAGACCTGAAATAAATCCAGGTCTATCTTAATATATGTACCCAAAATGCCGGTTCCTATGATTCTGACGCCTAGCCGTAGCCAGGTGGGTAACCGCACATAAGCTTCTGCCTTCCACTGCATCCGGAGGCCTGACATCCACTTAAAAATATAGGAATCCCTTTAGTCAAATGTAGGATCAAAACTATAGGAGTATCGAACATTCCAGGAAACATAAATCATTTATTAATTTATCTTAAGTATACTCTATTGTATGTTATTTTTCAACTAATATACCAAAATAAATATGTTATTTTTTTCTTAAAATCACATATAAACTTCTGATCTTTTTTACCTGCTCATAACCTGATTTTATCAGATCGTCAATATCTTCTTCTTTTACCTCATCAAATCTTAAATCCAGCACAATATAATCTGCACCTTTGTCATAAGGATATTCATATATATAATCCCTGTTTGAAAGATGTGGCAGGAAAAATGTTGACGCAACCACCGAGGCATCATCCGGAATGCTTTTCATTGCTTCATCAAGGTCATTAATCCACTGTTTTTCTGTTCTGTATATATCAAAATAATAACTTTTCTGCATTGCACATACAGGCAGCAGGATTATTCCCATACAAATTGCAAAGCCCGCCATAAAACGTCTTGTTTTTTCGGTTAACTCGGAATAATTAACTATTGCAAGATAAGTAAGTATGGCAACCGTTCCAAATACATACTGGTAATTGATTGAATATTGATACTTATAATTGGATGCCAGGTTTTCAAGTATTACGGGAATGAACAAAATAAGTCCTGATACCTTCTTTGATGCCAGAGGCAGAAATCCCAAAGGGAAAATCATATAAAACATAAATGATAATTTTTCAGGTTTGAAACACTCTTCCACAACATATGCCGGATTGGTAATAAAATTTCTGATAACATCAATAAGCCCGCCTTTGGACGCATCTGCCATATAATTAGTAAATCTGCTGTCCATTATTCCCAGTCCATATTTACCCATAAAATACGTAACCACAAGGAAATACACAACCGAGGTCGCAAAAATGACCGCACCATTCCTGTATTTTTTCTTTCCTACAATAACGAAAAGCCCTATACACGCCGCATATACAGGTGCATCTTCTTTAATTAAAAGAGTAAGTATTGTAAAAATAATCATTCCTTTCAAATTATCCTTTTCTATAAAATAGAAAAGCCATAAAATCATAGGAACAAGGAAACAATTTTCATGTAAATCATAAAATGTACCACATATCAATGCCGGAATAAGTACAAATATAATACCAAATAATGCTGTGGCTCCATTACTGAGATTACGTTTCCTGCACAATAAATATACAGGTATTATAGCAGACGCAAGTGTAAGCACCTGTAATATATTAAGCGTAACAGGGTACGGAAAAACTATATATACCGGCAGAAACAGGTAATAAATAGGTGAAAAATGCACCCTGAAATGAGACATAAGCCCTATATTCTGTCTTTCACAGGTTGTAAGTGGTGCAAAGGATTTTTTCATATAATAAAACATCTGAGACCATATTCCGAAATCAAAATTAGGATTTCTGTATGTCTTGTACCTCAATATTGCAATTACGCCAACATATATAATAAAAATGCTGGCAGCTATGGCATATATAAATGCAACGCTTATCCTGTTTTTTATCTCAAAAAAGCTTGTGCATTTATTAACTGCATATAATATTGAAGCCGCAAGAAAAAACGACACTCCAAGAATAAAGCTTATATCTTTGCAATACATCGCCGACATAAATCCATAAGCGGTTATCAGTATCATAGGTGCATATATCTCTATCCATCTGAACAATTTAAATCTTCCAAGCATGCATAAAGCAATAAATATAAGAATCACAAGGCATACGAACATAGGTAAATTAACTTTACCGGCGTATGATGCCGATACAAAGTTTTTCCTGGTTCTGGCAAGCTCTAGAATTACAATAAATAACCATGCAATAATCAGACGTACTATTGCTTTTTCCATTGAGAGATTTTTAAAAATCTCGTTCATATTTTCCTTAAATTTATTATTAAATTCTTTCATATTGCTCCTCTATCTAAATCTGTTGCATTCATATTTTGCTTTAGTCCTGAGACATATTAATAAAGAATCAATCTTATCATCCAACGAACCTTCCTCGATGGTTATATCCATGGACGCAGCTATATCACTTACTAACCTGTCATCCAGTTTATCCCTTACCTGTGCAATATATTCTATTTTATCCGTACAGGTATCTCTGTCAAAAAAGCCCATAAGTACAGGATTAACACCTTTCAAATCCTCTTTGGTGTCAGCATCATTGTCTTTTCTGTCATCCGCAGGAATTTCAATATGTACTTCTGCCTCAGGCTGATTAAAAAAATCATCAAAAGTATCTGTAAGAATTTTAAAATTATCAAAGAGCTGCTGGTATACTATCATCTTCTCATTGCTTTTTGTATGATATGCTACAGCAATAACCTGATATTTTCTGTCCTTATCCGTAAAAACATCTCCCGGATGCAACATTCTGTCTTTTTCCATAATAAAGTCACCTCACAAACAATTTCATAAATTGTACCACATCATCCCATTGTCTTCAACATTAACCCAAAAAAGAATATAATGAAATATCAAAACATATATTATTAATTGGTATATTTATGGATAGAATAAGACATTTATTAAATATTAACGAAATCCATAAGAGAGGAATTAACGGACAAAACATAACAGTTGCCGTGCTTGATTCCGGTTCTTATCCCCACACAGACATCAAAGAAAATATAATTTATTTTAAAGATTTTGTATCAGGCAGAAAAAATACTTATGATGATAATTCCCATGGTACACATATTTGCGGAATTATCGGAGGAAGAGGCATTATTAATAAAAAATATAAAGGAATCGCACCACACTGTTACCTGTTGCCAATTAAAGTCCTTGACAAATCAGGTCATGGCAGAAGTGAATCTATAATCAATGCCTCCGACTGGATAATCCGTAATAAAAATAAATATAATATACGAATTGTAAACATATCTATCGGGACAAAATCAAGCTCATGTTCAGAAGAAAAAAGCGATATTGTAAAAGCTGTTGACAATATGTGGGACAACGGAATTACAGTACTTGTATCCGCAGGAAATAACGGTCCTTCATATCAATCGATTACCATACCCGGAATAAGCAGAAAAGTGATTACCGTTGGTTCCTGCAAATTTGACAATTCTTCTTATGACGGACATTTCAAATATTCCGGCAAAGGGCCGACATTCTGCAATGTTGCCAAACCCGATATTGTTGTACCAGGTGATAATATAACAAGCTGTTCTCCCGGCAACCGGTATGTAAAAAAAAGCGGCACATCCATGTCAACACCAATTGTTGCCGGAGCCGCCGCTTTAATATTTTCGTATGATAATACACTATCCAATAATAATTTTAAGGAATTACTGAAAAATTCCGCGGATAATCTTGGCCTTGACCGTTATACCCAGGGATTTGGCCGCCTTAACATTGAAAAGTGTCTGAATCTAATCTAAATATTCCTGCATATATTTTTCATATAACGGGAAAGGAAGTATACCGGAATTAATTATGAATGTATTAAATCCCTTAACGTCTTTTCCCTTTTTATCAAAGTATTCATCTCTTAAATCATACATATACTCAGTACCGTAAGCATACGGAATGATTTCTCCCGGGTCACCTACAACTGCATCATACAATATCTTAACAACTTCTTCATCGTACATACCTTTAGCATAGGCATTGGCATCATCTAAATCCCAGTCTTCGTAATTGACGCCAAGGTCAAACCTTGTCTGTATAAGATATCCTATTCTTTCATCAATAGCTATGATTTCGGCTAAATCTTTTTTATAGCCCTCTTCTTCAACTATATATTCAAGGGTATTAAGCGAAGCATACTGTGCCCAGCCCTCTGATGGAGCAATAATTCCGGCATATTTTCTTACATTACTGATATTCTCATTGTTAAAAAAACTTGTATACTGCATCATATGACCAGGAATACCTTCATGTGCAATTGACACATAGGTCTGAATCGTATTGTCAGCCAACGCACTACCATTAATTTTAATGTTATTAATGCCTATATTATCAATAGGAGGCGTTATATAATATGCCATAGTAGTTTCTACCTCGCTGCTTTTATCAAGGTATTCTATATTGTAATTTGTAGTTACCGGTTCTGGAAAATCATCACCCATCTTTGAGATAATAAATTTCATTACCTCATCAGGATCTGTTATGCTTATCTCGAATTTATCGTACTGATCAAGAATATCAGGATTAGAAGTCATTAAACTGTATAAATCAAGATAAAGAGCTTTTATTTTTGCATCGATATACTCAATAACTTCTTCTGTTGACATATCGGACCCTGTCTTATCACGGACAATTGCTTCATAATATTTCTTTCCTTCTTCTCCGAAACCTGCCATTCCTCTTTCATTCTTGCTTGTTCCCAGTAAATTTTTAAGTGCAGACTTTGAATCCTTATACATAGGTATAACATACTTCTGCACATATTCTTTGTTTTTTTCAATATAAGCTTCTTTATCGGAATCACTTAAATCAAGAGATTTTATCCTGCTTTCAAAAGTATCAATGTATACTTTTGCATCTGTATCAATCATTTTGTCGCAATATTCGATATTCTGTTTAATTACATCATCATTTACAAACAGACCCTTTTCTGCCTGTTCGTTGCAGAATTTTATATAACTTTCATAGTAAGGCGGGATACTTTCCATATATAAAAAGTAGTCCTTTACATCCTGTTCTCTTCTGAAGCAGTACTCTGTAAAATTGGTTACAAGGTTACATATAAAACCGGAACCTGCCCCGATTGCCCTTTGCATATAATAACCGTCTTTAAATTCAAGGCCTGTATCATATAACCATACAAGAGTATCATACGTATGCTGCCTTTCTGTGGACAGTCTGTTTCTGTCAAAGTTATTAAGTTCTTCAAGTTCCTGTTCTGAGTGTTCATACGATTCCACATACGAATCGTAATCCATAACACCTAATGTTTTGTCATCGTCACTGACCTCAATACCGTACTGTTCATAATCATATAAGGTATACACTAATGAAAATGGTTCCTGCTCAAGACTACTTTTGAAGACCTTATCACAATACTCATCAAACTGCTTTTCATAATCACTTACCGTATTACGGCGTTTTATCGCACGTCCGCCACATCCCGTAGCACATACAACTGTGATTACACAAAGCAGTGCTGCTAATAATCTCTTGATTTTTTTCATATCCACCTCTTAATTAAAATATACCAGATCATCTTCAGGTTTTTTTGCACCTTTTATGTCCATTGCATATAAAACAACACCATCACCTTTATATTCCTTGCAATATTCAACTTTTGCCTTAGCCGTAAGGTCAATAAATTCCCTGTCGGAAAAAGGCTTCAGTTCTTCTGCTGTCTTATCATCCAGTACACATTTAAAGCCGATAAATCTGATATCGTCCACACAACAGGTCATTGCAAAACGCCCCGGTGCGAACATTCCTTTATTATTATATTGTTTTGGTTTATATACCACTACTTTAGCTTTAATAATTTTACCGTCATATTTTTCAGGATTATCCATTGCATCCATATACCAGATTCCGTAATCACTGTCGGCAATATCAATCTCATCTTTAGTGACGTCAAAAGGCAGTATCTCTTCAATTTCATTGGAACTTCCGTCCGATGATTCAAAATAAACCTGTGCTCTTCCGTTTACGGCTTTAACACTTCTTCTGTAAGCCGCCCTGTCAGAATCTTTGGTACATCTGTTAATAATAACCATTTCCGACAACTTATACTGTTCCATCATAAGCTGCTTCATATTGGCAAGATACATATCGTAGGTCTTGGCATTGACAAGAGTAATTATCTGTGCCACCGGCATAAACGAAGGTAGTTTATCAATGAAATCTCCGAGATTCCACATTCCGTTAAATTCAACAAATACTCTTTCTGCTTTAGATTCATTGCACTTAGCGATAAAGAAATCTTTTGTAAATTCATCCATATCCTCGACAAATACTACTTTTGCATTAACCTTCTGCATTTCAATTTCAGAATATTCCTCTTCTCCGTCTTCGCATGCAATTATAAGACTTCTTGTTCCGTCATTGAAATCTTCTCCTTTTAACGTATCTTTGATAAATGCTGTTTTTCCGCTTTCAAGGAAACCATTAATTATAAAAACAGGTAACTCCATTATTATGTCTCTTCCTTTCAGATTATGTCTGTCAGATTATTTTAACAGGAAAAGTTCTTCCATCTTTTCAGGTTCAACATTAGTCCCGATAACACAAAGCTTACCTGTATATTCCGGCTGTCCGTCTCTTAATTCATATTCACCGGGTACAGCGTCAAAATATATCCATGAACCGTTTTTATCAGGAACCATTCCCTTTGCTCTTAAAATAACACCGAATTCTTCTGTCTCAACAAGACGTTTAAGAATAGCTTCAATCTCTTCTCTGTCATACTTATGAGGGGTCTCCGTTCCCCAGCTGTTAAATACGTCATCTGCATGATGATGTCCATGCTCATGATGGCATCCGCATTCTCCATCATGGTCGTGATGATGATGTTCATGGTCATGATGATGGTGTTCATGTTCGTCATGGTCGTGATGGCAGCACTCTTCATCATGGTCGTGATGATGGTGTTCATGTTCGTCATGGTCATGGTGGCAGCACTCTTCATTATGTTCATGATGATGTCCGCATTCAGGGCAGATATCCATATCCTTAAGCATATCGTCAACAAGTGATGTGTGCTTAAGTGCAGACATAATCTGCTCTCCCGTCAGTTCATCCCATGGTGTGGTAATAATGGAAGCTTTGTCATTATGCTCTTTAATAAGATTAACAGCTGTTTCAAGCTTGGCTTCATCTACATTCTGGGTTCTGCTTAGAACAACTGTTGTTGCACTTTCAAGCTGGTTATTATAAAATTCACCAAAATTCTTCATATAAAGCTTACACTTTGTAGCATCTGCAACTGTTATAAAGTTCTCAAGTTCAAGGTCTGCTTCTTCTTTGACATTCTCAACTGCAGCAATTACGTCAGAAAGTTTACCCACTCCTGATGGTTCAATTATAATCATATCAGGTGCATAATCATGTGACACCTGTTTAAGTGCTTTACCAAAATCACCTACAAGAGAGCAGCATATACATCCTGAATTCATTTCGTTAATCTGTACACCGGCATCTTTAAGAAAACCGCCGTCAATACCGATTTCACCAAATTCATTCTCAATAAGGACTACCTTCTGTCCTTTGTAAATCTCTTCAATTAATTTTTTAATAAATGTTGTTTTACCGGCTCCCAAAAAGCCTGAAATAATAGTTACTTTAGTCATTATTTTATGCCTCTTCCTTAAATAATTGTTGTTCCTGTCTTACCGGCAAGAGCTTCTTTAGCTTTTTCAAGATTGGCAATAACAGCCTTTCTTCCCTCTCCCGCAAGTACAAATCCTACTGCAGCATCTACTTTAGGAAGTGTGGTTATTTCGCCAAGATTGTTCTTGTTGACATACTGTTTAAGTTCATCAGCTTTTACAGTATCAAATTCTTTTCTGTTATCATTATCTGCATTAATTACTAATTTATCACCTTCTGTAAGAAATAAAAGTGTATCTGCATCAATAAGTTCTGCAAGTCTTGCCGCAACGTAGTCTTTTTCAATAATTGCACTTGCACCCTTAAGAACTGTTCTCTGTTCAAGCACAGGTATTCCGCCGCCGCCTGCAGCAATTACAACCTGACCTGCGTCAAGCAATGCCCTTACGGCATCTATCTCATATATATCCATTGGCTTAGGTGCTGCAATTATTCTTCTGTAGCCTTTTTCTTCCTCTACAACATAATTACCTTTTGCTTCCTCTGCCTCTGCTTCTTCCTTTGTCATATATCTGCCGATAACCTTGGTAGGATTATTAAACGCACGGTCAAAAGGATCCACTTTAACCTGTGTTATAATTGTGGATACCGTCTTATATATGCCTCTGTTAAGAAGTTCTGTTCTTATGGCATTCTGAAGGTCATATCCTATATATCCCTGGCTCATGGCACTGCAAAGTGACATTGGTGCTACTGTATATTTTGAATCAAGTCTCGCAAACTCAGTCATCGCTGTCTGAATCATTCCAACCTGTGGTCCATTACTGTGTGTTATCACAACCTGATACTTTGCTTCCACAAGATCAGCTATAGCTCTTGCAGCCTTGGCTACATTAGCTTTCTGCTCAGGGAATGTCTCTCCGAAAGCATTTCTTCCCAGTGCAACTACTATTTTGTTATTTTTCATAAAAACACCTCGTATCATAAACTTTTAATAAATATTATACTTGTTTGAAGTTCAAAAATCAATGAATTAATCCTCAAACACATAGCTGAGCACATTTTCGATAAGTGAATAAGAATATCTGGCAAAAGTCGCCTCTTTTCCCATTACGGGATTATCGGTAATAACGGCATCCACACCCATTGCCACCATTTTTTCTGCAGTTTTTCTGTCATTAATCGTCCATACAAACAACTTTTTGCCCCTGTAATGTATTGCATCTACCACATTTTTATTAATGTATGAAAAGTTAATGCTGAACGCGTCCACATTATCTATATTATAGTAATTTCCGTATGCGGAATATAATATATATCCGGTCTTAATTTCTTCATTAATTTTTTTGATTTCTGTCAAAGCCTTGTAATTCATGGATGTAACATAACATTCATCTTTATAATCATATTTTTCAATAAGTGCCGCAACGCCTTCCACAAGATCCGGCTCATAAGCTGACAATTTTATTTCAATATTAAGCTTGATTTTGCCCTTTGTATAACTCATGACCTCCTCAAGTGTAGGTATTCTGCATTTTTTAAATTCTTCTTCATCTCCAAAATAACTTCCTGCATCAAGGTCTTTAATTTCGTCATAAGTCATATTATACACTTTTTTATTAACACCTGTTGTTCTTTTTAAATTATCGTCATGTATGACAACTATTTCGCCGTCTTTCGTCTCATGCACATCAAGTTCAATATAATCTGCAGTAGCTTTAACTGCATTTTTAAACGCCAACATGGTATTTTCCGGAGCTTCATAAGAACTTCCCCTGTGAGCCATTGTAAGAGTATCACTAAACATTTCAACATAATTAAACGGATTATTGTCAAAGGCTTTTACCATATAAAAAATATTGACCGTAAACAAAATAGCCGAAAAAATAATGGCAATCACTTTCTGTGCCAGCGGATGTCTGATTCTTTTTTCTGTAATATCTTCCGCAATTTCTCCTATGTAGAGTTTATTTCCTTTGTCATTTCTTAATCTGTAAAATAATCCCGTGAAAACCGCAAAAGATATGGGAACCGATATTACCGGCAGTACAATTTTTATAACAGTAATCGCAACCCTGAAAACCGAAAGATAGATTGCCATACCCATATTAGCCCTGTCAAGAATCAGTACCCCTGCTATTATAATAATTGCAAGAATTATATATATAAAGCCAATTACCAGAAAAATCAATAAATTCCATCCAATTATAACCATAAGGCATTTAAAGAAATTATTTTTAAGCAAAATGCGGCTCTGCCGTTTGCCGTCTGTAATATCCTCTGCATCATACGCAAGATAATTCGTTGTAAAAACATGGATAAAAGAATATATAAACAGAAATAAAACAATAACAGCTATTGTTATAATTACAGGTTTACTGCCTCTTATTACATTCTTAACCGTACTGTTAATTTTAACCGAATACAGGAAATAGCCTAATAATGTTATATTCATCATAAGAGAAATAACAGCAATATTAACAACAGACCTGATTTTTTTCTTTTTGACTGTAATTTTCATAAGATGCAGTCCGCCTGCAAAAATTCTCGTCAGTGCAATGGGGGTACCATGGTATGCCGCGTCATAACACACAGATAGGCAGCACACTTCATAAGTTACATATATCATAAGCAATGCAAGAATCAGCACCATGGAAATAATGGTATACGGACTTTTAAGATATGAAAAAAGATAATTATTGGTAAGATATAAAAAACCTGATTTTCTGAGTGTAAACTTTAATAAAAATAAAAACACAGGATAAAAAACTGCAGCAAAACCCAGTTTGTATATCAGTTCAAAAAGTATCATATTGAGACCGCTCTTTTTGATAAGAGACATGCCGTCATAAAATACCATATCATTATAGGTTTTTATGCTTTTTTTAATCCTGTGATTCATTATTATGTCCAGCTTTCGGTTATCATCAATTCTGCAAATATTTTTCAAGTCGTGTTCTTATAGCCTTAATAAATTCAAAGCTGTCAAGAACTTTAGGATTCTCAATTGTAGTAATAATCGCAAGGTCTTTAGTCATCTCGCCATCTTCAATAGTATCAATACAAGCTTTTTCAAGAAGATCTGCAAAATGTACAAGTTCAGAGTTGTTATCAAGTTCTCCACGTTTTCTTAAAGCACCTGTCCATGCAAAAATTGTGGCTACAGAGTTAGTAGATGTTGTCTCACCCTTAAGGTACTTATAATAGTGTCTCTGAACCGTACCGTGTGCTGCCTCATACTCATAATATCCTTCAGGAGATACAAGAACAGATGTCATCATTGCAAGCGAACCAAATGCTGTAGCAACCATATCACTCATTACATCTCCATCATAATTCTTACATGCCCAGATATATCCGCCTTC
>ENA-OZGO01000791-OZGO01000791.1-human-gut-metagenome-genome-assembly--contig:-NODE-791-length-13858-cov-5.806998_pt1 | contig 13858 bp, 10 predicted proteins | sample MGYA00244658_ERZ653662 | MGnify/ENA primary metagenome ERZ653662 (study PRJEB26926, sample SAMN06165217) | human gut metagenome | biome: ENVO:00009003; feature: ENVO:2100002; material: ENVO:00002003... | reverse complement strand
ATCTACACTCGACTAGTCGTCGGCAGCGTCAGATGTGTATAAGAGACAGCCCCATGATACAGGATTTCCCCTGAATAATATTACAAAATAATTAATACAGCCAATCAATCCACTAAATCCAATTAATCCGATTCCTGCACACTTCACTCTTCTTGTCGGTATCCAGATCATAATCGCAAGAAACAGATACAGTATAATATTCCAGACTATCCTATATGTTTTTATCTTATAAAAAGGATGCATACAGAATATTTCCATAATTATAAATGACCAGACAGACACCAGAAGCAGAAACAGAACCGCCTTCGCTCCGTTTCGAATCCCGCCATCTTTTTTTATATTATTCTTTAACCAGGCCAACATTTTTACCCACATCAGTTTCAACTTCTTCATACGTGAAAATCACCCTTTTCAAAATTATTCAACGCTTATTATACTTATTTTTTCTCTTGTTTTCAATCCTTTTACTTACAGCTTACCTTAATTTCATCTGTTGACCATTCGTATCACTCTTTTATTTCCCGTATAAACAAGAACAGGAATATTCCAAGTTATACGTATATAACTTCTGAAATATTCCTGTTCATAAAAAGGATTTTGTATTATATCTTGTTCAAAGTTTTTTAATTATTTAGCTGCAAGTTCTGCCTTAATTGCTGCTGTTAAAGCCGGAACGATCTTATTCAAATCGCCTACTACACCATAATCAGCCACATCAAAGATCGGAGCGTCCTCATCCTTGTTGATTGCAACAATAATATCAGACTCTTCCATACCGGCTACATGCTGGATAGCTCCGGAAATACCGATTGCAAAGTATACATTCGGACGTACAGTCTTACCTGTCTGACCAACCTGTAATTCCTTTGGCTTCCAACCGGAATCTACAACTGCACGAGAGCATGATACCTGACCGCCAAGTACTTCTGCCAACTCATCTAACATCTTAAAGTTCTCTGCAGAACCAACACCACGTCCACCGGATACTAAGATCTTAGCGTCCATGATATCCTTGATATCAGATACAGCCTTAGAAATCTCAAGGATTTCTACATACTTATTGTTTGGAGTGAAGCCTGGGTTGTAATTAATAACCTCTGCCTTTGCTCCCGGTATACGATCTAACTTCTGCATAACACCCGGACGAACGGTTGCCATCTGAGGACGGTTATCCGGACATGCGATTGTTGCGATTGTATTACCACCAAATGCAGGACGGGTCATCAGCAACTGATTGTGCTTCTGCTCCTGATTTGGAATTGGGTTGATTGGGAAATCACCAATCTCAAGTAATGTACAGTCTGCTGTCAGACCGGTTGCTACTCTTGCAGATACTGTAGGACCTAAATCTCTACCGATTGCTGTAGCACCAACCAGCATGATCTCCGGCTTGTACTCATTGATAACAGAAGCAAGTGCGTGTGCATATGGCTCTGTTCTGTAATTCTTTAATTCCGGATCATCAACTACGATAACTCTGTCAGCACCATACTCAGCCAGCTCATCAACAAGTCCTGAAACCTCTGAGCCAATCAATACTGCAGTTACCTGTGTATTTAACTTTTCAGCCAGTCTCTTTCCTTCGCCGATCAACTCGAAAGAAATACCGCTTAACTGATTGTCTACCTGCTGTGCGAAGACAAATACACCTTTATACTTTTCCATTTCTTCTACGTTCATTGCGCCCATTTTATTCACCACTTTTCCTTATAATTAAATTACATGCTTATCTTTTAATTTGCCAACAATGTAACTAACTGCTTCATCTGGAGAATCCGGAGTAACCTTCTCGCCGGCACCCTTTCTTACCTTATCAGAAGCCTTAGCAATCTTTGTTGGAGAGCCCTTCAGACCGATGTTGGAATCATCTACATCTACCAGGTCCGCTCTGCCAAGAGTTGTAATTTCAGCATTTACAGCGTCGAAAATTCCACCCGGAGTCATATATCTAGGCTCATTCAGCTCAGAAAGAGCGGTAACCAGACATGGCATCTTAGCCTTCAGCATATGATATCCATCATCATACTGACGCTTAACAACAACACTGTCACCATCTACCTTAATCTCCTGTGCATAAGAAATTACAGGAATTCCTAAATGCTCAGCGATCTGTGGACCAACCTGTGCGGTATCACCATCGATAGCCTGGCGACCGGTAATGATCAGATCGTAATCTAATTTTCTTAAAGCTCCGGCAATGGTAGTAGAAGTAGCCCAGGTATCAGCACCACCAAGTACACGGTCTGTTACCAGAATACCCTTGTCAGCTCCCATAGCAATTGCTTCCTGTAAAACATCAGCTGCCTTTGGAAGACCCATGGTAAGAACTGTAACCTCTGCGCCATACTGATCCTTTAAGCGGAGTGCTGCTTCCAGACCAGCTTTATCATCCGGATTCATAATTGTAAGCATTGCTGCTCTGTTTAATGTACCATCTGGGTTAAACTGTACGCCACCCTTTGTATCAGGTACCTGCTTTATACAAACTATAACCTTCACGTTAAGTACCTCCTTACTTTAATAAGTTTGCAGAAATAACCATACGCTGTACTTCTGAAGTACCTTCGTAGATTTCTGTAATCTTAGCATCACGCATCATACGTTCTACATCATATTCCTTGATATAACCATAACCACCGTGTAACTGTACACACTTTGTAGTTACTTCCATAGCTACTTCAGCAGCACACAGCTTAGCCATAGCAGCTTCAACAGAGTAAGAAGTCTTATGATCCTGCTGATACTGAGCCTTCTTCATAGCAGCCTTGTATACCAGCAGCTTAGCAGCCTCTACCTTTGTAGCCATATCTGCTAACTGGAACTGTGTATTCTGGAACTGTGCGATTGAACGACCAAACTGCTTTCTTTCCTTAACGTAGTTAATGGTTGTCTCCAGTGCGCCTTCTGCAATACCAAGAGCCTGAGCAGCGATACCGATACGACCGCCATCCAGTGTATGCATAGCAATACCAAAGCCCTTACCCTTAGCACCTAACAGGTTGTCCTTTGGAATACGACAATCTGTAAAGATCAGCTCATAGGTAGAAGAAGCACAGATACCCATCTTGTTTTCCTTAGTACCGAATGTAAATCCAGGAGTACCCTTTTCTACGATAAATGCAGAAATTTCCTTCTGCTTTCTGCCACGCTTCTCAACAGTACCTGTTACTGCGATGATAATATATACATCTGCTTCCTTACCATTTGTAATAAAGCACTTAGAACCGTTTAATACCCACTCATCACCATCTAAAACAGCCTTTGTCTGCTGTCCCTGAGCATCTGTACCGGCACCCGGCTCTGTTAAACCGAATGCGCCAAGCTTACGGCCTGAAGCTAAATCCGGCAGGTACTTAGCCTTCTGATCAGGAGTACCAAATGTCTGGATTGGATCTACGCATAATGATGTATGTGCAGATACAATAACACCTGTAGTACCACAAACCTTTGATAATTCCTCAACACACATAACGTATGTCAATGGGTCACAACCCTGTCCGCCATCTTCCTTTGCAACCGGAATACCTAAGAAACCATACTTTGCCATCTTATCAACGGTCTCTCTTGGGAATCTGTGATTCTCATCAATTTCCTGTGCAAGTGGCTTTACTTCATTCTGTGCAAACTCTCTGAATAAGGTCTGCGCCATCTCATATTTCTTGTCCAAAGTAAAATCCATTGTTTTATTCCTCCATATTATTTTGTAATACTCATATTCTACTGAGCATCAACAGGTGTCTTTGTACGGTCTGCGTTGTATACGTAGAATCCCTTACCACTCTTAACACCAAGGTTACCGCCACGAACCATCTTACGAAGTAATGGGCATGCGCGATACTTGCTGTCACCTGTTTCTTTATAAAGAACATCCATGATAGCCAGGCAAATATCCAGACCTACAAAATCACCAAGCTCCAAAGGTCCCATCGGATGATTTGCTCCAAGCTTCATAGCTGCATCAATACCGGCGATGTCAGATACACCTTCCATCTTGATAAATGCTGCTTCGTTGATCATTGGGATCAGAATTCTATTTACAACGAAACCTGCTGCCTCATTAACCTGTACAGGCTCCTTGCCGATTTCCTTTGAAATCTTAATGATCTGATCTACAGTCTCCTGTGGAGTATTTACACCGGCAATTACCTCAACCAACTTCATTCTGTCAGCCGGATTAAAGAAATGCATACCGATCATAGGACGGGTAAGACCATTTCCGATTTCTGTAATAGACAGAGAAGATGTATTGGATGCAAAAATGCACTCCGGCTTTGCAATCTTATCTAACTCAGAGAATGTAGTCTTCTTTACCTGCATATCCTCGAATGCTGCTTCTACGATCAAATCACAGTCTGCACAAAGATCTTCTTTCAGTCCCGGAGTGATACTTGCCAGAATACTGTCAACCTTCTCCTGAGTCATTTTGCCTTTTTCAACAAGTCTTGCATAACCTTTTGCAATCTTGTCCTTACCACCCTGTGCCCACTCCTGCTTAATATCGCAAAGAGCTACTTCATAACCGTCAACCATTGCAAATGCCTTAGCAATGCCCTGGCCCATGGTACCTGCACCAATTACGCCAACCTTCATGTTTTTTGTCCTCCTAACATATATTTCATCCGGTCAGCCTTTCCAACTCCTTTAAAAGCCGGAAAGACCACCGGACAGTTTATCAATATTACTTATTCTGGAATGGTTCCTTTACCTTTTCCTTGTTCTTATCCAGGAAGAATGCCATACCGTACTTCTGATCCTCTGTTTCAAAACAGCTGCCGAACAGTTTTTCTTCGATTACGATTGCATCATCCATATCTGCTTCCAGACCATCGTTAATTGCCTTCTTGCATGCACGAACTGCGATTGGAGCGTTCTTTGCAATACCTGCTGCCATCTTCTTTGCAGCTGCCATTAACTCTTCCTGTGGATATACTGCATTTACAAGACCGATTCTGAATGCTTCGTCAGCCTTGATGTTTCTGGCTGTATAAATCATCTGTTTAGCCATACCAGGGCCTACCAGACGAGCCAGTCTCTGAGTGCCGCCAAATCCAGGCGTGATTCCAAGACCAACCTCCGGCTGACCGAATACTGCATTCTCTGAGCAGATACGAATATCACAGCTCATGGAAATCTCGCAACCACCGCCTAATGCAAAACCGTTTACTGCTGCAATTACAGGGATTGGGAAGGTCTCGATCATACGGAATACATCGTTACCCTTCTTTCCGAAAGCTTCTCCCTCTGCCTTTGTCAGCGTAGACATCTCACCGATATCTGCACCTGCTACGAAAGACTTCTCGCCAGCACCGGTCAAGATCACTGCACGTACAGCATCCAGATCGATTGCCTTGAATGCAGCTTCGATTTCTTCCAGCACCTGACTGTTTAATGCGTTTAATGCTTTTGGACGATTGATGGTAACAATACCAACCTGTCCTTCCTGCTCATATGTTATGAATTCCATCTACGTTTTCTCCTTTTCCTGTATTTCCAGTTGGATTAATCACGCTTTACGATGGTTGCACAACCCATACCACCGCCGATACATAAAGTAGCCAGACCAGTCTTGGCATCTCTCTTCTGCATCTCATGTAACAGTGTAACCAGAATACGGCATCCGGAAGCTCCTACCGGATGACCAAGTGCGATTGCGCCACCATTTACATTCAGAACTTCATCCTTGAAGCCTAAGTCCTTCTGAACTGCGATTGACTGTGCAGCGAATGCCTCATTTGCCTCGATCAGATCAAAATCATCAATCTTCATACCGGTCTTAGCCATTACCTTGTTGGTAGCTGCAACAGGACCAATGCCCATGATAGCCGGATCAACTCCGCCTAATGCACCAGCTACGAATGTAGCCATAGGAGTTACGCCTAATTCCTTAGCCTTCTCTTCGCTCATAACTACGATAGCTGCAGCACCATCATTGATACCTGATGAGTTTGCTGCTGTTACGATACCATCCGGCTTAAATGCAGGACGAAGCTTTGCAATACCTTCAGCTGTTGTACCCGGACGTGGACCCTCATCTGTATCTACAACAACTGTTTCCTTCTTCTTCTTAACTTCTACAGGAACGATTTCATCCTTGAACTTACCAGCTTTCATAGCTGCTTCGCATTTCTGCTGGCTCCATGCTGCAAACTTGTCAAGTTCTTCTCTTGTAATACCATACTTCTCTGCTACGTTCTCTGCAGTAATACCCATGTGATAGTTATTAAATGCATCCCATAATGCATCGTTTACCATCGTATCAACAACAGTATTGTTACCCATTCTATAACCGAAACGAGCCTGCTTCAATGCGTAAGGAGCCATAGACATGTTCTCCATACCACCTGCAACAACGATGTCAGCATCTCCTGCCATGATCATCTGTGCTGCCATATTTACACAGTTCAGACCTGAACCACATACAACATTGATAGTAACTGCTGGAACTTCGATTGGCAGACCTGCCTTGATAGATGCCTGACGAGCTACATTCTGGCCCTGACCGGCCTGAATAACACAGCCCATATATACCTGATCAACCTGCTCTGGTGCTACTCCTGCACGATTTAATGCTTCCTTAATAACAATAGAACCCAGTTCAACTGCCGGTACTGTGCTTAACTGACCGCCCATGGTTCCGATTGCTGTACGGCATGCGCCTGCTAAAACAACTTTCTTTGACATAATACAATCATCCTCCATTATTCTTTTTCATGCATATCTGCATGGTTTATATGCAATAAGCCTGCACATAAGCTATGTGCATCTTAGCATATTTCAACGTTTTTTGCAACAGGAACTGACCTGGTATTTCCTGTCTCGATCTTTATTTTATATTCTTTTTATGAACATTTCGAATTGTTTTCTTTTTCCCGTTTTTTCCGGTTCTTGCGTTTTGCTTTTCTGCCTGCATGCTATTATTGTTCACCCGGTTCCGGTTGCTATTTTTCCTGTCTCCGCCGGAATAGCCGCCCTTCTCTCCGTCTCCCGACTTCCTTGGACGTATCAGACATTTTTTATCAAATCCTATCAGATCTGTCCGGCCGGCCTTGATCAGTGCCTCTTTCACCAGTTCATAATTCTGTGGTTTCCGGTATTGGATCAATGCACGCTGCATAGCTTTTTCATGCGGATTGGTCGGCACATATACCGGTTCCATCGTTCTTGGATCCAGTCCTGTATAATACATACAGGTAGAAATTGTGGACGGTGTCGGATAGAAATCCTGCACCTGTTCCGGCATATAACCAAGATCCCGCAAATATTCCGCCAATGTTACAGCCTCTTTCAGCGTGGAACCCGGATGAGACGACATCAGATACGGTACCAGATACTGCTCTTTTCCAAGTTTTCGGTTGATTTCCTGATATTTTTCCACGAAACTCCGATACACCTGATTTTCAGGTTTGCCCATTTTCTGAAGGACCGCATCCGCCACATGCTCCGGTGCGACCTTCAGCTGTCCGCTGACATGATACTGACACAGTTCTCTCAAAAAACGGTCATCTGAATCCGCCATTACATAATCAAACCGGATACCGGAACGAACAAATACTTTTTTCACATTCGGAAGCTCCCGTAACTTGCGAAGCAATTCCAAATAATCCTTGTGATCTACCACCAAATTCTGACAAGGCTTTGGAAACAGGCATTGCTTATTCGGACATGCTCCATGAACCAGCTGCTTTTTACATGCCGGATGCCTGAAATTCGCCGTCGGACCTCCCACATCATGGATATATCCTTTAAAATCTTTATCCCATATAATCTTCTCCGCTTCTGCCAGAATAGACTCATGACTTCTTGTCTGGATAATTCTTCCCTGATGGAACGTCAAGGCACAGAAACTGCATCCGCCAAAACATCCCCGGTTGCTTGTCAGGCTGAATTTAATCTCCTGAATCGCCGGAACACCTCCATCTTTTTCATAACTCGGATGATAGGTTCTCATATAATTATATGAATATACCCGGTCCATTTCCATCTGTGACAACGGTTTGGACGGTGGATTCTGTATCACAAACTGCTTCTTTCCGTATGGTTCTACCAGCCGTTTACCGGAAAACGGATCCGTATTGCAATACTGCGTATAAAAGCTCTGTGCATAAGCCCGTTTATCCGTCTTGATCACATCATATTCCGGAAGAGTCTGATAATCATACACGGATTCCAGGCTTTTCGTCTTATAGACCGTGCCATTCACAAACGAAATATCCTTTACATCAATTCCGCTATCCAATGCATCCGCAACTTCGATCACAGACCGTTCTCCCATACCATAGATCAGAATATCTGCCTGCGAATCGAGCAGCACAGACCGCCTGACCGTATTAGACCAGTAATCATAATGTGCCAGTCGACGCAGACTTGCTTCAATGCCTCCGATAATGATCGGTACATCATGATATACTCTCCGCACCAGATTTCCATATACGATTGTCGCATAATCCGGTCTTTTTCCCATAACACCACCCGGCGTATACGCATCCTGATTTCTTCGTTTTTTTGATACGGAATAATGATTTACCATGGAATCCATGTTTCCTGCCGAAATCATAAATCCCAATCGCGGCTTTCCAAATATCTGGATACTTTCTTCTTTTTTCCAGTCCGGCTGCGCTATGATTCCTATTTTGTAGCCATGCGCTTCCAGGCATCTGGTGATAATTGCATGTCCGAACGAAGGATGGTCCACATAGGCATCTCCTGAAATATACACAAAATCCACCTGTTTCCAGCCGCGTTCCTGCATTTCTTCATATGTGATTGGTAAAAATTTCTGTTCACTCATTTTCTCTATTTCTGCAATTTATGTATAAATTCTACGGATTTACCGGCTCCCAGCGCAACTGCTTCCAGTGCCTGATCGACTACCATCGCATGTATGCCGGTTTTTGCCTCAATTAACTGTTCCATTCCATATATCAGACTGCCACCGCCAGATAGAATGATGCCACGCTGGGAAATATCGGCTGCCAGCTCCGGCGGACAGGTCTCCAGCACGCCCAGTACTGCATTTATAATCTGCGCCGTCACCTCACTGAATGCTTCAATCGTCTCATTCGCTGATACCTGCACACGGTCCGGAAGTCCGTTTACAAGGTTCCGTCCCTTCACTTCCATATAATCATCGGCTGCACGCGGGAATACACTTCCGATTTCCACCTTGATTTCCTCCGCAGTCGGTTCTCCGATCAGCAGATTATACTTTCTCCGGATATATTTAATCATTGCTTCATTATAATCATCTCCGGCCACTTTCAGAGAACGATTTACAACCAGTCCTCCCAATGAAATAATTGCAATATCTGTAGTACCGCCTCCGATATCAATCACCATATTTCCGCATGGCTGTGTAATATCAATATCGGCACCGATGGCTGCCGCTACCGGTTCTTCCATAATAAGGACAGCACGCGCACCTGTACGATATGCCGCATCCTCTACTGCTCTGCGTTCTACTTCTGTAACTCCACTCGGCACACAGATGCATATTTTAGGTCTTCGAAACGTTGACTTTTTACTCATTGCCTGTTTAATAAATGCTTTCAGCATTTTTTCAGTTACAGTGTAATCAGATATAACTCCTTGTTTTAACGGTCTGATCACCTCAATATTTTCCGGAACACGTCCAATCATTTTCTTTGCTTTTGTTCCGATTGCAACGAGCTTTTTGGTTCCCTTTTCAAACGCAACCACCGATGGCTGATTGATCACTACGCCCATTCCCTTTACAAACACCAGTACATTTGCAGTTCCGAGATCTATTCCTATATCCATATCAAACATTGTTTTTCCTCTTTCTTTCCGTTGATGTCTATCTTTCTTAATTTATGCCGGATTTGTCCGAACATAAAACAAGGGTTGTTCCGGACACCAATGTAATTGAATGCCCAGACAACCCTCCATTTCCTACATTTAGAAATCTGATTCCAGCAACACTTTTTTATCGGACGCATCTGAACTTCCCAATCCCTGAATGGTTCTTTCTTCTGCTCTTCCTACTGCCTCATTGATCATTTTTAATACCCGGTCCAGATTACCATCTTCTACACCCAGCATTAAATTCTTCAATTTTGACAGTGCCCTTCCATCTGCTTCATAACCCAATTGTTTAATATAGTTTTGTGCGATTTCAAACACAGCACCATTGTCAATACGATGCATCTGAATCAAATGCTTAAAGTATGGCACAATCTTTTCATTGGCCGAGAACAGCCTTGATAGCGAATCAATTTCTCCTGTTAATATGACAGCAATATCATTCTTTGGATCTGCAATCACATCAGCCAGTTCTGCCACCTTATCCGGTCTGACATTTCCCGCATTTTCAATTACCAGACAACCGCCCTGCAATTTTGAAACAGCATCACCCAGATTTACCTTATTAAAAGCTGCTGCTTTAATTACTGCAACCGTACTGTTCTTACATACACCCATTGCATAGAAACTCTTCGCAAAATCAACCCCGATATTTGTAGTTCCGAATCCATGCTTACATAAAATTACCAGATTTTTCGGTTCATCTCTGTTTTCGTCAATAGAAATAATTGCCTTCTTCATCTGACTACTAATAGAATCAACAGACATATACTTGCCAAGAAATTCTTCCGCGCCCTTTGGTAATCCTGCCGAACGACTCTTTGCAAATTCTTCCATTCTGGCAGATTCCTCTTCCATAGCCTGTTGTCTTAACTGTTCCTGTGCAGCTTTTACAGCTTCTTCTTCAGCCCTCGCACGCCTTGCTTCCTCAGCTTTAGCCTCTTCTTCAGCTTTCTTTCGAGCCTCTTCTTCAGCCTTCTTCCGAGCTTCCTGCTCAGCCTTTTCACGCGCTTCAGCCTCCGCTTTCTGTCTTGCTTCCTCTTCTGCCTGCTTACGGGCTTCTTCTTCAGCCTGTTTTCGAGCCTCTTCTTCAGCTTTCTTTCGAGCCTCTTCTTCAGCCCTGCGACGAGCATCTTCCTCAGCTTTCTTCCGAGCTTCTTCTTCAGCTTTCTTCCGAGCATCCTCTTCCGCCTTCTTTCTTGCTTCTTCCTCAGCTCTTCTCCGAGCTTCCTCTCGCCGTCTATCTTCTTCGGCCTTTAGTCTTCTCTGTCGTTCCTCTAATTCACGCTTTCTTGCTTCTTCTGCTCTCTTACGAGCCTCTTCTTCAGCTTTCTTTCGAGCTTCTGCACGTCTCTTGATCTCTGCTTCTACTCTGATCCGTTCCTCTGCTTCTGCCTTTTTCCGTGCTTCTTCATATGCTTTTCGACGTGCTTCTTCCTCTTCTGCCTTCTTCCGCGCTTCTTCCTCAGCCTTCCGTCTTGCTTCCTCTTCCGCCTTCTTACGAGCTTCTTCCTCAGCCTTCCGTCTTGCTTCCTCTTCTGCCTTCTTCCGTGCTTCTTCCTCAGCCTTCCGTCTTGCTTCCTCTTCCGCTCTACGTCGAGCTTCTTCCTCAGCCTTCCGTCTTGCTTCCTCTTCCGCCTTCTTACGAGCTTCTTCCTCAGCCTTCCGTCTTGCTTCCTCTTCTGCCTTCTTACGGGCTTCTTCCTCAGCCTTCCGTCTTGCTTCCTCTTCCGCCTTCTTACGGGCTTCTTCCTCAGCCTTCCGTCTCGCTTCCTCTTCCGCCTTCTTACGAGCTTCTTCCTCAGCCTTCCGTCTCGCTTCCTCTTCCGCCTTCTTCCGGGCTTCTTCCTCAGCCTTCCGTCTTGCTTCCTCTTCCGCCCTACGTCGAGCTTCTTCCTCAGCCTTCCGTCTTGCTTCCTCTTCCGCTCTACGCCTTGCTTCCTCCTCAGCCTTCCGTCTTGCTTCCTCTTCCGCTCTACGCCTTGCTTCCTCCTCAGCCTTCCGGCGTTCCATCTCTGCTCGTCTTCGTTCTTCTTCTGCTCTACGCCTTGTCTCTTCTTCTGCTTTCCGACGTGCCTCTTCTTCTGCTCTCCGACGTGCTTCCGCATACTCTGCTTCTCTTTGTCGTACCGCTTCAGCCCGCTCAGCTTCTTTCGCTAACCGCTCTTCTTCCTGTTTCTTGGCAGCTTCATATTTCTTTTCATCTTCGTCATCCGAAAACTCAATGTCATACATACTCTTAACATTATTCGGATCGAGCCCCTTCTGTTCTACAGGTATTACATTTATAACTTTTCCTTGTTCATCTAAAACCGGATCATCTGTCACATCTGAATTTTTAGCAAAATTCAAGCCTAGGCCCAAGCCTTCTTTCGGTGCTTCTTCCAGATTGTCTCCTTCCAGCCCAAAGTTCTCTAATGTAACTCCATCCGGTGATGTATCCTCTAGGGTTTGTCCATCAGAAAGATTTCCTGAGATACCTTCAAAAATCTTTGTTTTTGTTTCTTCCGCAGCTTGAATCTTCTGTTCTTCTGCTTTCTTCTCCGCCTCTTCTTTTTTCTTTTTATCCTCATCCGGATTCCAAGGTCGGAATTTCTGGGTTGTCTGCGTCTGCGCCGTTTTACCAGAATATTTTTCCTGCATTTCCTGCTCTTTTTTCATTTTTTCTGCTTTTGCAGCTTTTTCTTTTTCTACCTGAGCTCTTACTGCCGCTATAATCGCATCTCTCTCATTCATACTCTCTTCTTAGGCGCTCCTTTCTGTCATTATAGTTTGCTTCAGCACCATTACGAATCCTCCGAATTATTTTCATCATGATAGGATTTTACCATTGCCTGCGTAATTGTATTTGCTCCAACCAGATTCATAAGAAACTCATCCAGATCCAGTTCTTCCTGTTCCGACTCCGCCTTCGGGGGTTCCTCTTCCCGGTCCTCCTCTATCAGTTTCATAAGTTTCTCCAATCGTTCTTTAGGACTTAAATTTTCTTCAACATCCATCAGTTTGGATTGATACGGCTTTCTTTCCGGCGAGTCTTTCTTCCATTCCGCTTCTACTTCTGCTTCTATATCTGCAACTGACTGCAGAACGGATGCTATGTAGGAAGATACATTCTCTTCTTCGGCTTGTGTATTTTTTCCGGCCGCAGCATCTGCATCCGATGTCTCCACATGTTCCGGCTCCGGCTTTTCAATCTTTTCCGCAGTCGCCTCGTCTATTTGACTTTCTGTCTGCTCTGCCTTCTCTTTTTCCGGCTGAGTGCCTGTCTTTTCATGCTTTTTTCCAAACGGAAGTTTCAATCCGAGAAGTCTCTTCGAAGCCGTTTCCTCATCCTTACCGTCATCATCCTCCATCTGTAAGATAACAGGATCCGGCGGATGTACTTTTAAATCGTCCTTTTCCAGCTGTTTCTCTTCAATTTCCATAATAGAAGCATACAATTCCGTATCTTCTTCCGCTTCCATGATTGGGAACCGGAAATTAGAATTACTCGTATCATACTGTCCCTGCTTCAAAGCCTCCGCTAATGAACAGTACGGTGAATTTCGAAAGCTGGCCATTAACCGGATGCACGCTTCCTTCATCTGGCTTTCCATTCCCAGCGTTGCATATAGTAATGCCAGTTCAAATGCCCATTCATCGGTATAATGCTCTTCACATGCCCGTTCTAATATTTTAAGAAGCTTCTCCGCTTCTACGCGCTGTGCTTTCTGGATCATATACTCCAGAAACATCTTTCCGGAATCCTCCGGTCCTGCATTATGAAGATAAATCTCATAGTACCGCTTTGCACGATGAAAATACCCCATCTTCAAATACAGATAAATCAGATCATATACGATCCGATTGCCCTCCGGTGCCATTATATGTGCCTGAACCAAAGCTTTTCTGCTTTCGTAATATCGTTCATTCTCAAGATACACCTCACCACAGCATCGTAAGAATTGCGGATTCAGCGACTGGAAAATATCTTCTCCTTCCAGTAAATCCAAAGCTTCACCATATTGCCTTGTTTCGGTAAGTTCTTTTACCTTTGTAA
>ENA-OZGO01000778-OZGO01000778.1-human-gut-metagenome-genome-assembly--contig:-NODE-778-length-14041-cov-6.823466_pt1 | contig 14041 bp, 8 predicted proteins | sample MGYA00244658_ERZ653662 | MGnify/ENA primary metagenome ERZ653662 (study PRJEB26926, sample SAMN06165217) | human gut metagenome | biome: ENVO:00009003; feature: ENVO:2100002; material: ENVO:00002003... | reverse complement strand
CGAGATGCTCAGGAGTCTCGTGGGCTCGGAGATGTGTATAAGAGACAGCTGCAGGCACAGTGTGCGGACCGTCCTTATATCAATAATAACTCATCATATCCATAATGAGGTATCAATCCTCCTCGATGACGTGCATCTCGAGAAAATCAAAGTCGATATCCTCCACAAAATTATCCTTCGTAAAGCGTGTCTTTCCATGCCTCTTGAAATCACTTACGTTGCTGTCAAGCCAGATGGGCTTTCCCAGGTCAAAAGCAAGGCAGGCATCCTCAAGTGCCTTAAAAATCTTGTGTGTACGTGTGTCATCACTGTCATTTTCTATTGTAATATCACGCATCAGGTGCGTGTCAGTATAAATCTTAAACCAAATACGCATATTATTCTCCCAAAAGTCTTCTCTGACGATTGCACTCATACATGAGCAAAGTGGCTGATATTGCGGCATTAAGCGACTCCACAGCCCCCTCCATAGGGATGCGGATATATGTGTCCGCCATGTCAGCTATCTCATCTGATAATCCATTGCCCTCATTTCCTATCATAAAGCCACAGGCTCCGGTGTAGTCCGGTCTGTCATAAGAACACTTACCCTTTAAATGAGCTGCGTAGAGAGAAACTCCCTTTGACTTTGCATACTCTATAGTCTCCGGAAGGTCATCTGTGATGTAAAACGGCACACGGTAGAGTGAGCCCATGGTTGAGCGCACAGTCTTTGGATTAAAAATGTCCACTGTTGTGCGATTCATTATAATGCCACTTACACCTGCGCCCTCACCGGTACGTATCATAGTGCCTAAGTTTCCCGGATCCTGTATACTCTCAAGCACAAGAAGCTCTGTCTTGTCGCCCTTAAAAAGTTCATCTATCTCATAGTGCGGCATCTTTACTATAGCAAGCACACCCTGCGGAGTCTGCGTGTCAGACATGCTCTTAAACACCGAGTCACTCACTATTTCCGTTTTATCAAGGAAACGCTTCTTCTCTTCCTTAAACCTGTCATCATAAAAAAATGACTCAGACATATATACGGCACTTACCCAGTCATATGGCGCCTCAAAGCTCATCTTTGGACCCTCAACCACGAATACGCCCTGCTTTTTCCGCTCCTTTGCCTTGCTTAAAAGAGCCTGCACATTTTTTATGCTTTTGTTTGATGCACTTGTAATCATTTTCTTCTCTTTCTATATTGATGATATGAGTGTCAAAAAGTATTTTGCCCCTCATTTATGATTAACATTCGTCTTTCTCCGAATGCATAAATGCCCCTGCACCGGCACATGCACGCAATTACCTGCATTTGATGTGCCGGATACAAGGGCATTATATTTATCGTAACTATATTAGGTACTAAACCAGAGATTTAGAGATATCGTACATGTACTCGTCTACACTCTTCTTCATAGCAAGTGCCTCGTCGATATCGAAATCTACGAAATTGCCATCCTTGTGGGCAATAACTCTGTTTGACTTGCCCTCGCAGAGTAAATCAACTGCCATAGCGCCCATGATTGTAGCGTATACACGGTCCTTGCATGAAGGGCTTCCACCTCTTTGCATATGTCCAAGGATAGTTGCTCGAGTCTCGATGCCTGTAGCAGCCTCGATTTCCTTAGCCATCTCCTGTGAATGTCCTACGCCCTCAGCATTGATGATGATGTAATGCTGCTTGCCGAGCTCTCTTGCGTGAGCTACTCTCTCGATGAGTGCCTCAAGGTTGTTGTCATACTTCTCAGGAAGTAATACTTCCTCAGCGCCGTTTGCAAGACCACACCATAATGCAATGTATCCTGCTCCACGTCCCATAACCTCAATTATTGAGCATCTCTCGTGTGATGTAGATGTATCACGTACCTTGTCAATAGCCTCCATAGCTGTGTTGCAGGCTGTATCAAAACCGATTGTGTAATCTGTACATGCGATATCAAGGTCGATTGTGCCCGGAAGACCGATTGTATTGATGCCAAGTGCTGCAAGCTTCTGCGCACCCTGGAAAGATCCGTCACCACCGATAACTACGATAGCATCGATACCATGCTTCTTACAGATTTCAGCACCCTTCTGCTGTCCCTCTGCTGTAACGAACTCCTTACATCTGGCTGTCTGTAAGATTGTACCACCGCGTGAGATTGTGTCTGAAACGCTCTTTGAATCCATATCCACGATTTCTTCATTTAACAGACCTGCGTATCCTCTCTTGATTCCTTTAACCTTCTTGCCCTTTGAGAGAGCCTGACGAACAACGGCACGAATTGCTGCGTTCATTCCCGGTGCGTCACCACCACTTGTAAGTACACCTATTGTGTTAATCTCTTTTGCCATTGGTATAACCTCCATATGTTAAAAAATTATCATTTATTCTAATCCCAATCTATTGTACTTGTTTTAGCACATTTTTTCAATATTCTTTTCAACAATTTTCGCATTTTCTTTGTCTAAAAATTCCAAAAGCTGCTCCATGAGCTCATTATTTGCATTTACGGAATAATTTCTGCCAAGTTTTTTCATCTGCTTTGTATCTGCGATGTAAATTATGACCTCATCTCCTCCGTCAGATTCACGGATTGTCTCAAGAAGCCTGCTCTCATTTTTCTTATAGTCCTCCATCGTATCAAACCTGAGCCATAGCTGCTTCGGAAGCTCATCAAACGGTATGATTCTCTCGCAGATTATCTTGCCGTTCTGCTCATCCTCGACTGTCGCATGTCCGATAACAAATATTTTAGCATCGTCCTGTAAATATCTCTGGTAGCGCTCGTAATCTCTCGGAAAAATAATTACCTCAACAGTTCCTGTCAGGTCCTCTATCGTGATAAAAGCCATGGCCTGATTGTACTTGGTAAACTTAATCGTCTTTGTGGCTATCATGCCTCCGATCACCACGTGCGCATTGTCCTTTATCTTTACGGCACCGCTCTCCTCTTCAAGCACAAAATCTATCGCATTTGCTGTGATGTTTTTCTTTAGGGCAGCTGCATATTTTTCCAGAGGATGTCCGCTTAAATAGATGCCAAGCACCTCTTTTTCATAGGCCAGGGCTTCCTCAGCATCATATTCACCAACATTTGGATACTTAAGCTCAAATGACTGCCTATCCTCATCTGAGACCAGGTCAAACAGACTCATCTGCCCAGCCATTGTTGACTTTTTGTCATGCTGCACCCTGTCCACAATCGATGCATACACCATTGCCATCTGCTTTCTCGTGCCGTCGAGTGAATCGCAGGCTCCCGCCTTTATCAGATTCTCAATCGCACGCTTGTTGATAAGCTCCTTCTGGCAGGTTCTCTCGATAAAATCTGAGAGTGTGCGGTATCTGCCGCCACTTTCCCGCTCCTCGATTATCTGGTCTATTACCGGCCTGCCCAGAGATTTGATGGCGTACATGCCATATCTGACATGGTCACCCTCTGCGGTAAACTCGCCCTGTCCACAGTTGATATCCGGCGGAAGCACCTTAATACCCATATCACGACAGCTGTAAAGATACTGCGCCGCCTTGGCTGAATTGTCTATAACAGAAGTCATGAGCGCTGCCATAAATTCGACCGGATAATAATTTTTGAGCCATGCAGTCTGAACACTGATTTTCGCATACGCGGCTGCATGTGATTTGTTGAACGCATACTTAGCAAAATCAACCATCGAATCGTATATGCTATTGGCAGCCTTTTCATCTATGCCGTTTGCCACACAGCCCTTTATACCGCGCTCCTCGTCTCCGTACACAAAGCTCTGGCGCTCTGCGTCAATGACATACTGCTTCTTCTTGCTCATGGCACGGCGGATGTTGTCTGCCTGCCCCATTGTATAGCCTGCGAGCTTCTGCACTATCTGCATGACCTGTTCCTGGTATACTATACAGCCGTAGGTCGGCTCTAAAATACTCTCAAGCTCAGGTGTCACATAGCTTATCTCCTTTGGATTGTTCTTGCCCTTTATATAGTTGGGAATGAAATCCATAGGACCCGGACGGTAGAGCGAAATACCGGCCACGATGTCCTCAAAGCTCTGTGGACTGAGTTCCTTCATGAAGCTTTGCATACCGGCAGACTCTAGCTGGAATACCCCTTCCGTCTTTCCTGTTCCGATAAAGCCAAGTGTGCCCTTATCGTTGAAATCAATATGGTCGATATCCACATCAATGCCCCTTGATGCCTTGATATTCTTCACAGAATCCTTTAGCACCGTGAGTGTACGAAGCCCCAGAAAATCCATCTTTAAAAGGCCAAGCTCCTCGAGCTGTACCATGTTGTACTCTGCGGTAGGGCTTCCGTCGTTTGCCCTTCCAAGAGGCACATAATCGCTCGCCACACCCGGATAGATTACCACACCTGCTGCATGCACGGACGTGTGGTTTGGCAGTCCCTCAAGCCTTTTTGCCATATCTATCATTTCATGCACTCTCGCATCACTGTCGTAAATGCCCTTAAACTCCGGGTTCATCTGAAGAGCCTTGTCAATCGTGATATTAAGCTCCTGAGGCACCATCTTTGCAAGCCTGTCAGTCTCTGCATATGGGAAATCCAGTGCCTTTCCGACTGATTTTATGACACCTCTTGCTGCCATCGTACCAAATGTGACTATCTGTGTTACAGAATCGTGTCCGTACTTCTGCTGAACATACTCTATGGCGCGATATCTCTCCGCATACTCGAAATCCACATCGATATCAGGCATGGAAACTCGCTCAGGGTTAAGAAATCTTTCAAAAAGCAGATTGTATTTAACCGGATCAATATCCGTGATTCCGGTACAATAGCACACCCTGCTTCCCGCCGCTGAGCCTCGTCCCGGGCCTACCCAGCAGTCGTGCGTGCGGCACCAGTTGATATAATCCCACACGATAAGGATATACTCTATAAAGCCCATGGTCTTTATGATACCAAGCTCATAGTCCATATCTGCATGTATCTTTTTAAGCTCATCAGCACTGTACTCGCCACAGCCTATGTATTTCTCCCTAAAGCCCTTCTCGCAAAGCTCTGTAAGGAAGGCTTCGGCACTATCATAGCCCTCTGGCACCTCATACTTTGGAATCTTGTAATTGCCAAACTCAAGCGTCACATTGCATCTGTCGGCAATTTTCTGTGTATTCTCAATAGCCTCTGTGGCATATGGGAAAAGCGCTCTCATCTGCTCTTCGCTTTTTACGAAAAACTGTCCGCCATCATAGCGCATCCTGTCCTCGTCAGACACCTTCTTCCCGGTCTGGATGCACAAAAGCACATCATGTGCCTCCGCATCGGACTCGTAGGTGTAGTGCACATCATTAGTACACACTAACCCTATTTCAAGCTCCTTGCTCATCCTAAGAAGCTGCTGATTCACAAGCTTCTGGTCATCAATGCCATGGTCCTGCAGCTCAAGGAAGAAGTTGTCTTTTCCAAAGCAGTCCTGATACTTCCTTGCAATCTCCTTCGCCTCGTCATAAAAGCCTCTTACGATGTATCTGGGGATTTCTCCTGCCAGACAGGCAGACAGGCATATAAGCCCCTCGTGATATCTCTCAAGCGTCTCAAAATCCACTCTCGGTCTGTAATAATAGCCCTCTGTGAACCCTATTGACACTATCTTCATGAGATTGGCATAGCCTGTATTATTTTCAGCAAGCAGAATCAGATGATAATACCTGTCATCACCGTGGCTTGTCTCCCTGTCAAAGCGCGAATTTGGTGCCACATATACCTCGCAGCCTATGACCGGATTGATATCATTTGCCTTTGCCGTCTTGTAAAACTCCACCACACCGTACATATTGCCATGGTCTGTGATTGCGGCAGAGTTCATGCCAAGCTCCTTGACGCGCTTTACATATTCTTTTATCTTGTTTGACCCATCGAGCAGACTGTACTCGGTATGGGTGTGAAGATGACAAAATGACATTTGGATTCCTCTTTCTTTATTTTTGTATCGCCGCCCGCCCTTCATGGGTTATGCCACCCGGCGGGTACTTTGGCAGAACAATTCGTAAGAATTGCGTTAATTTGTCAGGTGTCGAATTTCGGCTCAAGTTTTGTGTAAATTCGCCAGATGCGCACTTTCGGCGCGGCGTACGTCTGTAACTCTGTTATGTGTGAACAGCAGCAACCATAGCAAGCCTGCATATCAGATACAGTACAAAAAGATGCACCGGGTAAAAGGCGTAAAAGACATATTTTAGTGAAATGCCTCTTTTTCCATTGTAATAGCGAAGCGGTATAAGCATAAAAAGTGCAAAAAACTCTATGGTACCTGAGAAAAGTCCAAGCAGTATGACTGCCACGGCAAATGCAACATCTCGGTTTGAAGAAAGCAGGTACATCATGACAATGCACCCTACACCCGCCGCACCATAATCACAGCAAAGCACAAACTCTGCAATAATCATCATAACAAGCACCACTGATACCATTACTATACACCTGATCAGTGTGACAAGAAACCACTTGACTGCAGAGGATGCCTTTTCTATTTTATCGACCGACTTAAGCCAATCAAGCACTGTGATGGCAAGCAAGCCTAAAAGCAGTGTAAAAAACACATTGTTGCTCTTAAATTCGAGCACTGTATTGTTTATTGCAAGGTCAAACGGTATCTCAGAGATAAGCGCGAATATAAACATCCTCGCAGCATATTTTTCCCTGCTGTGTGTATATTTGAAGCCCTCCACAAGCAGGAAGCAGAAAACAGGAAAGGCCATGCGCCCTATAGAACGCATGACCCAGTAGATATCAATAAGCGTTTGTCCACCTATCCCGTTATTTATCATCTGAAGAATAACCGTTGCCGCAATATGGTCTATAAGCATGGTAAAAATGGCTATAAGCTTAAGCGTGCTTCCACTGATACCAGACTTTGCGATAACTTTTTCCAAAATCCTATACTCCTGCCATATTTACGGTAATTCTGTCAAGATGCCAGATATCGTCCACATATTCCTGGATTGTTCTGTCTGAAGAGAACTTTCCTACATGTGCGATATTGAGCAGTGCACTCTTTCTCCATGCGCTCTTGTTCTTGTAATAATCATTAATCTTCTGCTGTGCATTTGCATATGAACGGAAGTCTGCGAGGATAAAGTAGCGGTCAGCCACCTGTCCCTGCTGTGGATTGAGCAGTGAGTTGTAAAGCTCCCTGAAAAGCTCATGGTCATTTGGTGAATATGTGCCGTCTACGAGCTGGTTTACTACCTTTCTTAGCTCGGCATCGTTATTATATACATCAACAGGATTGTAGTCATGTCTGTTCTCGTGTGAGATGACCTCATCAGAGCTCATTCCAAAGATAAACATGTTGTCAGCCCCTACCTCATCGAACATCTCGACATTGGCACCATCCATAGTTCCGATAGTGAGCGCTCCATTGAGCATAAACTTCATGTTTCCTGTTCCTGATGCCTCCTTGCTCGCTGTGGAAATCTGCTCGCTGACATCTGCTGCCGCAAAAATAATCTCGGCATTGGATACCTTGTAATCCTCGATAAATACTACCTTGAGCTTGCCGCCAATAGAAGCATCGTTATTTATCACATCAGCCACACTGTTGATAAGCTTTATTGTTTTCTTTGCATTTCTGTAGCCTGCTGCTGCCTTTGCTCCAAAAATGAATGTTCTAGGATAGAAATCCATAGACGGATTTTCCTTAATCTTGTTGTACAGATACATCACATGAAGGATGTTCATGAGCTGTCTCTTGTACTCGTGAAGTCTCTTAACCTGCACATCAAAGATAGAATCCGGATTTACATCAATACCATTGTGCTCCTTGATATACTTTGCTAAACGCACCTTGTTTGCTCTCTTAATCTCAGCAAACTCCTGCTGTGCAACAGGGCTGTCCGCATAAGCCTTGAGCTTTGAAAGCATTGTAAGATCTGTAATCCAGCCGGCTCCTACCTTTTTTGTTGCCCAGTCTGCAAGGAGTGGATTTGCATGTGCTAAGAATCTACGCTGTGTGATTCCGTTTGTCTTGTTATTGAACTTCTCAGGGAACATCTCATAGAAATCATGAAGCTCCTGATTCTTAAGTATCTCTGTGTGAAGCTTTGCAACACCGTTTACAGAATAGCCTGCAACGATAGCCATATTTGCCATCTTGACCTGTCCGTCATAGAGGATAGCCATCTTTCTTACCTTGTCCTCATTGCCAGGATATCTCTCATTAATCTGCATCACAAATCTTCTGTTTATCTCGTCAACAATCTGGTATACACGAGGAAGCAGTCTCTGGAATATCTCAATTGGCCACTTCTCAAGCGCCTCAGCCATGATTGTATGGTTAGTGTAGGCTACACATCTTGTAGTGATATCCCATGCATCATCCCATGACAGATGTTCCTCGTCCACAAGGATTCTCATAAGCTCTGCGACTGCAACTGTAGGGTGAGTATCGTTCATCTGGAAAACGACCTTATTCGAAAGATCTTTTAAATCGCTGTGATGCTTTTTAAACCTTGCAAGTGCACGCTGGATGCTTGCTGATACAAAGAAATACTGCTGCTTTAAGCGAAGCTCCTTGCCCTTTACATGGTTATCGTTTGGATAGAGCACCTCAACAAGGTTTCTTGCAAGATTTTCCTGCTCCACTGCCTTGTCGTAGTCACCCTGGTCAAAGGACTCGAGCGAGAAGCCGTTTTTTGGCTCTGCATCCCATATCATGAGAGAATTGACCACATTGTTGTCATAACCGACTATAGGCATATCATAAGGCACTGCAAGCACCGACTGATAGTCCTTCTGCTCGAAATGAAGCTCTCCGTTTTCATCTGTGCTCTCCTGCACATATCCTCCAAACTTGACCTCATAGCAGTACTCCGGACGACGAAGCTCGAATGGATATCCGTCCTTGAGCCAGTTGTCAGGCACCTCAATCTGGAAGCCGTCTGAAATCTGCTGCTTGAACATACCATATCTGTATCTGATTCCACAGCCGTATGCAGGATATCCAAGTGTGGCAAGTGAATCCATGAAACACGCTGCCAGTCTTCCGAGTCCACCGTTTCCAAGTGCCGGATCAGGCTCCTGGTCCTCAATAGCATTGATATCCACACCAATCTCATTGAGAGCCTCCTTGACCTCCTTGTATGCTGAGAGGTTTATAAGGTTGTTGCCGAGAGCTCTTCCCATCAAAAACTCCATGGACATATAGTAAACAACCTTTGGATCGTCCTTGTCCATCACTCTCTGTGTGGCAATCCACTCATCCATGATGACATCCTTTACGGCCTCTGATACAGCCTGATAAAGTTCCTGCTGTGTGGCATCATCTATAGTCTTACGATATTTATTTTTTAAATTGTCTGATACAGTCTTAATAAACACCTTTTTGCTAAACGTATTATCTCTCATCATATTCCTCCTTATGGCACTAAAAGGGAGCAAATTAATGCTCCCTCTCGTGCAGAGATTATTGTTTTTCAACTGCAAGCTTAACAGCCTCGCCATTAATCTTCCAATCCTTTTCATAGCCCTTAAGTTCGCCTGATTTAATTGATACGGCAAGAACCTCGGTCTTGATTTCATCACCAAACTTTTCAAATACATTTGAAAGCTTCTCATCTGCCTCGTATGTCACAGCGATGTGGTCCATAACCTCAAAGCCTGCGTCCTTACGCATTGTCTGGATCTTACTGATGATTTCTCTTACGAAACCTTCCTCGATAAGCTCAGGAGTGAGGTTGGTGTCAAGGACAACGGTTATATTGTTGTCAGATTGTGTCACATAACCCTCCATCTGAGTCATCTCGATAAGTAAATCCTCTTTAGATAATACAACTTCATCGCTAATGCTGTCAAGCTTGAGAGAGCCGGTGCTGTTAAGCTCCTCCATGGCCTTATGACCATCAAGCTCAGCTAAAACTGCCTTAATCTGGCAAAGGTATTTACCATACTTAGGACCCACTGTTCTAAGCTGTGGCTTGAATTTGTAGGTGGTGTAGTGTGATACATCATCAGTGAACTCAACCTCTTTTACATTGAGCTCGTCTGCGATGATATCCACATAAAATTCATCCAGTTTTTCCGGAGCCTTTACAAACATTTTTCCGATTGGCTGACGGTTTTTGATATTTGCCTCGTTACGGCATGCACGTCCGAGTACCACAACCTTTAGTACCTCATCCATATCAGCTTCAAGCTTTTTGTCAATCAGCTTCTCATCAACTACAGGATAGTCGCACAGATGAATTGACTCCGGTGCGCTCTTGTCGATAGAGCAGACAAGATTTCTGTAGATATCCTCTGTCATGAAAGGAATCATAGGTGCTGCCGCCTTTGATATGGTGACAAGTGCTGTATAAAGTGTCATGTATGCGTTTATCTTGTCCTGCTCCATGCCCTTTGCCCAGAAACGCTCACGGCTGCGGCGTACATACCAGTTACTTAAGTCGTCTACGAACTCCTGAAGGTACTTTGCCGCCTCCGGAATCTTGTAGTTTGACAGGCACTCATCCACTCCTGCCACTGCTGAGTTGAGCTTTGAAAGAATCCACTTGTCCATTACTGCAAGCTTATCATACTCAAGGCTGTATTTTGTAGCATCAAAGTTGTCGATATTTGCATAAAGCACGAAGAATGCGTATGTGTTCCAGAGTGTTCCCATAAACTTACGCTGTCCCTCAAGCACGAGCTTTCCTGAAAACTTCTTTGGAATCCATGGAGCTGATGCTGTGTAGAAATACCATCTGATGGCATCTGCACCGTATGTCTCAAGTGCATCAAACGGATCTACCGCGTTGCCCTTTGACTTGGACATCTTCTGTCCGTTCTCATCCTGTACGTGTCCAAGCACGATGACATTCTCATAAGGAGCCTTGTTGAAAAGGAGTGTAGACTCAGCCATGAGTGAATGGAACCATCCACGTGTCTGGTCAACTGCCTCTGAGATAAACTTGGCTGGGAACTGCTTCTCAAATACTTCCTTGTTCTCGAATGGATAGTGGTGCTGTGCAAATGGCATGGCTCCTGAATCAAACCAGCAGTCAAGTACCTCAGGTACACGGTGCATATCCTTGCCACACTCAGGACACTTGATTGTCACAGCGTCGATATATGGTCTGTGGAGCTCTACCTCTGCTGCCTTTGGATCTCCTGCTTTTTCGGCGAGCTCTGCACGGCTTCCGATACACTCTCTGTGTCCGCATTCACACTCCCAGATATTGAGTGGTGTGCCCCAGTAACGGTTACGTGAGATAGCCCAATCCTGTATATTCTCAAGCCAGTTTCCGAAACGTCCTGAACCGATAGACTCAGGAATCCAGTTTACTGTATTGTTGTTTCTGATAAGGTCATCCTTTACTGCTGTCTCCTTGATGTACCATGACTCTCTTGCATAGTAGATAAGAGGCTTGTCACATCTCCAGCAGTGTGGATACTCATGCTCAAATTTCGGAGCATCGAAGAGCTGCTTTCTGCCGCTTAAGTCCTTTAATACCTCAGGATCTGCATCCTTTACCCACATACCGGCAAACGGAGTCTCTGCTGTAAGCTCTCCCTTGTCGTTTACAAACTGTACAAATGGAAGGTCATAATTTCTTCCGACATTGGCATCATCCTCACCAAATGCAGGAGCGATATGAACAATTCCTGTACCGTCTGACATAGTAACATATGTGTCACATGTCACGAAAAAGCCCTTCTTGCCCTGCTTATCGGCAACCTGCTTAGCGCAGTCATAAAGCGGCTCATACTCCTTGTACTCAAGATCCTTTCCTTTGTATGTCTCAAGCACCTCATATGCCTTCTTGCCTGCTTCGGCGTCCTCTTTTGAAAGAAGCTGTGAGAGCACCTTGTCTGCAAGTGCCTCTGCCATATAATATGTGTAGCCATCAACAGCCTTTACCTTTACATATGTGTCATTAGGGTTCACACAGAGTGCCACGTTGCTTGGAAGTGTCCATGGAGTTGTTGTCCATGCGAGGAAATATGCATCCTCTCCTACTACCTTAAAACGTACTACTGCTGATTTTTCTTTAACTGTCTTGTAGCCCTGTGCCACCTCCTGTGCAGAAAGCGGTGTTCCACAACGAGGACAGTAAGGAACAATCTTGAAGCCCTTGTAAAGAAGTCCCTTGTTCCAGATTTCCTTGAGAGCCCACCACTCTGACTCAATGAAATTGTCGTCATATGTGACGTATGGATTGTCCATATCAGCCCAGAAACCTACTGTGTTGGAGAAATCCTCCCACATGCCCTTGTATTTCCATACAGACTCTTTACACTTCTTGATGAATGGCTCAAGTCCGTAGTTCTCAATCTGATCCTTGCCGTCAAGACCGAGAAGCTTCTCCACCTCAATCTCAACAGGAAGTCCGTGTGTATCCCAGCCTGCTTTACGTGGCACATATTTGCCCTTCATGGTCTGGAATCTTGGAATCATATCCTTTATGGTACGTGTCTCAACATGTCCGATGTGAGGCTTTCCGTTTGCTGTAGGAGGTCCATCATAGAATGTGTATGTCTCTCCTTCTTTTCTGTTTTCCATAGATTTTCTGAAGATATTGTTCTCTCTCCAGAACTGCTCTGTCTTCTTCTCGCGTTCAACGAAGTTCATATTGGTGTCAACTTTGTTGTACATGACTATCTCTCCTTATTCTATATTGTTCGTGAACATCCCAACAGGCACCTCAAATTCGACTCTTACGAGGCTTCCTTGTGGCTTACTCCACTACAATTTTCGGTTTATGGAATATTCACAAAAAAAGGCACACATTCCTGTAATTAGGAACGCGTGCCTGATACGTCTATACCACCTATTACAATGTACTTAAGGGAAATACCCTTGCATACCCGCCCCTGTAACGTAGGGAATACGTCAGAACCTACTCTCGCAACGCTGTATGGCGATTTTAGCCTGCGGCTCAGAAGTGATTTTCAAAACGGCTCTACTCATACCGGCTCTCACCTGTCCCGGCTCTCTTTGACTTTCCTGCCATCTCTACTGTCTTCGTCACTGCCTTTTACTAACTGTGTTTAAGTATATAACTGAAAAGCCACTGTTGTCAAGATGTAATTGATTCTGTAATAATTTGATAATAATTAACTCTAATAAATGCCATCATACTCAAAATTCTGATAATCAAAATCGTCATAATCAAAAGAATCATAATCATAATCGTAATCCTCATAGGAATCGTCATCATTATAATACTCATAACCATTGTCAAAGCCCTTCATGAACTCCTTTTCTAAATCTGTGCTTACATTTGAGCCTGCCACAACCCAGAATATGATGCTGACTATAACTGAGATAACTGCTGTTGCTATACCAACTATACCAAACACCTTGTTGTTGCCTTTTATGATATGTATAATACCAAAAATGATAGCAAGCAGCGCTGTCACATAATTAATGCATGTACAAAACAGTACAATAGATGCGATTCCAAGTACCAGAGAAGCTATACCAAAGCCATTGCTGTTCTTTGGCGGCTGGTCGTATGGATTAGCTCCATACTGTGGCTGATTGTAGGCTGTCTGTCCGTATGCGGTCTGATTGTAGCCACCCTGTCCGTTTGGCTGCTGGCCATACTGTGTCTGTCCGTAAGCTGACTGATTAAATGAGCCCTGAGCATATGTGTTCTGGTTGTATGTACCCTGGGCATTTGGATTCTGGTTGTATGTACCCTGGGCATTTGGATTCTGATTGTATGTACCCTGAGCATTTGGATTCTGATTGTATGTACCCTGATTTGCATAACCATATGCACTGCCCGGATTATTGACATATCCGTCTGTGCTGCCTGTCTGGTCTGATGACTGTCCATATGCATTCCCACTTTCCTGCTGGGATACAGACTGATTATATGTGTCTGTCAGCTGACTGTATGTGTCCTGCGGCTGGCTGTATGTGTCTGAGCCATTTGCTGTTCCTGAAGACTGACCGAAGACATCTGTATTGTCCGGTGTGCCTGACGACTGGTTGTCATTGTTCATATAATTGTTATCGTCCATAACTTCCTCCATATATCCTATTGTTTATGTAGCCATTGTGTTTCGTATTAGAAATATTTTATCATATCTGTCTCTTATACACATCTGACGCTGCCGACGACTAGTCGAGTGTA
>ENA-OZGO01000751-OZGO01000751.1-human-gut-metagenome-genome-assembly--contig:-NODE-751-length-14281-cov-5.456558_pt1 | contig 14281 bp, 10 predicted proteins | sample MGYA00244658_ERZ653662 | MGnify/ENA primary metagenome ERZ653662 (study PRJEB26926, sample SAMN06165217) | human gut metagenome | biome: ENVO:00009003; feature: ENVO:2100002; material: ENVO:00002003... | reverse complement strand
CGAGATGCTCAGGAGTCTCGTGGGCTCGGAGATGTGTATAAGAGACAGGTCCAGCGCTACGTGAAAGAAAAGCTCTCCGAAGCACAGGCCCTCATCAAGGGCGTCCACACCCGCTGCGACACGCTCGTACAGATGCTCACGCTCATCGGGCGCGAGCAGCACGGCTTTTTCTGTGGCGGCGAGGCACTGCTGCCCGTGACGATGCAGCAGCTTTCCGAAAAAATGGGCGTCAGCACCTCCACCGTGAGCCGTGCGGCGCAGAATAAATACATTCAGTTCCAGGGCAGGATCATCCCCGTGCGCAGCTTTTTCACCACGGCGATCCGCCCCGACGCGGCAGTCTCGTCCCACGCGGTCAAGCAGCGGCTGCAAAGCCTCATTCGCGCAGAGGACCCGGCCGCGCCGCTCTCGGACGAGGCGCTTCGTCTGGCGCTCTCGGCTCTCGGCATCGAGGTCAGCCGCCGCGCCGTCGCCAAGTACCGCGCGGAAATGGGCATTCCGTCCTCGTCCCAGCGCAAAAAGCGCTGAGCGCAGGGCGCGATCCAATATTTTGTCAGGAGGAACATTCACTATGGCCAGCGTCTACGACCGCACCGACATCTACGACCTCTTCGACTCCCCGAAAAAGGATGCACAGACCCTCTCCCACTGGCAGGCCGTTTTCAACGGCAGGCCCATTCGCTCGGCGCTCGATGTGAGCATCGGGACGGGCTCGCTCACGCTGCCGCTCGGGCAGCTCGGCGTCTCGCTGTACGGCTCCGATTTGAGCGACAGCATGCTCGCGCGCTGCCGCAAAAAGGCGGACGAGCGTGGCATCGCCATCGACCTGCGGCAGAGCGATTTCCGCGACCTGACGTCTCATTTTGACCGCAGCTTCGACTGCGTGATGAGCACCGGCAACTCGCTTGCCTACGTGACAAACAACGAGATCACCGGCGTTTTGGAGCAGATGGACGCGCTCGTGGAGCCCGGAGGCTGCCTCTACTTCGACCTTCGCAACTGGGACCGTATCGTGGGGCAGAAAAAGCGTTTTTACTGCTACAATCCCGCCTTTCTGCCAAACGGCGACCGCGTGAACCTCATGCAGGTCTGGGACCATTTATCCGACGGCTCCATTGTCTTCAATCTTGTCTACACCTTTGAGCGCGATAACAAAATCTTCCAAAAAGAGCGTTTTGAGGAGCACTACCACCCCGTGCCGCAGAAATTACTGCTCGACAAGCTCACGCAGCTCGGCTATCAGGACATTCAGGTCAAGGCTTTCCCCGTGCAGTTCGGCGCGTTTGACATCGAAAACAGCGAGTGGTACTGTGTGCTGGCGCACAAAGCAAAATAATCATTGCCTTTTTCCGCAAAAAGGGCATGATAAGAAAGTCATATCACGCGCGGCGGTAAACGCCGCGCGTTTCAACAGGAGGAAAACTATCATGGACGGTATGAAAAATATCAGCAAGGCAGAGGTCCTGACCCTGCGCGATCAGGTCGCCTATCAGTCCGGTCAGGTCGTCAGCCGCACGCTGGCGCAGAACGAGCACGTGAGCGTCACGCTCTTCTCGTTCGACAAGGGTGAGGAGATCAGCACCCACGAATCCGGCGGCGACGCGATGGTCACCTGCCTCGACGGCGTGGGTCGGATCACGATCGACGGCGTCGAGCACATCCTGCACGAGGGTGAGAGCATCGTCATGCCCGCGCGCCATCCGCACGCGGTGTACGGTCAGGAGCAGTTCAAGATGCTGCTCGTCGTGGTGTTCTGATCTTTTTATTTACCGAAAAGGTGCGAAAGCAGTCTGTTTTCGCGCCTTTTTTGCGCCTTTACCGCAAGGTGGCGCATTATCGCGCCGCATGCTTCTTTGCGTGGCCTGAATGAAGCTTCATCCATCGGCCCAATTTTTCGCTTCCGATTTTAACATATCATTTTCTCATTGATACTTGACAAAATGTAATGGTATGGTATAATGATGCCAATTTCCGCAGCAAAGGAGGCGATCGTTTGAACACCATGGTTACGTCCAAAAATGTCAATTTTGGAGTAAGCTGGCGACTGATCGTTGGCGTAGAGAGGCATTCGTCCGAATCTATGTCGTCGAAGCAGTCGGCAGCGGTTTGATCGACCTCATTTTCCAAGGCTCGGTTTGATTCGCTGCCTGCAATGATCGGCAGCATGGATCCGGTATGCTCCATTGATCTGGCAAAGCACTTGTGGAATGTTCCACAAGCATGGGAGTATCCCCTTGCAATGTCAGAGCGCGGGAACAGACCGGTTTTTTTGTTACCCAAATCATTCAGGACGGGGCATTTTTGCCCCATCGCCAAGAAAGGAAATTTTTTACCATGAAACGCAAGCTCACCGCCAAGGAATACACCTATGTTGCCAGCATGCTCTTCGGCCTGTTTTTCGGCGCAGGTAACCTTATTTTCCCCGTGCACCTCGGCCAGATGGCCGGTTCCAACGTTTGGCAGGCCATTCTGGGGCTTCTCATCACGGGCGTGGGCCTGCCGCTGCTCGGCGTGGCCGCGCTCGGCATCAGCCGCTCCAACGGTCTTTTTGACCTGAGCAGCAAGGTCAACCGCCCCTACGCGATGTTCTTCACCTGCGCGCTGTATCTGACCATTGGGCCGTTTTTCGCCATTCCCCGCTGCGCGACGACGTCATTCACCGTGGGACTTGAGCAGGTGCTTCCGCAAAATGGCAGTAACACACTGTACCTGCTGCTCTTCTCGGCAGCGTTTTTCGCCGCGGCGCTCTTTTTCGCACTGCGCCCGGGCAAGATCCTGACCTGGGTCGGCAAAATTCTGAACCCCTGTTTTCTCGTCTTCCTCGCCATTCTGGTCGTCGTCGCGCTCCTCTCTCCGAGTGCGGCCATCGCGGATGTCGAGCCGCTCGGCGACTACGCGTCCCAGCCGTTTTTCGCTGGCTTCCTCGAAGGGTACAACACCATGGACGCGCTGGCGAGTCTTGCCTTCGGCATCATCGTCGTGCAGGTCATCCGTGACCTCGGCGTGGACGATCCCACCGCTGTGGCGGGGAGCACCGTCCGCGCGGGCATTTTCAGCAGCCTTCTGATGGCGTTCATCTACATCGCCGTCACGATCGCCGGCACGCAGAGCCGCGGCGTGCTTGAAGCCAGCGAGAACGGCGGCACGGCGCTCGCGCAGATCGCACAGCACTACCTCGGCTCCGCCGGTCTCTTCATCCTCGCCGCCACGGTGACGCTCGCGTGCCTCAAGACCGCCGTCGGTCTCATCACGAGCTGCGCCGAGACGTTCAGCGCGCTCTTCCCCGACGGGCCAAAGTACCGCATCTGGGCAATCATTTTCAGCCTCGTGTCGCTGCTGTTTGCGAACCTCGGCCTCAGCGCCATCATCAGCTATTCGCTGCCGGTGCTGATGTTCCTCTATCCGCTCTCCATCGCGCTCATTGCGCTGGCGCTGCTCGGTAAATTCTTCGGCCACGACCGCACGGTGTACTGCTGGACGATCGGCTTCACGCTCATCGCTGCCGTTTACGATCTGATCATCGCGCTGCCCGAGAGCGTGTTCAACGCCATCCACGGTCCGGCCATCAAGGCGTTCGGTCAGCAATACCTACCGTTTGCCGACCTCGGCCTCGGCTGGATCTGCCCGACGCTTATCGGCGCGGCCATCGGCCTTATTCTGCACTTCATGCGCGGGAACAGGGCCAAGGCGTGAACCCCTTACAAGTCAAAAATCCGTCCGGTCGATGACCGGACGGATTTCTTTTATTTATCGCGTGTTTTCGCCGCTCACAGCGTCGCGGCAAACTTCGTCACCGCGGCAAGGCCGTCTCTGAGCGTGTTGACGTCGCAGGCGTAGCCGACGCGCATGCTGTGGGGCTGCTCGAAGCAGTCGCCCGGCGTGACGAACGCACCGGTCTCGTGGTACATGCGCTTGCAAAACTCGTAGGAGGGGATATCGAAATCGTAGTAAACGAGCGCGGTCGTACCGGCTTTGGGCTTGGTGTAGAAAAAGTGCGGATTTTCCTTGATCCAGTCATCGAGGATGGCGAGGTTCTCGCGCACGATGCGCTGATTGCGCTTGAGCATCACGTCGCTGTGGCGCAGGGCGATGGACGCGATCGCATCGTCGAACATGCCGCAGCTAATTAAATTGTAGTCGCGATGCGACAGGAACGCCTTGCGCGCCGCTTCATCGTGCGTGGCGATCCAGCCCATGCGAAGGCCCGCGAGCGAGAAGACCTTGGACATGCTGCTGACCGAGATGCCCTTTTCGTACAGGTCGACGATGGATTCGCACCACTCGTCCTTCTGCGTCAGGTGGCGGTAGACCTCGTCGCAGAGGATGTACGCGCCCACGCCGCGGGCGATCTCCACGATGCTCCCCAGCAGCTCCTTACTCATCAGCGCGCCGGTGGGGTTGTTGGGGTTATTGATGCAGATCATTTTCGTCTCGGGCGTGACGAGGCTCTTGAGCTCATTCAGGTCGGGGAGATAGTCGTTTTCCTGCTTTAGGTGCATGATGGCGACGTCCGCGCCGATGGCCTCGGGGATGGAGTAGAGCTGCTGATAGGTCGGCATGATGCTGACCACACGGTCGCCCGCGGAAATGAGCGAGCAGAACACATGATGGTTCGCGCCCGCCGCGCCGTGCGTGAGCACGACCTCATCGGCCTTGATCGTGTGATAGAGCTTGGAAATGCCGCTGCGCAGCGCCTCACTGCCCCAGATATCGCCATAGGTCAAGCGCTGGGCACAGAAGTCCTTCAAAAAGTCCTCCTTGTTCTCGCCCGTGAGCTCGAAAAGCTCGTCGAGCGAAACGGAGTCGACGCAGGTCTCGGCGATGTTGTATAGCGCACCCACCTCGTACTCGTTCATCCATTCTTCCACAGCAAAGGGCTTGATGTTCATATCGTTCTCCTTTTCTCTATAAAAAAGTAACAGCACCCACGACCCAGCCTTATCCGGTCGCCCGGAATACCTACGGCTCAGTCATGGATGCCTTTTCTCCCCGGCCGGTGCCAAAGGAGGCATTTCATATCAGATTGATTGTATTATAATACAGTTTTTCAGATTGTCAAGCGGGAAAACGCAAAATGTTCAATCTCTTATCGGGTGAATATTCAGTTTTCCGCATTGCTCGCGCAGACTTTTCCCGCCGCCGCGCCGCACAGCGCTTTTTTCTTGCGCTTTTGCGCGCGGACCGCTATACTGGGAAAAAACGACGAAAGTGAGAACGATCATGCCGAATTTCGATCCGTTAACTTACCGATATTCTTCCCGCCGCAACGTGGTCTACGCCAAAAACGGCGTGTGCTGCACGTCCGTTCCCCTCGGCGCACAGGTCGGCCTCGACGTGCTGAAAAATGGCGGCAACGCCGTCGATGCCGCCGTCGCCATGGCCGGCGCGATGCCGCTGCTCGAGCCGACGGGCAACGGCCTTGGGTCCGACTGTTTCGCGCTCGTGTGGATCGAGAAGGAGAAAAAGCTCTACGGCTTAAACGCCAGCGGCGTTGCGCCGATGGCGCTGAGCGCGGACGAGGTTCGCGCAAAAGGCTTTTCCGAGGTGCCCGAGGAAGGCTGGCTCCCCACGATGGTCCCGGGCGCGCCCGCGGGCTGGTCGGCGCTCAATGCGCGCTTTGGCACAAAGCCGCTCTCCGAGCTCTTCGCCCCCGCCATTTCCTACGCCGAAAACGGCTATGCCGTGCCCGTCAATGTCGGCAAGCTCTGGGTGCGCGACAGCAAGCGCATCGCCAGGGTCATGGCGCAGGACCCCGCCCCCTATGAATACTGGTGGAAATGCTTTATGAAGCTGGACGGCTCGCCGTACCGCGCAGGCGACGTCTTCCGTTTCCCCGCCTATGCCGACACGATGCGCTCCCTCGCCGAGACGAACTGCGAAAGCTACTATCGCGGTGAGCTGATGGAAAGGATCGTCGCCCATTCGCGCGCCACGGGCGGCTACTTCTGCGAGGACGACTTCAAAAGCTACCACCCCGAATGGGTCGAGCCCATCACGCAGGACTACCGCGGCTACACCGTCTGCGAGATCCCGCCCAACGGCCACGGCATCACGGTGCTGATGGCACTCGGCATGCTCAACGGGCTGACGCTGCCCGAGCAGCGCGAGGACGCGGACTACTATCACAAGGTCATGGAGACCATCAAGCTCGCCTTTGCCGACACGAAGACCTACGTCGCCGACCCGCGCTATATGAAAACGAAGGTCAGCGAGCTGCTCTCGCCCGACTATCTCGCCGCCCGCCGCGCGCTTATCACCGACAAGGCGCTCGAGCCCAAAGCGGGCGACCCGCACTGCGGCGGCACGATCTACCTCTGCACCGCGGACGCAGAGGGCAACATGGTCTCGCTTATCCAAAGCAACTACTGCGGCTTTGGCGCGGGCATCGCCATCCCCGGCACGGGCATCTCGCTTCAGGACCGCGGCGCGAACTTCTCCCTCGACCCGAAGAGCGATAACTATTTGGAGGGCGGCAAGAAGTCCTACCACACGATCATCCCGGGCTTTCTGCTCAAGGACGGCGAGGCCGTCGGCCCGTTCGGCGTGATGGGCGCGTTCATGCAGCCGCAGGGGCAGGTCGAGGTGCTGACGAGCACCATCGATTACGCCTTGAACCCGCAGGAGGCGCTCGACGCGCCGCGCATCCAGTGGATCGGCGGCAAAAAGCTCCAGATCGAGCGCGAGGCGGGCGAGGCGATCGCCGAGCAGCTGCGAGCAATGGGGCACGAGGTCGAGATCGTCGACGACCGCACGGCCATGGGCCGCGGCGAGATCATCTGGAAGTGCGAAAACGGCGTGTATGCCGCCGGCACCGAACCGAGATGCGACGGCACGGTCGCAAGCTGGTAATAAAGCAAAAAAAGGAGGCTTCCCGACGGGAAGCCTCCTTTTTTGCACATTTTTCAAAATTAAACCTTGCCCTCGCTGTTGTGCTTGCTGGCGACGTAGCTTCTCATCGAGTTCACGACGATGGTCGCGCCGAGCACGATGAGCAGCACCGCGATGATGAGCTGCAAGCCGTTGGCGATAAACACCGCGCCCCAGGTCGTCTCGCCCGCGGGGATGGTGACGGCAGCGGCATTTTGGATGGCGCTCACCATGGCCATCAGGCGCTGCACGAGCGCTGTGAACGTGACGCAAAGCATGATGACGAGCGGCGGGAAGAGCATCTTGTTGCTGCGGCCCGTGACCTTGAGGAAGACGCACAGCGTGATGAGCACGAGCGCGGAGAGCAGCTGGTTCGCCGAGCCGAACAGCGGCCAGATGTTGGAGTAGCCGATCTTCGTGAGCACGTAGCCGAGCACGAGCGTCAGCACCGTGGAGAAATACGTGTTGCACAGGAGCTTGCGCCAGGGCTCGGCGTGGGCCATGTCGTCCACACTGAAAAGCTCCTGGAAGCTCATGCGCGCGATACGCGCGACGGCGTCAAGGCTCGTGAGGGCGAGGGCGGAGACGCACATCGTCATAAAGACCGTGGCGGCGTAGTTCGGCACGCCGAACATCTCAAAGAAGCCCGCAACGCCGCGGCTGAAGATCTGGAACGGGGTACCGGCGGCGGGAGTGCCGTCCGCCGCGGCGGCCGCACCGGCCACGCAGAGTGCGAGCACGGCAAGCAGGCTCTCGAGGATCATCGCGCCGTAGCCGACCTTGAGCATGTCCTTCTCGTTTTCGACCGTCTTGGACGACGTGCCGGAGGAGACGAGGCTGTGGAAGCCGGACACCGCGCCGCAGGCGACGGTGACGAACAGGATGGGGAACATCGTGCCGAGCTTTTCATTGTTGAAGCCCGTGAAGACGGGGAGGTTCATCGTCGGATGCGCAACGAGAAGGCCGACGACCGCGCCCGCGATCATGCAGATGAACATGAAGGTGGTCATGTAGTCGCGCGGCTGCTTCAAAAGCCACATCGGGAGAACGGCGGCGAAGAAGATGTAGACGAACGTGATGTAGCTCCAAGTCGCCTTGCCGAAGATGAGCGGGCAGTTCATGCCGACGGCGAACGAGGCAACGATGCAGAGGATGCCGAGCACGACTTCCTTCCAGCCCGAGAGGTTCAGCTTCTTCTGCACAAGGCCGAAGACGACGGCGAACACCATGAACATGATGGACACCATACCGGCTGCGCCGTTGGTCTGCGCGGCGTCAGCAAGCTGCGTCACGCCGTCGACCACGGTGTAGGCGTTGAACGTGCCGGCGACCATGTCGGCGAACGCCGCGATGACGATCAGGCAGAACAGCCAGCAGAACAGCAGAAACAGCTTGCGGCCGAGCTTGCCGATGTACTTTTCGATCAGCATGCCCATGGACTTGCCGTCATTTTTGACGGAAGCGTACAGCGCGCCGAAGTCCGTCACAGCGCCGAAGAAGACGCCGCCGAGCAGCACCCACAGCAGCACCGGCAGCCAGCCGAACGCGGCGGCCTGGATCGCGCCGGTGACAGGGCCCGCGCCCGCGATGGAGGAAAACTGATGGCTGAAGACGGTCCAGCCGTTGGTGGGGACAAAGTCCTTGCCGTCGTTATACTTGACGGCGGGCGTCTGCGCCTTGGGGTCGATGCCCCAGGTTTTGGCGAGCCAGCGGCCATAGAGTGCGTAGGCAGCGACGAGGACGACCGCCGCGATCAGCACGATGACGAGTGTGTTCATGTGATTTCCCTTTCTTTCCTAAAAAAGCTGTGTTCTTCGTCAATGCCGGGAGCAAAAAGAAAAGCCCCGCCTCTGCTGCGGATTTTCCACAACGAAAACCCATCGCAAAGACGAAGGCCAATATCGCGGCGATATCCGCCGCAGATCTCAACTTCCGCGTTACCACTTTGCTTGCCGGAAAACCGGCCGCTCGACCGCTGCCCGAATGGATCGGAGAGCGTACCCTGTTAACGGTGGGGGACCGGCTGCGATTACTCGGCGTTTGTGCCTTTCACCGCGGCTGCTCACAGGGGATGGCCTGCCCGTTCCTTGCTGCCGTTTTGCACCACCAACGGCTCTCTGAAAGCGGTGATCCGGGGAAGTCGTGTCCTGCTCAAAGCATTTGACGAATGATGTGTGTACAATAGACCCATCCTCCGCCGTTGTCAATACAATTTTGTCCGCGCAGGACGGATTTCGTCGAAGAAAATAGACGCCCCATCACTTCTCCGCCGCTGCTTTAGGCAAAATGCAAATGCAAAGTATGAATAGCACCATGCCGAAACGAAATAGAACCGTGCCGCCGAAGGAGTGTCGAAACCATGCCCCGCTTTTTTCACAGAACAACCGCCGTCTGGTGAAACCAGTCTCCCGCTGGCAAAATAAAAAATATCCTGAAGTCTTGCGGCTTCAGGATACCTTTCTGGTTGCGGAGGCAGGACTCGAACCTACGGCCTCCGGGTTATGAGGCAGTCTCAAGCACAAATCGGAGTCATTTCGGCTCCGATTTGTGCTTTTTACCACCGCTCGCTCGGCGGATCTTCCATTGTCTCCGTCCAGCCCTGCCCACTTTTTTCGTGTTCTGGGTCAAAACTGGGTCAGACACGGTGCGCCCGCACCCACGCTGTCCACGGCTTGTATGGACTGCTCAGTCGCCTGCAAAGCGTTCGGTGGTGGCGTTGAGGGTTACTCGAAGGTAGGGGCCGGTGTCGGCGATGCCGGTATAGCCAGTCTCAGCGGTGAAGCGGTAATAACCGTCACCGAAGTTCCTGCCGTGGATGGGGCCGTCAGCCAGAGTGACGGTCAGCACGGCGTTGTTCCCATCCTGACGCAGATCCGCATTCTCGATGAGGGTGCAGCTTCCCGCCAGCTCCCCGGCGGGGAAGTTCTCTGGGTAGAGGGAGCCATACTCCTTCAAAAAGTCCGGGTCTACATCCTTGGAGAGGGTGCCGCTGCTGAGGAAGGTGTCGTGCATGGTGACGGTGAGGGTCATACCGTCCTCCGAGAGAGCCACCTCGGTATAGGGGATCTCGCAGTAGGCGGCCACGAAGTCGCTGCCGTCCGCCAAGGGCGCGAAGGCCACGGTGAGGCCGCCTGCATCGACCTGGGCGGAGCGGATGGCCTCCCGGCGGCCCTGCATCCCCATGGAATAGCGCTCCCCAGCCCCGGCCCAGTAGATTTCAGAGCTACCAATGCCGGGAGAAACATAGGGATCATAGCCTCGGTCGCGGCCCTGCTCATCGTAGAGAAGGCACAGTGTGGCCAACTCCACGCGTGGAAAACCGGGGACGCCGTTATAGATGTTAGACCCGCCAGTGATCACCCGGACGCTTGCCTGGGACTCAATCTCGCACCAAAGCAGGGGCGTATCCAGCCACAGCATCCGGCGGCGGATACCGCTCTCACCGTAGACCCAGTCCAAGCTGGGGCAGGAATCATCTGTTCCCAGTTGCACCAGGAAGTCGCCTTGGTACGCCTCGATGGAGGCGATGAGGTCCGCGTCGTCCCCATAGATAACTCGGACCTCTGCCTCCGTGGTGACGGGGGAGAAAGCATCCGGCTGGGCGGGATCGGCTGAAGATGAAGAATCGCCGGAGGAACCTGATGGATTGGAAACGGAGCTTTCCCCGCAGGCGGCAAGGTTCAGCAACAGGAGGGCTGCCAGAGCCAAGGAGATAAGTTTCTTCATGGGATAGCACTTCCTTTCTGTTGTTTGGGGCGTGGCCCCGGTGAGGAACTTGCAATTGCAAACGGGAATTTAACGGCATAATTGTTCTGAAATTCTTCCAATTCCTTGGATTTATCGTACCATAGCGCAAAAGTGTTTGCAACTGGAACTGCCGACAGAAAATTCTGTATATTCGAAAAAAATAGGCACTGCGCAAGGAACGCTGCTCACCCGACCTCAGAAAACGGCAAGTTAGCCGCTTTGACAAGCGGCCGTCCGGCGTTTCGGCAGCACGCAAAGCACGCCGAGGGTAGTGATACCTCCCATGTCTCGCACACGCGGAAAGACCCTGAGCGCATGGCATACAAGCCACAATTTCGACAGAAGAAAAAGGATCACGCAGCCCAGCGGGGCCGCGACGCCTCGGAACAGCGACACGCATAAGCGCATCGCTGTCCCGAAGCCTCTTTGCGTTCTTTGGGAGCACACCCGGCCAAGACCCAAAAACGGCAAAGTTTGCCGCTCTACCCCCTGGCCACGCAGGGTTTCCGAAACGTGCGGAACGGTCCGAGGGTAGTGATACCACCCCCGTCCGAAGCGCCCCTGTTTCGGCGTGTAAGCCGCTGTGTGCGATCCTGTTGGCGAAGGCGAGTGTGTACCCGCTTTTGCTCGTGAAAGCAAACATGGGCCGTTTGTGCGAGAAGTTGAAAAATGCGCTAAAAAGCGGTTTGGAACAGCGTTGTAACAGTAACTTTTTGGCGATATTCGTGGAAGTGATTTTGTGGTTTTTTGACAGGTTGAGGAAGGCTCCGGCGCTTTTGGCACCGGAGCCTTCCTTGAGCCTTACTTTACAAGTACAACGGAAATTTTGATCTCCTTTTCCGTCTCGCTCAGGTCGAACGCGCCGCCGTCCGCGACACTCACACGCAGCTCATACAGTGTGCCATCGGACAGGGTATCCACGGCAGCGCCTGTCTCATCCGTGATCGACCACAGCTCCTTGCCGACCTCCGCCAGCTTTCCATCTGCACCGTAGGCATAGAGCTTCAAATCAGCGGCGCTTCCGGAAAGATTGTTCATCCGGAACGAGACCGTCGTGTTAGGATGAACATTTTCGACCGTCACAGTATTGCGCCAGCTGGCGACCGTGCCGTCACCGCCGTCCTGCTCAAACTGTTCCTGTGTCAGTACGTTCCGCGCGGCCTTATCGAGATCGACCTTGCGGTAGGGCATTTCGGGAAGATACACAAAGCGGTCCTGCAAGCACAGCAGCTCCAGATAGCCCGTCGGGCAGTAGAGCGCGTTGCCGCTGTTTCCGGCATACATACCGATAGCCATGTTGTTGTAGCCATATTTGTTGGAGACGTCCATGGTGAATACCGTCTCGCCGGTGGCAAAGTCCAGAATGATGTACTGCCACATGCCGCTTTCCAGATCCTGCACATAGCCGTAGATATAGCCCGTCGCGGTGGAGAGCTTGAGAATCGATGTGTCGCTCAGGTCATTTCGAGACCAGATGCTCTTCATCTCATAGCCGGAATCGGTTTTCACGGTGTCCACGCGCTCGACGCCGGGCGCGATCATGCAGTTGCCCTTTGTCAGCCAGTTCATGTCATAGATGTTGGCGTAGCTCTGGATGGAAGAGTCACTGTTGGGATCGGCAAGGCCTGCGCTGCCTGCGCCGAACCAGTTGCAGACAATCGTGCTGACGGTGCCATCGCTGTCATCATAGACGATGGCAGAGTTTTCAACCGCCACCTGATAGCCCTCGGGCAGATCATCCAGAACCGGCATGCTTGCAACGATCTCACCGGTCTTCATATCGAGCGCCAGCAGCTTGACTGGATCCGCATTGTCGGTGAACATCACAAGATCCGGCGTCAGCGACGGGGAGCAGCCGCCGCCCCAGGCAAGACCGCCGCCGGTGGTCTTGTCACCCTCGCCGCTGACCTTCGCACCGACGCTCTCATACGGTGTGCACCAGACAGCCTCGACACCGTTATTGGCACGCAGCAGATAGCAGTTCTGGTTTGTCAGGATGACCGCGCCGTCCTTGGAGGCGGCAATCCCGTTTTCCGCACCCTCGCCGAGCGCCAGCCCGTAGACGAAGACGGCCTTCGAAAGGTCGGCCTGCTCTCCGTTTAGGATCGCCTCGATCGCCGAGTGGGCTATGTAGCCGAGCACCCCCTGCTGCTCACGCTCGGGATAGATGCGGAAGCCGCCGGTGGCAAACCAGAGGTTGCCGTCGTAGTCAAAGACCACGGAAAGAAGATTCTGCGTCAGCTCCTTGCCGAGCGCAGCTTCGGCTGCCGCCTTGATGTCAATGTCCAGTACCTTTTCAAACTCCGGCAGGACGTTTCCTGCTTCATCGGTTGCCCGCAGCATCAGCACATGGTTGTTGCTGGTGGGGCAGACGATGCGGTTTTCCGAGTCAAGGAACGTGTAGGAGCTCTGGATGACGTAACCACCGCCGTCGTGCTGCTTCGGAGAGAAATAGCCAAGAGTCTTCGTCTCTTCGGCATTCAGATCGCGGATGGCGATGCCGCCGAGCAGCGGAACGACTGCGTGGCCGTAGCTGTCAAAGTAAATAGCAGGCGAAGCGTTCGCGTTGGTTTTTTCATAGGAAACATTGATCTCCGGATAGATGCCAAGCGGCAGGACTTCATCCGTAGAGTCGGTATTGTAGCCGTCGTGGTGAATGTTGGCGTCGCTCTTTGCCATATAGGGGTTTTCATCGACACGCTTGGCATTCATGGCCTTTACCGGCAGGGCGGCGCTTGCCGCGGAGTCTGTATCCGATGCAAGCATGTCGGAAGACTGCTTCGCACCGCAGGCCGCCAATGTCAGGCACAACACACCGGCCAGCAGAAGGGTTGGTACAGAACATTGTAACTTTTTCTTTTTCATTGATATCCTCCATTTTTGTGCTTGTTGTCTTGGTTTGGTTCGATGCCCGTTTATTCAATCCAGGCATTCAGTCCTCGCCGGAATGCTTCCTCGGAAACCGGCTCCAGCAGGAAATAGTCTGCCCGCAGCCGGAAGGCGTGAAGGGAGAAATCCAAGTCGCTGCACCAGATCATCCGGCACGCGGGGCATAAGGAGCGAAGATGCTCCGCCGCATTCAGTCCTGCCACTCCGGAAAGTGCAATGACGGCATTGGTTGGAGCATCTTTCTGCGCCGTTTCAAAAAAGCGTTCCTGGTCGTCATATTGCATGACCTGCGGAAACAGCCCCTTCGCTTCACAAAACCGGGTAATTTGCTCGGCGTAGCGCTGCCGCTCTGCTTCCTGTTCTGCCAGCACGGCAATACGATACACAGATTTCCCTCCTTCCTTCATCCGATTTGGCATTTTGCTTGCGCTCAGTATAAAAAGGCCATTCGGTTTTTTCAAGCGCCGTAGCACGAAAGGGGCGATTTTGGCACGAATTCCGACAGCGGTTCTTTGTCATCCTCGACACGCTGTGATATAATTATCTTGGAATTCAAGCACAAGGAGATAACCCTGCATGAGAATTGCGATTGTGGATGATCTTGCTGCGGAACGTGCACTGCTGAAAGACCGGCTGGAGCAGCAGCTTCACCGGAGAAATGTGCAGGCGGATATTCTGGAATACGAAAGCGGCGAGACATTTCTGGAAGCGGCAAGGAAAGCGCCCTTTACTGCCGCATTTCTGGATATTTATATGGATGGCATGACGGGCATGGAGG
>ENA-OZGO01000733-OZGO01000733.1-human-gut-metagenome-genome-assembly--contig:-NODE-733-length-14426-cov-5.228237_pt1 | contig 14426 bp, 11 predicted proteins | sample MGYA00244658_ERZ653662 | MGnify/ENA primary metagenome ERZ653662 (study PRJEB26926, sample SAMN06165217) | human gut metagenome | biome: ENVO:00009003; feature: ENVO:2100002; material: ENVO:00002003... | reverse complement strand
CTAGTCGTCGGCAGCGTCAGATGTGTATAAGAGACAGATACTGTCCTTACCGCCGATTGACGGAAGTCCGAGCTTGAGTTGAGCCTGCATAGCACCGAGGAGTGCTGCGGCAGGTTTACCCCAACGGGAAGGAACATCTTTAAGTCTTTCAAAATATTCCTGGAATGTAAGTCTTGCTGTCATCGGGTTTGCGCCGATTGCAAGCAGCTTTGAAAGCGACTCAACAACTGCATAAGCCGAGCCGTGGAACGGACTCCAGCGTGAAACGCCGGGAATATAGCCGTAACTCATTGCTGTTGCATCGTCTGTTTCGCCCTTCTCAAGCGGAATCTTTGCAGCCATAGCCTCCTGAGGAGTGAGCTGATTCTTACCGCCGAACGGCATAATTACCGTAGCCGCACCGATTGATGCGTCAAATCTTTCTGCAAGACCAATCTGTGAGCAAACTTCAAGTCTTGACATATTTTCAAGGAATGCCTCGTCAGCAGGCATATCTTTAAGCTTTGCGGGAGCAACCTTACGGTAGCAGCCTTCCCACTTCGGAGCCTCGATATAAGCCTTGGCAACCTGAGTAACACCGTTTGTGTTGAGGAACTCACGGCTGAGGTCAACGATTGTGTCGCCTCTCCAGTTCATTGTAAGACGAGGACTTTCGGTTACAACCGCAACGGCTGTAGCCTCAAGGTTTTCTTTTGATGCAAGTGAAATAAACTTGTCAACATCTTTTTTATCGAGAACAACAGCCATTCTTTCCTGACTTTCGGATATAGCAAGCTCCGTACCGTCAAGGCCGTCATATTTCTTTGTTACCTTGTCGAGGTCAACCGTAAGACCGTCGGCAAGTTCACCGATAGCAACGCAAACACCGCCTGCACCGAAGTCGTTACATCTCTTGATGAGCTTTGCAGTTTCGGGGTTGCGGAACAAACGCTGAATTTTTCTTTCTGTCGGAGGATTACCCTTCTGAACCTCTGCACCGCAGGTTTCGATTGAGTTTTCATCGTGAGCCTTTGAAGAACCTGTTGCACCGCCGCAGCCGTCACGGCCTGTTCTTCCGCCGAGAAGTACGATTACATCATCGGGGAGAGGAGTTTCACGGATAACATTTTCCTTTGGAGATGCGCCGATAACAGCACCGATTTCCATTCTCTTTGCAACATAGCCCTGATCGTAAAGCTCGGTTACCTGACCTGTTGCAAGACCGATCTGGTTACCGTATGAGCTGTAACCCTGAGCGGCACCTGTTGTAATTTTGCGTGAAGGGAGCTTGCCGTGCATTGTATCCTTGAAAGGAATTGTCGGATCGCCCGAGCCTGTAACACGCATAGCCTGATATACATATGAACGGCCTGAAAGCGGATCACGGATTGCACCGCCAAGACAGGTTGCGGCACCGCCGAAAGGCTCGATTTCTGTCGGGTGGTTGTGAGTTTCGTTCTTGAACTGAACGAGCCACTGTTCTGTTTTTCCATCTATAGTAACGGGAACCTGAATTGAGCAGGCATTGATTTCTTCACTTTCGTCAAGGTCGGGAATGAGTCCTTTTTTCTTGAGTGACTTCATACCGATGAGAGCCATATCCATAAGTGAAACGATTCTCTTTGTATCCTTGCCGTAAACCTCGTCACGGGTTGCATAATACTCGCTGAGTGCGTCCTCGATAACCTTGCCGAGAGCAGACTTTTCAATCTCAATCTCTTCAAGTCTTGTGAGGAATGTTGTGTGACGGCAATGGTCCGACCAGTATGTGTCAATTACACGAAGTTCTGTAACCGACGGATCACGGTGCTCTGTATCTCTGAAGTAATCACGGCAGAACTTGAGGTCTGCAAGTGTCATTGCAAAACCCATTGAATCGTAATACTTCTGCATCTCATCGTCATTCCAGCCGTTGAAGCCCTCTACCCTCTTAACATTTTCGGGAACGGGAATTTCCATATCAAGAGTCTTTGGCTTTTCAAGAGATGCAAGACGGCTTTCAACAGGGTTGATGAGGTACTCCTCAACCTTTACAAGCTCTTCATCTGTAATATTGCCCTTGAGAGCAATTACTCTTGCTGTAAGAACCTTGCAACGCTCACCCTGAGTAAGAAGCTGAACGCACTGCTCGGCAGAGTCGCCGCGCTGATCGTACTGACCGGGGAGATACTCCATTGCGAATACCTTCCAGCCGTCCTCAACGGGGAGAGTTTCTTCATAGATTACATCGGCGTTAGGCTCTGACAAAACAATGGTTTTCGCCTTGTCATATTCTTCCTTAGTAAGTCCCTCAAGATCGTAACGCACAATGTAACGAAGATCTTCGACAGACTTCATACCGAGGTTGTGGCGGATGTCCCAAAGTGTCTGCTTTGCAAGAACATTGAAGCCATCCTTTTTTTCAACAAAAATTCTGATTACTTCTGACATAATTCATTCACCTGCTTAATTAAGATATAAAACAAAATAAATCCCGTCTGATAACCTGTATCACATCACATAATACCACATTTGACTATTTTTTTATTTCATTTAAGGCATTAAAAGGTATTCTGTAAAAGTAAAATTAAATGCACACAGAAAAAGCGGTCAGACAAAGCAAAATGCCGTCTGACCGCACAATATAATCATATTTAATCGCCTTTGAGAAAATCTTTGTAAAATTCCTCAAAACTGCCGTTTTTGTAGTCTGAATAATCCTTATTATCTCTGTTCACAATTGTGTCGGTAATAAGGTATGTATCAAAGCCGAGTTTTGCGCTGCACAAATCCTCGTCAACATCGTTGCCGATCATAATGCTGTCTTCGGGCTTGATATCCTGCTTTTTGCAGATTTCTTCAAAATATTTCAGATTCGGCTTGCAGCAACCAAAGTTTTCGTATGTTGTAACAAGTTCAAAATCGTCGGGAGAAACTCCTGCCCATTCAAGTCTGCGTTTTGTTGCAACAAACGGAAAAATCGGATTTGTTGCGGCAATAAGTCTGCCGCCGTTTTTCTTTATGAAATCAATACTTTTCTTTGCATAAGGAGTAAAGCTTGTAGCGTCTTTCGGAACGATAAACTCGTTTTCGTAATAATCGGTAAAAAGGTCATCAAACTTTTCAAGGTCGGCACCGCTGACTTTGCCCGCTGTTTCCCAGAAAACTTCACGGTTTGTACGGCTGTTATCGTTCTTTGTCATAGCGTCAGTGCCTGCCCACATCGCCTTTATAAGGGCGTCGGGTTCGATTTTTATAACAGGAGTGCAACGCTTGCAGAGCGATGAAAAATACAGCTTTACGAATTTTTCCATGTCCATGGGAAGCAAAGTTCCGTCCAAATCAAAAAGATAATTTTTATACATTAACATACCGTTCCTTTCAATTTATGCACAAATATTATACAAAATTTCGATTTGGATTGCAAGGAAAAAATTTTCGGTATATACTATAGTCATTAAAAAACGAGGTGATAAGATGAAAATAGTTTTAACAGACGCACAGACTGTTCTTGACGATATTGTAAATGCCGATGCGCTTAATCGGTTCGGTGAGGTTGAGTCGTTCGGTCTTTTGAAATATGAAGAAGTTGCGGAGAAAATTGCAGATGCAGATATCGTTGTGTGCAACAAAACTCTGCTTGATTCGCACACAATGCGACTTGCGAAAAATCTGAAATATATAGGACTTTTTGCAACAGGCTACAACAACATTGACCTTGACTACTGCACCAAAAACGGCATAACCGTCTGCAACGCAGGTTCATATTCAACAAATGCGGTTGCACAGCACACATTTGCACTCATTCTTGAACATTTCAATCACACTGCGGAATATAATCGGTTTGTTCAGGACGGCAAGTGGAAAAGAAGCAAAACTTTTTCACCGTTTGTATATCCGCTGAATGAACTTGCAGGCAAAACACTCGGCATTGTCGGACTCGGAAACATCGGAAAGGCTGTTGCAAAAATTGCAAGCGCTTTTGATATGAATGTAATCGCATCGAGCAGAACTCCGAAAAATATTGACGGAATCAAAGATGTTTCATTTGACGAACTTCTTGAAACAAGCGACATTGTAAGCGTTCATTGTCCGCTAAATCCACAGTCGGAAAATATGTTTGACAAAAATGCCTTTGCCAAAATGAAACAGGGGGCATTGTTCGTAAACACGGCAAGAGGCGGTGTTATGGTTGAAGAAGATTTGCTTGAGGCACTCGAAAGCGGTCACCTCGGCGGTGCGGCAATCGACACCCTCAAGGTTGAGCCTATGGTTGAGGACTGCATTCTTATGGGTGCAAAAAATTGCATCATCACCCCCCACATTGCATGGGCGCCCGTTGAAACCAGAGAACGCCTTATGGGCATAGTCTCGGACAACATCAAAAATTTTCTGAACGGAACTCCGACAAATAAAGTAAATTAACGGCGAGTAAGTAATGACACAAATTATATATTAAGATATATTTTATAAATGTCACAATATAATTGACCTACTGTAGTGGCGAACCGTGTTCGCCGCTACAAAATAACGGTAATTCTATTCTATTTATATAATTGGATTTATCCATATCATTGTACGACGATTACTTGCGGGCGGATAATATCCGCTTCTACAGAATAACAATCATGTCATCAAACAGAAACAACCGCCCACCTTTCGGTGAGCGGTTGTTTTGTGTAGTGTAGTATTAGGAAATTGGGATTAGATTACAATTACTGCTGTCTTTCGCAATAACTTGAGAGGCCTGTGTTAGGATCTGTGTATTTGAGCATATCATTGTCAGCGTCATATGTGTAGTTAAACTTCTGTTCGCCTACTGTCATAACGAGATCTGTACCCTCAAATGTGTAGTTGCCCGAAACAGTCACACCGCTCATTTCGCCTGAGAATGTACCGTCATCTGCAAATGTGTATGTACATTTCAAAGTTTCGGGGTCAACACCGTTTGCTGTTGCGTAGTCATCAATCGAAACCGCTTTACCGTCTGTACCCTCAAGTGCTGTTACAGTCCAAGTACCTACCACGCTTGCCGATGAATCGCCGTCCTTTGAATCAGCGGCGCTGTCATCTGCGCTGTTTGCATTGTCGTCAGCAGTCTGTGTTGCCGAACTTTCGTTTTTGCTTGACGAGTCACCGTCATTACCGCAACCTACAAGACCTACTGTACCTACCATACAAATTGCAAGCAATAAAGCTAACTTCTTGATTTTTTTCATAGTTGATTACCTCTTTCCGATATTTTTTACTTTCCGATTTTGATTTACGGAAACACCGCAATTTTCGTGTTTCGCTTTTATCACCTCAATGATAGCCAATTTAATGCAACATTTCAACAAATTGGCACAAACATCAATCTTTTGGCAAAAACATATGACAATCGGATATAATATTTTTCAAATTTATGGTATAATCTAAGTGCAGTTAATCATTGCTCCGAATTAATTTATTTCAAAGGAGGCGATATCTTGAAAATTGCAGTTATTGACGACGAAAAGCCTCAGGCAGACATTCTCTACTCAATCTGCAACGCATATTTTGGCGGACACAAGCAAAATGTGCAGATTGATTGTTTTCCTGACGGAATAGCTTTTTTCAATTCATTCAAGGAAAACACCTACAAAATAGCCTTTGTAGATATTTTTATGGAGAAGATGAACGGCATTGCCGTGGCTGAAAAGCTTCGTGAAAAAGACCGTAATATTCTTATTGTATTTGTCACAACAAGCCCCGATTTTATGATGCAGGCATTTTCCGTTCACGCTTTTCATTACATAACAAAGCCCTACAAAGCTGAGCAGATTTACAAGGTACTTGATGATGCCTCGTCATATGTATCGGATAATTCAAAATACATTGAAGTTATGTGTGACCGCCGAAACACGCTGATTTCGCTTAAGGAAATTGTTTCTGTTGAATCCGATGCACATTATATCAACATAGGTGTTGTTTCGGGACTCAGATATCGCACACGAATGACCATTGCAGAGTTTCTCAAGCTTGCAGACAACGACACCCGTTTCATACCCGTAAACAGGGGAATCGTGCTGAATGCCGATTACATAAAGGACATTGAAGGCTCTGTATGTGTTACAGGCAACGGTGAAAGATTCCCGATTAAAATTCGTGAAAAAACTCGGATTGAACAGAGTATCCGTGAATATATGTTCAAAAAAATCAGAGAAAACCAGCGGAGGTGAACATGGACGCATTCATAAAATTTCTTCAGGCATTTTTCAGCTTTGTCATAATAATACCGTTAAGTTTATTCTGCCTTTTACCGTTAAAAAATCAATTAAAATACCCGATTTCAAAGATAGTAACGCTCTTTTTGTGTTCATTTATCATACTCGGTTCTCTCTCGTCAATTGTGATGACGGCTTTTGACATTCAGAATTTAAACTTTGTTCTCTTCCCCGACCTTGTAATATTTTTCTTCCTTATTAAAAGCGTTACAAATGCCGGAACAGCACGCTGTTTGTTTGTTTTTATAAGTGTGTGCTGTTTGATTTCATTCTTTTCTCTGTATGCATATTTTATCAACTCATTTTTTCAGGAAGAAATCTCACGAGGAGTTAACACCTCATATAGCCTGATTCAAATGGGGCTTTCGGTTGCGGCAATGGGAGCGCTTGTTCCGCTTACAAAATACTATGCATGGATGATTGACAACATAAATATCGGCAAGGTGTGGTATTTGTTTTCAATTTTGCCCATTGCACTTATGGTGTCAAACATCTATATCATACCGATTTCCTACGCAAATATTCGTGTTGGAAAGGTTTATGCAAAAGGATTCATCATTACAATATTTGAGCTTGCATTGTATCTTATAGTATTCATATTATTCTACATTTTCAGCAAGACTACTATTGAAAAAACAAAGCTTACAGAACGAAACAACATTCTTGAAATTCAGAAAAGTTACACAGAATCGTTGCAGTCGTACATAAAATACACCTCAAAAGCAAGGCATGATTTTAAACATTCAGTTCATGTTATGAGCCGACTTGCAGATGAAGGAAATCTTTCGGCGCTGAAAGACTACATTGCCCAGTATGAAAATTCGCTGACTGTAACAGCACCTGTGCGAATCTGCAAAAGTGACGCACTCAATGCTTTGTTCAATCACTATCGTCAACAGGCGATTGAGAACAATGTTGACATTAACTGGCGGATTGATTTGCCCGACAAATCGAGAATTCTTGATGTTGACCTCTGCAGTATTTTCGGCAACATACTCGAAAACGCAATTGACGGTTGCTGTACCGTAGAAGAAGGCAAAAGATATTTTAACCTGACTTCCGAAATAAAAGGTGACTGTTTGTACATTGTTTCAACAAACAACTACGGCAAGCCTTTGGAAATGGACGGCGAAACTTATTCGTCCACAAAGCATCTGGGCAAGGGCATCGGACTTCACTCCATGAAGAGCATAACCGAAGTCTATGACGGAATTTTTGATGCAGGCAACAATAACGGTGAATTTTTCGTTGACATAATGCTTAAATATTAAACTTATTAACCTCAAAAAGGGTATGCATCCTCGCATACCCCTCTTTGTTATAAAAGTTTCAAACAAAAAACACGCTCTGCAAAATGCAAAGCGTGTTTTGATTTTGTTTTGTTGTTATCAGTTGTTACCGACAACAAATTTCTGGACTTCTGTGGCATCCACGACATTGATTTCACCGTCATGGTTGTAATCCGCAAGTTCTCTCTGAACATCAGAAAGTGTTGAAATTGAAACAATGTACTTGCTGATTTCAGTTGCGTCAAGAACATCAACATGACCGTCAAGGTTTACATCGCCGATCATATACGGAGTATCATTGTTGTTGTCATTGCTCGGCTGTGTAGTTACAGGAGCTGTTGTTGCCTGTACCGTAGTAGGCTGTACTGTTGCAGCAGGAACAGTTGTTGCAGGCTGTGTAGCCTTGGCTGTTGTCGGCTGAACAGTTGCCTTTGCAGTAGTCGGCTGAACCGTGGCTTTGGCTGTGGTAGGCTGCACAGTAGGTTTTGCTGTTGTTGGCTGTACCGTTGATGAAGAAACAAAAGTACAGAAATCAAGAGCAACCCAACCTGTCTTGCCGTTGTACGAGGTGTAACCCCATGTGTAACCGCCGGCTGTTGAAACCTTTGTTACATTAAGAGTAACATTGTTCGGAACAAATGCTATAGATGAATAGCTTGTACCCGCACCGCTTCTCATTTTGAGATAATCGTCAACATTTGTTTTATATGTACCTGTTGTGTAAGTTACCTTTTTGGTTGTAGCCTGAGTAGTGCTTGTACTGCCGCTGAAATCGCCAAGGTAAATGTAGCCCTGAAAATTCCACCAGCTGTTACCGCCGGCATTCTTGTCGGATGTGCTTGCATAGGAAAGGTAGAAGTTCTTACCGCTCCATGCAGAGTTAGAAAATGTAATCTGACCGTTTTCAACCTTTTCTACAACAGCAACATGACCGCCGCCACCGTTATATGACCAGCAGGCAATTGCGCCGACCTTTGGAGTCTGACCGTACTTGTAGTAACCGTTAGACTTGTTGTAATCGTACCACTGCTCGGCATTGTTCCATGAAAGCTTTGGCTCAGAACCGAGAATCTCATAAGCTCTGCCGTAGGCATATGCTGTACAGTTAGGCATGCCGTAACCATACTTATAAAAAACATTTAAATTACTGTAATAATATTTGTTACTTGAACTCGGGGCAGACAGTCTCGGTGAGAACGATGCCGCACTCGCAATCATCGACATTGAGAAAACCGACACAAACAGCATTACAGCCGTAAGAACTGCCGCAGAAACCTTTTTGCTAAAAACACTTTTTAAAACATTTCGCAAAGAAACACTCCTTTTTTTGAATTCAAAGTGATTGTTACCTATTTGTAACCACTTTATGTACATTCTATCACAAATTGCTCCAAATTCAAAGAGTAGAAATGCTGAAAATAGCCTTTATAATCTATTTTTTTAAGCCATTGTACACAATAATTTTCATTTTATGCATACTTTGCATAAAATTTAATCTACATTCTTTATAAGATAGTGTTTATTGTACAAGGATGAGGTCTGAGTTTTAAGGTGTAAAGGATTAGATAAACTTAATCATCAGAAACGCTTACGGCGTTAGAATGTTTATATGTTTCATTTATCGTTTTTCTTTACTGTATTGATCGATGAAATCAGCATTCTCCTGATTGTGCCGCACTGATTTTGCAATGGCTTATATACGGTTTCGGATATATATCCTGTTTCAAAAAGAAGTTCCAGCCAATATTCAGTTTCAAAGCACTCTTTTTGTGCTATTTCCAACTTGGAGATAAAATCCTTTTTACCCTGCGCATATTGTGCTTCGTGAATATTTGCACCTATACTTGTTCCCGAACGCAAAAGTTGATTAGTTAAAACCGATTCTCTTGCATTTGCTTTGATATCACGACACATATATACAATCTGTTTTGCAAATTCTTTTGATTTATTCCGTAAAATACTTTCAGACACAATCATCACCCAAAATACAATATATCACAAAGCCGAATGTCTGTAAAGTTATCGGTGATATGCCTCGTTTAACTCGGCGTGATATAAATGTGTTATCGCTCGCTTTCGCTCTCGGTGATATTATATTCGCTTTAAAACTGCCGCAGGCAATATCACTCGGTATGACCGAATATCACTGCACGGCAATATCACTCGTCGACAGGCGAATATAACTGAAAAACGCACTTGTTTACACAAGTGCGTTTTTCTTGGCGCGCCGGAAGAGACTCGAACTCCCGACCTTCTGATTCGTAGTCAGACACTCTATCCAGCTGAGCTACCGGCGCATATGCGGCCTTTTATCAGCCGCAAGTAGTATGATATCACAACTCGGTGCAAAAATCAAGTGTTTTTTGTATTTTTTCCGAAATTAATCTTTTGTATCAAAAAAAGTGAAAAATGCTCTGTATGCCATATAAACATCTGTCTTGGAAACAATTTCAAACGGAGCATGCATCGAAAGCACGGGAACACCGAGATCAACAACATCGACATTCATATTGGCAACATACTTGGCGATTGTTCCGCCGCCGCCGCCGTCAACCTTGCCGAGTTCACCGACCTGCCAGAGAATATCGTTGTTTTCAAGCATAGCTCTGATTTTTCCCATATATTCGGCAGACGCATCTGATGTGTCATACTTTCCGCCGTGACCTGTGTATTTTGAAATAATTACACCGTTGTTAATGTATGAGCAGTTGTTAGCCTCATATGCAGACGCAAAAGTCGGATCAAATGCGGCATTTACATCGGCTGAAAGACAGGTGCTTTTTGAAAGAACACGGTAGCCGTCAACACCGTCCTGTTTTGCAAGGTCATAGATGAAGAAGCGGAGGAAGTCGCTCTGCATACCTGTGTTGCCGTCACTGCCTGTTTCTTCTTTGTCTGTAAGATATGTGATACAAGTCTGCTCGGGCATTTCAACATCAAGCGCCGCCATAACTGCCGGATAAGCACAAACCTTATCATCATGACCGTAACCGCCGATCATGCTTCTGTCAAAACCGATATCTCTTGACTTGAAAGACGGGATAAGACAGAGCTCAGCCGAAAGAAAGTCACCCTCGCAGATACCATACTTCTCATTGAGAATAGCCATTACATTAAGCTTTACAAGGTCCTTTTCCTCGCTGTCTGCATCATACGGACGAGAGCCGAGGATAACATTGAGGTTTTCACCCTCAATTGCCTTTGCCATTGGCTTTGACGCCTGCTCCCTTGCAAGGTGCGGAAGAAGGTCTGTAATGCAGAAACAGCTTTCGTTCTCATCATCGCCCCAGCAGATGTCAACTCTTGTACCGTCAAGCTTTACAACCGAACCGTGAAGTGAAAGCGGAATTGTTGTCCACTGATATTTTTTAAGACCGCCGTAGTAATGAGTCTTAAAGAAAGCAAGATTGTTTGCCTCAAAAAGAGGATTCGGTTTGAGGTCAACTCTCGGGGAATCAATATGAGCGATTGCAAGCCTTGCACCGTTCTTAACACCGTTTTTACCGATTACAACAAGAGCAATAGCCTTGTCACGGTTTACATAATAAAGCCTGTCGCCGGCCTTATATTCTTTGTCCTGCTCATACTCTGCAAAACCTGCTTTTTTGGCAAGCTCAACAGTATAGCGAACAGCCTCACGCTCAACGGGTGAGTTATCAAGAAACTTTTTGTAACCATCGCAAAAGCTGTCTGCCTTTTTAATTTCTTCCTCCGAAAGAGCCTTAACGCCCTTCGGTTCGGTCATCATAATTTTTTCCTTTAATAAAGTTGTCTTTGACTTTTCTTCAGCCATAATAACCGTCCTTTCTGTGCCGTAAAACACGGCAAAACCATTTTATTTTGAAATCCGCCGCCAAAGGCATCGGAACATCTTTGCACTTAATTAGATTGTGAATAATAAAGTTTTATATACATTTCCTTGGCACTTTCAACCTTGTCAACATAATTCTCCGTTTCGGGATACGGAATGGAATCAAGATTTTTTCCGTCCGAACTGTAATTAGTATCGTTGAGCCAGTCGCTTACAACAAAGCCGGCATTATATGCGGCAATTGCCGAGCGTTCCGTGCCGTAATAATCGTAAAAATATTTTAAAAGATAACTACCGTAATCAATACAAATTTCCGGATCAAACAGGTCATCCTCGGTGTACTGTCCCGCACAACCTCTTTGCTCCTGCAGCCACTCAAAGGACGATGGCATCATCTGCATAACACCCTTTGCTCCGACTCCCGATTCGGCTTTCGGGTCAAAGCCGCTTTCCGTGTGAATTACGGCATATATCAACGCAGGATCAAGGTCATAATCCTTGGCGGCTTTTTCAACATATGTGCTGTAGGTGCGTGGATAATTCATCTCATCAAGCTTTTTCTTTGCGTCCTCGTAAAAGACCGAAACAAACACAAATACTCCCGCCGCAAGAATTGCAAGCACAATTATCCATGCCAAAATTGCTTTTCCTGCACTTTTTTTCTTTTTATATCGCCTTGATTGGGGCATCCTATCACCTCATCAGGTTGTTAATAGCCTCTGCCGCCTTTTGTGTGGCAAGCTCGACTTGCTCTATAGAAAAATTGTTTTCAATGACAATGTCGCTGTGACTTCTGAAAAATTCCTCGTCAAGCTGTGCAGACATTCTTAGCTCTGCACGGGAAATGTCAATGTTATCCCTTTGGCAGATTCTCTCAAGCCTTATCTCTTTTTTAGCGGTAACGCTTACAATAAGGTCGCAAAACACATCGGCACCGCTTTCAAAAAGCTGAGGAGCGTCATAAATCACAACGCTTTTGCCGTCTGTCTGAGCCTGTTTCGCCATCTGCATAAATTCATATGTAACAAACGGATGAACAATTGAATTGAGCAAATGTGTGTTTTCTTTGCTTGAAAATGCCCTTTTGGCAAGCAACGGTCTGTCAATGTTGCCGTCAGAAAGGATAATATCCTGACCGAAAACACCCGAAACAGCCTTTAAGCATACGGAATCGGGAGTGTAAAGATTTTTTACAATCTCGTCAGCATTTATAACACACATTCCGTTTTTGGCAAAATATGCCGAAACCGTGCTTTTTCCCGCACCGCTCTGTCCCGTAAGACCGACAATTTTAATTCTGTTCAAGGTCAATCACCTCAAAGCCTGCCGCTCTTATAAGTCGGTTGTAAACAGCCATTCCGACGCCGTTCGTTTTTGGCAGTCTTGAATAGACAACCTTAACGCTGTCGTCCTCATCAATTCTGCGAAGCTCGTCAAAAAGCGTGTGAGCCTGTCTTGTATAGTCGTTTCGTTTTCCGAGAGAGAAAACGGGAGTTTTCAAAAGCGGAATATCCTCGTCACAACAGAGTGCAGCAACTCCTTCAGCCGCCTTTTTGTTTACATAATCAATATATTGCTCATCGTTGCAATTAAGAAGTATTACTCTCGCCCTTGGCGCATAGTGCTTGTACTTCATACCGGGGCTTGCAACCTTAACATTGTCTGCAAGTTTGTGCAAAACCGCATCATCAACTTCAACCTTGCCGAGAACGCTTTCAAGCATTTCAACAGTAATTCCGCCCGGGCGAAGTACCCTCGGAACAGCTCCTGCAAGAGTGATTACCGTGCTTTCAAGACCTACCTCACTTGCACCGCCGTCAAGAACAGCGTCGATTTTGCCGTCCATATCGTTCATAACATGCTGTGCGGTTGTCGGACTGGGTGAGCCCGAAATATTTGCCGAAGGTGCGGCAAGAACCGTACCCGATTCACGGATAATCGCCTGTGCGGTTTTGTGGCTCGGAAAACGGATTGCAACCGTGTCAAGTCCTGCCGAAACTTCATTCGGAATAACATCCGACTTTTTCATAATCATTGTGAGCGGTCCCGGCCAGAACGCATCGGCAAGTTTTTTTGCCGTGTCGGGGATTTTCGTCACAAGGTTAAGTCTTTCAATATCGGAAAAATCGCAGATGTGAACAATCAGCGGATTATCCCCGGGTCTGCCCTTTGCTTTAAAAATCTTCTTTACGGCCTCGGGGTTGAGTGCGTCAGCCGCAAGTCCGTAAACTGTTTCGGTCGGGATTCCTACAACACCGCCGTTTTTAAGCAGCTCTGCTGCGGTTTTTATATCTTCCTCTGTATTTTTTAACAACAATGTTTTCACAATTATCACCGGATTATTTTTCCATACTTTCTTTGAGCTTTTCGGCTCTGTCAGCGGCAACAAGTGCGTCAATCACTTCGTCAAGGCTGCCGTTGAGAATTTCTTCAAGCTTGTAGAGAGTAAGACCGATTCTGTGGTCGGTTACTCTGCCCTGCGGATAGTTATATGTGCGGATGCGCTCACTGCGGTCGCCCGTACCTACCTGCATTTTTCTGTTTTCGGCAATTTCACTCGCCTGTTTGTCCTGTTTTTCCTTGAGAAGTCGGCTTTTGAGAACTTTAAGAGCCTTGTCCTTGTTCTTGTACTGACTTCTCTCGTCCTGGCACTCAACTACCATACCTGTGGGCAAGTGAGTGATTCGGATTGCGGAACTTGTTTTGTTGATATGCTGACCGCCTGCACCGCTTGAACGGAAGGTGTCAATTTTGAGGTCATTCGGATCAATTTCAAGCTCAACATCTTCTGCCTCCGGCAAAACCGCAACGGTTGTTGTCGATGTGTGAACTCTGCCCTGACTTTCGGTTTCGGGTACTCGCTGAACACGGTGAACACCGCTTTCGTACTTAAAGCGTGAGTATGCACCTTCGCCCTCAATCATAAAGGAAATTTCCTTGTAACCGCCGATTTCGGTTTCATTGGCATTGATAATCTCGATTTTAAAGCCCTTTTTTTCGGCATACATCGAGTACATTCTGAACAGAACCGCACTAAACAGAGCCGACTCCTCGCCGCCTGCACCGCCACGGATTCTGTCTCTTATACACATCTCCGAGCCCACGAGACTCCTGAGCATCTCG
>ENA-OZGO01000729-OZGO01000729.1-human-gut-metagenome-genome-assembly--contig:-NODE-729-length-14467-cov-6.857341_pt1 | contig 14467 bp, 10 predicted proteins | sample MGYA00244658_ERZ653662 | MGnify/ENA primary metagenome ERZ653662 (study PRJEB26926, sample SAMN06165217) | human gut metagenome | biome: ENVO:00009003; feature: ENVO:2100002; material: ENVO:00002003... | reverse complement strand
GAGTCCGGGTAACCTGTTTCTTTGAAGATGATATTTACGAGATTGTAAAACGGATATCGGCACATGAGGATGTGACGGTTGTAAAAGAAAAGGATTATATTCAGAAGCCTAAGAGTAACGGCTATCATAGCTTTCACCTGATCGTGGAAGTACCAGTCTACAGTGATGCGGGCTGTGAACGGAAACGGGTAGAGATACAGTTCCGGACGGTAGCTATGGATTTTTGGGCACAGCTGGACTACCAGCTATGTTATAAGAGGGAAATAAGCGGGGCTCAGGGCGAGGATATTCAGAAGGAATTAAAGAAGTATGCGGAAGAAATCGCCCGGATGGATAAGAATATGATGCGGATACGGAAAGAAATAGAAACGATATAAAATGGCTGTGGATTTGTGTGTGGTCCATGGCTCTTTTCATATTTAACAGATTTTTCATGACTTTCCTGTAAATATGGATAGAATTCATGAAATATATTTGATATAATTTCCTTAATAAATGTTCACATTGGAGGAAAACTATGTCAAACGATATAATCGAAAATAATAAATCAGAAGATAAAGAAGAGGATAAGGAATACGAGGAGTATTGCTATCTCTGCCGGAGACCGGAGAGTGTATGCGGGAAGCTGATCCGCCTTCCGAACAATATTAATATCTGTGCGAGCTGTATGCAGAATACCTTTGACACTTTCAGCAACGGAAACGGTATGCAGTTCATGGATCTGGGAAATTTTGAAATGCCGTTTAACATGGATGGCATTCAGGACATCCCGAAGTCACAGAAGGTAAAGAAGAAAAAGAAGCAGGAAAAGAAGGAAGAGCCGGAATTAAGCTTAAAAACAATTCCGGCACCACATATTATGAAGGCGAAGCTGGATGAATACGTAGTCGGACAGGATTATGCGAAAAAGGTAATCTCGGTTGCCGTATATAATCATTATAAGCGGGTTCTGACAGACAGCATGGATGATATCGAGATTGAGAAGTCCAATATGCTGATGATCGGACCGACCGGTAGTGGTAAGACCTATCTGGTTAAGACGATTGCCAGATTATTAAATGTACCGCTGGCAATTACCGATGCAACGACATTGACAGAGGCCGGATATATCGGTGATGATGTGGAAAGTGTCCTGTCAAAGCTTCTGGCGGCAGCAGATAACGATGTTGAGAAAGCGGAACGGGGTATCGTATTTATTGATGAGATCGATAAGATCGCCAAGAAGCGGAATACGAACAGCCGGGATGTAAGCGGCGAGTCTGTGCAGCAGGGGTTGTTGAAGCTGTTAGAGGGTGCTGAGGTGGAAGTGCCGGTAGGCGCGGGTAGCAAGAATGCCATGGTTCCGATGACCACAGTTAATACAAAGAACATTCTGTTCATCTGTGGCGGCGCATTCCCGGATTTGGAGGACATCATAAAGGAACGGCTGAATAAGCAGGCTGCAATCGGTTTCAAGTCCGATCTGAAGGATAAATATGATGATGATCCGAATATATTAAAGAAGGTCACCATTGAAGACCTGCGGGAATTCGGTATGATACCGGAATTTTTAGGCCGTTTGCCGGTAATCTATACATTGGATGCTTTGGATAAGGAGAAGATGATCCGGATCCTGAAAGAACCAAGGAATGCGATTTTAAAGCAATATCAGAAGCTGTTAAGCCTGGATGAGGTAGACTTACGGTTTGATGATTCTGCCTATGAGGCAATCGCGGAGAAAGCAATGGAGAAAAAGACCGGTGCCAGAGCATTGCGGGCGATCATTGAGGAGTTTATGCTGGATATTATGTATCAGATTCCGAGAGATGACAGCATCGGAAGAGTTACGATTACCGGGGATTATATCCGGGGGACCGGGGCACCGTTGATCGATATGCGTGGTGTACTGGAACTAGAGGATTAGTAGAAACGTTGAAAAAGGCTTGACATCCCCGGATTTCAAGTCTATGATAAGAACAGTTATCGGCATAGAAGGTGCAGGAAGGAATATGTTTCCCTGACAGAGAACAGAGGTCATCGGCTGGAAGCCTCTGAAGAAGGAGCAGATTCTTAGTTTCACACCGGAGCTTTTTACCTGAACAGAATCCGTACAGTCGGATGATCGGTAGGGTGAAACGGTTAATGGCGTTATACATTATCAAGTGTCCATGACAGACTGTCATGGGAAACAGGGTGGTACCGCGATCATAAGCTCGTCCCTTTCAGGGACGGGCTTCTTTTGCGTAAACAATGAGCCGGGCACGAAGCCACGCATTGGATAGACACAGAAAATGCCACATAGCAAGTTTACTTGCTATTGTGGCAGAGGCTGTGGATGGATACGAATGCGGAAGCATTCGTATCCGGCGAATGTCCGACACCGAGCCGTCAGGCGAGGTGCGGGCAACGCCGCAATGCGTGGGAACATGCCTTACTTACCCTAACATATATGAATGATTTTCAGGAGGAAGAATGATGAAAGAGAAACTGCAGGCGATTCGAGAAGAAGCCTTAGCGAAAATTGAAGCAGCAAATGATCTCGATGCATTAAATGATATCAAGGTCAATGTATTAGGTAAAAAAGGTGAATTAACACAAGTGCTAAAAGGCATGAAGGATGTTGCACCGGAAGAGCGTCCAAAGGTCGGTCAGATGGTCAATGATACCAGAACTGCCATTGAAGAGAAGCTTGAGAATGTAAAGAAGGAAATCGCTAAGAAGATCCGGGAAGAGAAGATGAAGAATGAGGTCATCGATGTAACACTTCCGGGAACGATGCATATGAAGGGCCATCGTCATCCGAATCAGATCGCACTTGAAGAACTGGAGCGGGTATTTGTTGGTATGGGCTACGAGATCGTAGAGGGTCCGGAAGTAGAATATGATCATTATAATTTCGAACTGTTAAATATTCCGGCAAATCATCCGGCAAAGGATGAACAGGATACCTTCTATATTACCAAGGATATTCTGCTTCGTACACAGACTTCTCCGGTACAGGCACGTGTGATGGAGACCGGCAGAATGCCGATCCGTATTATCGCACCGGGACGTGTATTCCGTGCAGATGAAGTTGATGCAACACATTCACCATCCTTCCATCAGGTAGAAGGGCTGGTTGTAGATAAAGGAATCACCTTTGCAGATCTGAAGGGAACTCTGGAGCAGTTTGCGAAGGAATTCTTCGGGCCGGATACGAAGGTTAAACTTCGTCCACATCATTTCCCGTTTACAGAGCCGAGTGCAGAGGTAGATGTCAGCTGCTTCAAGTGTGGCGGTAAGGGCTGCCGGATGTGTAAGGGCAGCGGTTGGATTGAAATACTGGGATGCGGTATGGTTCATCCGAAGGTATTAAAAGATTGCGGAATTGATCCGGAAGAATATTCAGGTTTTGCATTTGGTATTGGACTGGAACGAGTTGCACTGTTGAAATATGAGATCGATGATATGCGGTTATTATATGAGAATGATATGCGGTTCTTAAAGCAGTTCTAACAGAAACGGTATAAAACAACGCAATCAGTGGTTGAGAGTTTATGGAGGTTAAGTAGAATGAATACACCAATGTCTTGGTTAAAGGTATATGTACCGGATTTAAAAGCACCGGTCGAAGAATTTGTAGATGCAATCACATTATCCGGATCTCATGTAGAAGGCTATGAGAAGAAGGATAAAAACCTGGAGAAGATCGTAGTCGGTAAGATCGAGAAGATCGAGAAGCATCCGGATGCAGATAAGCTGATCATCTGTCAGGTAAATATCGGAGAGGATGCTCCGTTGCAGATTGTAACAGGCGCTCCGAATGTAAAGGAAGGAGATCTGGTTCCAACCGTATTAGATGGTGGTAAGGTAGCAGGTGGCCATGATGGCGGTCCGTTGCCGGAGAATGGAATTAAGATCAAGAAAGGAAAATTAAGAGGCGTAGAATCTTATGGTATGATGTGTGCCATTGAAGAGTTAGGTGCCAACAGAGAGTTATATCCGGAAGCACCGGAAAATGGTGTTTATGTATTCCCGGAGGAATCCGGAGTAAAGCCGGGTGATGATGCGATCGAGGCACTCGGACTTCATGATGCGGTAGTAGAATATGAGATCACATCCAACCGTGTAGACTGCTTCAGCATGATCGGTATGGCAAGAGAAGCAGCAGCGACCTATGGACTGCCATTCCATCCACCAATCGTACCGGGAACCGTAAAGGGCGGCGATGTAACGAATTATGCATCTGTTGAAGTAGAAGCCACCGATTTATGCCCGAGATACTGCGCAAGAGTTGTAAAGAACTTAAAAATCGGTCCGTCTCCGAAATGGATGCGGGAGCGTCTGGCATCTCAGGGAATCCGTTCAATTAACAATCTGGTAGATATTACCAATTATGTGATGGAGGAATACGGTCAGCCAATGCATGCATATGATCTGGATACGATCGCAGATCATAAGATCATTGTAAAGCGGGCAAAAGATGGAGATAAATTTGTAACACTGGATGGTCAGGAACGGAATCTGGATTCCAATGTACTGATGATCTGTGATGGTGAGAAGGAGATCGGTATTGCAGGTATCATGGGTGGTGAGAATTCCATGGTAACGGATCATATTTCTACCCTGTTGTTTGAGGCAGCCTGCTTTGATGGAACCAATATCCGGTTATCATCAAAGAGAATCGGTATGCGTACCGATGCATCTGCCAAGTTTGAGAAGGGTCTGGATCCGAATCTGGCATTAGAAGCAATTAATCGTGCCTGCCAGTTGATTGAAGAGCTGGGCTGCGGTGAAGTAGTAGAAGGTGTGATCGATATTTATCCGGATCCGGTAGAGCCGTGGAAGCTTCCGTTTGAGCCGGCTAAGATGAATCATCTGCTGGGTATGGAGATTCCGGAGGAGTTAATGCTCCAGTATTTTGAACGCCTGGGACTTTCCTATGATATGAATACCAATGAGCTGACAATCCCGACCTTCCGTCAGGATCTGCATTGTATGGCTGATCTGGCAGAGGAGGTAGCACGGTTATACGGCTATGATAAGCTGCCTGCAACACTTCCTCGCGGTGAGGCAACGGTTGGTAAGAAGCAGTTCCATATGCTGGTAGAGGATGTAGCAAGAGATGTATGTGAGAATAATGGATTTTCCGGTGGTATGACCTATTCCTTCGAGAGTCCGAAGGTCTATGATAAGCTCCTGATCCCACAGGATTCCGATATTCGTAAGGCAATCGTGATCTCAAATCCGTTAGGCGAGGATTTCTCTATCATGAGAACCATTTCCCTGAATGGTATGATCACCTCTCTGGCAACGAACTTTAACCGTAGAAATAAGGATGCCAGATTATATGAGATCGGAAATATTTATCTTCCAAAGCAGCTGCCGTTAACAGAGCTGCCGGAGGAGCGTAAGATGCTGACACTCGGTATGTATGGTCAGTGCGACTTCTTCAATATGAAGGGTGTATTGGAAGAGTTATTTGAAAAGCTGGGTCTGCATCATGCATTTACTTATAATCCAAAGGGCGGTTATCCATTCCTGCATCCGGGTCGTCAGGCCGCTATTCAGAACGGAGAGGACGTGATCGGTTATATCGGTCAGTTGCATCCGGAGGTAGTAGATAACTATAATATGAAGGGTGAGGTCTATGTGGCAGTTGTGGATCTTCCGAAGCTGACTGCACTTGCAAGCTTTGACCGGAAGTATGAAGGCATTGCCAAATTCCCTGCAAGTACCAGAGATTTAAGCATGGTTATGAGCAAGGACATCTTTGTAGGACAGGTAGAAGAGGTTATCAAGAAATATGGCGGAAATCTGTTGGAAAATTATGAGCTCTTTGATGTTTATGAAGGTGAACAGGTAGGCAGAGGTAAGAAGTCTGTTGCATATACCATGACTTTCCGTGCAAAGGATCGGAATCTGGAGGCCAGTGAGGTCAATGCGATTACCGATAAGATCATAGCAGGTCTGCAGAAGATGGGTATTGAACTGAGAGGCTAGAAAGAGATCATGATGAAATTAAGTGATTTTAACTATAATCTTCCGGAGGAACTGATCGCACAGGATCCTCTGGAAAAAAGAGATAATTCCCGGCTGATGGTTTTGCATCGGGAGACCGGTGAGCTGGAACATAAGCATTTTTATGATGTGATCGATTACCTGAATCCGGGAGATTGTCTGGTAGTCAATAATACTAAGGTAATCCCTGCCAGATTAATGGGTGTGAAAGAGGAGACCGGAGCATCCATCGAGGTTCTGCTTTTGAAGCGGAAGGAAGAGAAGGTATGGGAAACACTGGTGAAGCCGGGTAAAAAGGCAAGAGTCGGCGCCAGGATCAGCTTTGGTGACGGACTGTTAGTCGGAGAAGTGATCGATGTCGTAGAGGAAGGAAATCGGCTGATCCGGTTCGAGTACGACGGAATCTTTGAGGAAATCTTAGATCGGCTCGGACAGATGCCGTTACCGCCATATATTACCCATCAGCTGCAGGATAAGAACCGGTATCAGACAGTATATGCGAAGTATGACGGGTCTGCAGCCGCACCGACAGCCGGCTTACATTTTACAGAGGAACTGTTGCAAAAGATTCAGGATAAGGGTGTCCGGATCGCAAAGGTAACCCTTCATGTCGGGCTTGGAACCTTCCGCCCTGTAAAGGAAGAGAATGTGCTGGATCATCATATGCATTCAGAGTTTTATATTGTAGATGAAGAAGCGGCGAAGATCATTAATGAGACAAAAGCAAATGGCGGCAGAGTCATTTCGGTTGGGACGACCAGTACCAGAACTCTGGAAACGGTTGCGGAACCGGATGGTCATATTCCGGTAAAGAGCGGATGGACGGATATTTTTATTTATCCGGGATACCGGTTTAAGGCAGTTGATTGTCTGATCACGAATTTCCATCTACCGGAATCTACGCTGATCATGCTGGTATCTGCACTGGCTGACCGGGAGACGATTCTTCATGCATATGAAACTGCGGTGGAAGAAAAATATCGATTTTTCAGTTTTGGTGATGCTATGCTGATCCTTTAGAATCGGAAATCATTGCAGGAAAGTGATAACCGGGTCGAAAAAATACGAAGACTAACCATGGGATTTCAGGCTTATTCAAGGTACAATAATTGTACAGACAAAGGAGTGAAGGAGCTGAACACCATGATTCGTTATGCCATAACCGTATCGAACAATACGCAGGAAGAAGACAGACAACTTACCAGTTATGGACTTCGGGCGGTGAATGAACAGGGAGAGGAAGTACTAGCTGTCCCCAATATCAGTCATAGGCAGGAGGATGTGGCATATCTGGTAGATCATTTTAACCGGGTGCGTATACAGAGAGATAAGTTTCAATAAAATATAGCAACATAAAAGGTGATCGTTCTGACGAGGCTTTTCGTTCGGATGATCACCTTTTTCCGGTTTTAAAATAAAACTATGCTACATTTAGATTATATTAGATTCAAACCGTGCGGATCAGAGCAGGCGCTCCAGATCAGAGTAGAAGTTCGGATAAGAGATATTGACACATTCTGATCCCTGAATCTCGGTTTCTCCATCTGCGTTCATGCCGGCAATGGCAAAGCTCATGGCAATCCGGTGGTCTAAGTTACTGTCGATGACAGCACCATGCAGCGGCTTGCCGCCGTGAATGATCATACCGTCATCGGTTGCCTCGATATCTGCACCCATGGCAGAGAGGCTATGGACCATAACATCGATCCGGTTGGATTCCTTGACCTTTAATTCCTGAGCATCCCGGATCACGGTTGTGCCTTCTGCAAAGCAGGCGAGAACGGCAATGATCGGCAGTTCATCGATCAGCTTTGGAATCACGGCACCTTCGATCACGGTGCTGTGCAGAGCACTGGTACGTACCCGAATATCCGCCGTTGGCTCACCGATAGTATCCGATACGCGTTCAAGGGTAATGTCGGCCCCCATGGCACGGCAGACATCCAGAATTCCATCCCGGGTCGGATTGATTCCCACATTCCGAATGACAAGCTCCGAGTTTGGAGTGATCAGTCCGGCTACCAGAAAATAAGCAGCAGAGGAGATATCGCCCGGCACCAGAATTTTCTGCGCATTCAGCGAATCAATCGGTCGGATCGTAACGGTTGTTCCCTCACGGTGGACAGGAACACCAAAGGCCTCAAACATCAGCTCTGTATGATTTCTGGAAACATATGGTTCTGTGACACTGGTCTCACCATCGGCATAAAGACCTGCAAGAAGAATTGCAGATTTTACCTGAGCCGAAGCGACCGGTGACTGATAATGGATCCCGTGCAGTGGTTTGCCCTCAATTCGGAGCGGAGCACAGTCATTCTGATTCAGACTGGTAATGGAAGCACCCATCTGAGTAAGAGGAGTGATGATCCGCTTCATTGGACGCTTGCGGATGGAAGCATCTCCATCTACCAGACTGGTAAAGGACTGGGCAGCTAAAATGCCGGACATAAGCCGGGTTGTGGTTCCGCTGTTACCGACATCCAGAGTCACGGACGGCGCATGTAGATTATGGAGACCAAGACCGTGAATCCGTACAATGTCTCCCTGATTCTCAATCTGTACACCCATCTTCTCAAAGCAGGAGATGGAAGATAAACAATCTGCACCCTGAAGGAATCCGTGGACTTCAGTAGTTCCTTCCGCAAGTGCTCCCAGCATGATACTGCGATGGGAGATGGATTTATCGCCGGGTACTGTCAGGCATCCGTGTAAGGATTGTTTTCTGGTAAATATCATAAGTATAAGCTCCTTTAGTCATGTAATCATAAAATTCCAAATCATAGTATGGTATATATCGTGTATCCATTGGTTCTAAGCAGTTCGGCAGCTCCGGATGCATCCTCGATCCGGTAAAAGGACAGACGTAATACACCCTCTTCATCTTCCCGGTTGTGGGAGATGCCCAGATTCTTAATGCTGATACCGGCAGTACTTAAGATATGAAGTACACCCTCAATGGCACCGGCCTCGTCCGGAATATCGGCAAAGATCTCATAATTCATCCGGATGACACCGGTTGCATTATTTGGAATGGAATCCCGGTATTCACGGGCACGTTCAAAGAACTGATGAATATAGGGTACATCCTTTCTGTGAATGGCATCGATCATCTGCTGCAGATCATCTTTATATTCCTCCAGACCGGCAATGATATTCGCAGAATTGCTTAAAAGAATATGTTCCCAGATCACCGGGTTAGAGGAAGCGATTCTGGTAATATCTTTAAATCCGCCTGCAGCAAGCTGCCGGTTCATGCCCTTGGCATCATCATTGTCCCGAACCAGATTTACTAGCTCGGAGGCAATAATATGCGGGATATGGCTGATGTATGCAGTTGTCTGATCATGCCGGGCCGGAGAATAAATGATCGTAATGGCACCCAGATCTTCAATAAAGGTACTGAATTCATTGACCTTTTCCCGGGAAACGGTCGATGACGGTGTAATAAAATAATATGCGTTCTCAATCAGATGATCATGAGCGGCACTGTAGCCGGAGCGTTCGGAACCGACCATCGGATGTCCACCGATAAATACATCCGAAAGCTGCTGATCCAGAACTGCCTGATAAATATCGGTTTTGACACTTCCGACATCCGTCAGGATACAGTCCGGCTTCATATACTTCTTCAATAAAGGAAGATACTCTATATTATAATGAACCGGTGCACACAGAAAGATATAGTTGCAGTCGGCAATCTGCTCATTGATCTCAGAAAGAGCAATATGGACGGTTCCGTCCGCTATGGCTTCTTCCAAAGCTGCGGCATCGACATCATAAGCAAGAATCCGGTAATCCGGAAATATTCTTCGAATCGACTTGGCAATCGAGCCACCGATCAGTCCGAGACCGATAAATCCAATTGTAAACGGTTGAGATGTATACATAATAAGATCCTTCCTTTCATATAATTAGCATTTTAATCGCAAAACTTCAATATGTCAATGCGTTAACGCGATAAAGCAGATGACTAATTAATGTAGTAAAGCAGATAATTCTTCCGAAGTAAGTGGGCGATAGTCTCCAAGAGACAGTGTGTCGTCTAATTCCAGGCTTCCCATTCGGATCCGCTTCAGATAGGTGACTTCACAGCCGATGACATGAAACATCCGTTTGACCTGATGGAAGCGTCCCTCCCGAATCGTCAGTTCTGCGCTGGTCGGAGTCAGGATTTTCAGATCGGCCGGCAGAGTCGGCTTATCATCTCCGATATCCATACCGGTTTGGAAGGTAGTAATGGCATGAGAGGGAATCTCGGAATCCAGTTCTACATAATAAGTCTTGTCCACGTGTTTGCGCGGTGACAGAAGCCGATGGGCCAGGTCTCCATCATTGGTAATAAGCAGAAGACCTTCTGTATCCTTGTCCAGTCTCCCGACCGGAAAAAGATCCTTATGGGTAGTATCGTGAATCAGATCAAGGACAGTCTGACAATCCGGATCTTCCGTAGCACTGATATAGCCGGCCGGTTTATTTAAAAGATAATATACAAAGGCTTCCCGTATAACAGGGTTTCCCTGATAGAGCACCGTATCGTTTTCCGGATCGATCTTAAGATCGCCTGATGCAGCAGGGATACTGTTTACAGTGACCTGTTTCTTTTTTATGTATTGTTTTACCTGACTGCGGGTGCCGATTCCGGCATCTGCCAGATATTTGTCTAATCGAATCTGTGCCATTTGCGAGCTCCTTCATAATTAATATAAGAAATCTTTCGGTTTCGTGGTAGAAACTGGTAGATTTAAACAACTTTCCCATAAATGATTATGACATAGGCCAACTTGACATGCAAGTTGTAATCTGATATAGTGGCGTTGTAACAAAAATGTAACAATTTATAACAGATTAGTAACATTGGAGCGAAAAATGGAAACAATTAAAAGAAGAAAACAATATATAAGAGAACGTTTTTTATTAATCGGAGTGGTATTTGCGGTTGTACTTGTCGCAGTCATCCTTTTTATGAACGGACACAGAAATACCGGCAAAGAACTGACATTTTCGTATAGTAATATGCAGAAGACGGAAGGTAGTGAGCTATTTGAAATATTGGCAGAGAGTTCTACCGAGGCAGCGGAAGTTCCGGTGGTGGCAGCACAGGAGGCTTCACCATACGATGGTAGATTTATCGCAAATATTACGGATACATTAAATGTCAGAGCTGCGGCATCAACTGATGCGGACGTTGTGGGTAAAATGTATCCGGGTTGTGTCGGAGACATTGTAGGCACAGAAGGAGAATGGACGCAGATCACATCCGGCAATGTAAATGGATATGTAAAGACAGAATATATTCTGACCGGCAAGGATGCAGAGCCGATGGCAGAAGAGTATGGAAAGAATGTAGGAACCGTGACCGCAGATATTATCAAGGTGAGACGAGATGCTTCCACAGACTCCGAGGCAATTGCCATGTTGCAGAAGGACGATCAGGTAAATGTAACCGAGACCTTAGACGGCTGGTATGGCGTTCTGGTAAATGAAAACTGGGAAGGATACGTTTCGGCAGAATATTTATCGGTAGAATATAAATTGGAAACTGCAATTACGATCGAAGAGGAAATGGCTAAGATTGCAGCTGCAAAACAGGCAGAGGCTGCAGCTGCTCAGGCATCACAGAATGCATCCGGTGGTAATGCGACAACAGTAGGAGTAACGACTCAGGCACCGACACAGGCATCCTATGATGATGCATATTTATTGGCTTGTCTGGTCAGCATGGAGTCAGGAAATGAGCCGTATGAGGGCCAGCTGGCGGTTGCAAATGTAGTTCTGAATCGTTTAAGAAGCGGGGCTTATGGTAGTAGCATTTATGATGTTATTTATGCACCGGGACAGTTCCCGTCCGTATACGGAAGCGTTATGACCGGATATCTGAACAACGGACCGCTGCCACAGGCACAGCAGGCAGCGAATGAAGCACTGGCAGGCGTGAACAATATTGGCGGTTATATGTGCTTCATTAATGTGAAATATGCGAATTATGCAGCCTATGGCAGTTATACGATTATCGGAAATCATTGTTTCCATTAATTCTGATCATACATCATGGTTGATTTCCAGAAGATTGCGATAATGTTCATCCGGCAGCGGCTTGCTGAACAGGTAGCCCTGTAAAATATCACAGGAATTCTCCTGCAGGAGCTTTAGCTGGTCGGAGGATTCCACACCTTCGGCAACGACCTTGATATTCAGCTTGTGTGCCAGAGAAACGATTGTTTCGGCAACGAAGCAGTCCTTGGCATTTGTACAGATATTATCTACGAATGATTTGTCAATCTTCAAAGTATCGATCGGTATCTGTGTCAGGTAATTGAAAGAAGAGTAACCGGTACCGAAGTCATCTAATGCAATGTGGATTCCCATGGCGCGAATTTCTTCCACCAGCTTGATGTTATGTTCAAAGGACTGGATCAGTACGCTTTCCGTAACCTCTAATTCCAGATATTCCGGAGGAAGCTTGGTCTTTTCCAATACATGCTTTAGGATAGGAATAAAGGAATCTCCTTTTAATTGTTCGGAAGATACATTAACTGACATAGTGATCGGTCCGAAGCCGGCATCCAGAAGCTGGCGGTTGAAATCACAGGCATGCTCCAGAGCCCAGGCACCCAGTTCATTAATAATTCCGGATTCTTCTGCAATCGGAATAAACTCAACCGGTGAAATCTGTCCCAGATAACTGTTGCGGATACGCATTAATGCTTCGCAGCCAATGATGCGCCCGGTCTGAGTATCACACTGTGGCTGATATAGGAGATAGACCTCCTGATTCTGGATTGCATTATGTAAAATCTCTTCAATCTCATTTTTCCGGTTTACTTCATCCTCCATGGAACTATTAAAGAAACGATAGCCGCATTTTCCGGAAGACTTGGCGCAATACATGGCAATATCAGCATTCTTGATCAGTTCGTTTACAGTTAAGCCGTTCTGCGGAAAGATTGCGATACCGATGCTCATGGAAACGTGGATCGTTTCGCCATCTAACTCAAACGGATGCTGTGCGATAGAAATCAAATCGGAGGCAAGCCTGTCCAATCCGGCCAGATCGTCGGCCTGGCCACGGAGTAACAGGAACTCATCACCGCCGGTTCTGGCAAGCAGATCGTCCTCACCGAGAAGCTGGGTGATCTTATCGGCAATCTGCTGCAGAAGCAGGTCACCGTAATCATGACCGAGAGTATCATTTACATTCTTGAAGTTATCCAGGTCAATAAATAAAATCGCATGCCGGTCAAAATTGCCGGTATGATGGAATACATTATGAGCATGTTCCATGAAGGCAGCACGGTTTGCAAGCCCTGTCAGAGTATCCGTGTAAGCAAGGCGCTTGATCTGACGATAGTTTTCCTGTAATTCATCCTGACTATGCTCCAGCTGCTCTTTTGTGAGCATCAGTTCATTATAATTGGAAGAAATAATTTCCATCATCTCATTAAAGTGGCTGGATAACTCTCCGAATTCATCTTTCGATTCAATCGCACAGTGCACATCCAGGTCACCGTTGGATGCCTGCAGCATTTTCTGTTTCAGGTCAAAAATCGGCCGGCAATATTTCTGCGCCAGCAGAGAGCTGAGCAGATAGGTCAGCGGAAGAAGAAACAGCAGAACCGCAAGAAGAGAAAACGGAATAGACTGGATCAGGGACTGATAAACGCTTAAATCCAGTTTTACCAGATAAATCCAGTGGTATTCAGGCATGATCGAGTATCCATAAAGAGTACAGGAAAGACCGTTTCGAATACGGATATATCCGGTCAGATCTTTAGGAGATCCATCATAATGCAGGAGCCGTAGTCCGGCCTCCTGTGCGACCTGCTCATCCGGAACCGGAATGCCGAGCAGGCTGTCAGCCATAATATTTAAAAGATATGTATTGTCATCTTCCGAAATGAAATTCGTAAAAAAGTCCCGGCTGAGACTGGCAACCATAACACCTACCCGGTATTTTTCTTTTACCGAAACGGGTACAAGAATATGAATGGAATCATCTGCTCCATTGATGATATGAGAGGAATTGATCAGAGGCTCATCTAAGGAGCCGGCCATGTCATTCACATATTGGTCATACTGACCACATAGAGAGGAATCGGAGCTGCAAATGATATAACCGTCCAGATCATAAACACTGTAAATGATGGAAGAACCAAAGCTTTCGGAAGCCTGGGATAACATATTCTGTATGGTTGATCTTGCATTTGTTTCACTCATAAGGTTAACGGAAGGATCGTTATATTTCTTCAGGAGAAGGCTGATCACATCGTTATTGGCAGCCAGTGAATTCAGTTCTACAATCTGGGTGTTTAGCTGTGCATCGAATCCCTTCTGGTATTTTTCGGCCATGGCACGTGCCGCTTCTTCAGAAGTCTTATTGGAATTATGGAATGCAATACTGATTGCAATGACCGTGAAAATTATGATTGGTAAACATGCAACCAATACCATGGATGATTGCAGAGATTTTTTGATTGACATAGGCGTCTCC
>ENA-OZGO01000720-OZGO01000720.1-human-gut-metagenome-genome-assembly--contig:-NODE-720-length-14612-cov-4.508621_pt1 | contig 14612 bp, 4 predicted proteins | sample MGYA00244658_ERZ653662 | MGnify/ENA primary metagenome ERZ653662 (study PRJEB26926, sample SAMN06165217) | human gut metagenome | biome: ENVO:00009003; feature: ENVO:2100002; material: ENVO:00002003... | reverse complement strand
GGAGATGTGTATAAGAGACAGGTGTTATACTGTTCCCAAATAATGGATTTACGGTACCCGGGAATCTGGCGGACGGAAGATTCCGGGAGATGATCATGTTGGTGCCTGCATGATGTACATTAGTAGACGGTACGAAAAGTTCACGATACTAAGGTGTGGGAAAGTGTGCAGGTTACAGAAAGGTATGGAGATTTTATGAAGAAACGGGTATTGAGTCTGTTCCTGACATTTGTGCTCAGCTTTTCCATGATGCCCATGTCGGCATTTGCGGAAGGGACAGGTGCAGTGGCGGAACAGGAGGCACAGAGCAGCGGGGACACCGCCTACGTCTCCACCACCGGTGAAGACGTCAGTGGGGGAGATGCTGCCAACGAGGATGCTTCCAACAAGGATACGGCGGTGGAGGCGGCGCAGGCGCTGATCGACGCCCTGCCGGAGGAGGTCACAGCGGAGAATGCGGACGAGCTTCAGGCACAGCTGATGGCTATTGATGAGGCTTTGGCAGAACTGAGCGGGGAGCAGGCAGCAGGCAGCAGGGCTGGATATGACACGCTATGAGAAGATATGCGCGGCGCTGAACGCACCTGCGCTTGTGGCGGAGCAGGACAGCGGGCATGCAGAAGCAGACCACGCCAGTATGACAGCGTGGACAGAGACGGATTCTCTGCCCAATACGGCCGGCAGCTACTATCTGACCGACAACGTGACGCTGACGGCGGAATGGGAACCCAAGAGCGGCACTGTCCTCTGTCTCAACGGGAAGAGCATCACGTTGAATGCGATGGGTGACGTTATAAACATGTCGGCTAATGGCACAATCTTCACGCTGTATGACTGCCAGAAGAGTGGCACCATCACCCACGGTAAGGACAGCACTGACACTACATACAACGGATGCGGTGTTGTTGTAGGAGGAACATTTAATATGTACGGCGGCAATATCACCGGCAACGTTAGAACAGATTCCGGAAACGGCGGTGGAGTGCTTGTGTCTTACGGAATATTTAACATGTACGACGGCAAAATCACTAATAACTCCTGCGGATCAAGCGGCGGTGGTGTGTATGTGGATCGCGGAACATTTAACATGTCCGGCGGTGAGATTAGCAGTAATACCAGCGGGGAATACGGAGGCGGCATAGAGCTTTATAAGAAGAGTGATTTCACCATGACGGGTGGAAGCATCAGCCAAAACAAGGCGGAGAACGGCTACTACGGAGGCGGCATAGATGTTTCGTACGGCAGTACTTTCACCATGAACGGCGGCACCATCACCGGCAATACGTCCTGTACCGGTGGCGGTGTGTATGTGGGAACCGCGGTGGAGAATTACGGTAATAATACATTTAATATGAACGGCGGCACCATCACCGGTAACACCGCGACCCACACCGGATCCGAAACCGGAGGTGGCGTATATGTGGCACAGGACGGCATTTTCACTGTGTCCGGCGCAGCGAAGATCACCGACAACAAAAGAAATGAAGAAAATAACAATGTCTATCTGAGACCCGAGACCATTACGATCACCGGCGCACTTGACAGGGATGCCAGCATTGGCGTGACCACACCCTCAGTGGCAGTTGTGGGTAGTCCCGTGACAATTGCCAAAGGAGACGGTTATACTTTGACCGATGATGATGCAGCCCGTTTTACGAGTGATGCGGGATATTATCCAGAGCTTGATGGCACTGAAGTGAAACTGTACAGGAACCCGCCACAGAAACATCCCATCTGCGGAAAAACCTGCACTCATGACGAAAAGCACCCCGACCTGGTCTGGGAGGGGATTACCGACCTGGCCGATGCGACGAAGGCAGGCAATTACTATCTGATGGAGTCTGTGACCCGCCCCGAAAAAACTGGTCCATTGTTTTGCAATAATGATGTGAAGCTCTGTCTGAACGACCACAGCATCACGGCGGCACATGATTCTTGTACGATTATGGTTAATGACGGTGCTGACTTCACGCTGACCGACTGCGGCCAGAAAAGCGGCACTATCACTCATGGCAGCGGTAATAAGGGTCCCGGCGTAATGGTGAATAGCGGCGGCAGTTTCACCATGTACGGTGGTACCATCTGTGGCAACACGGCTGCTGACAGCGGCAGTGGCGTAATAGTGAATAACGGCAGCAGTTTCACCATGTACGGCGGCAGCATCACCGGGAACAATACCATCGGCGATGTAAGCTGCGGAGGTGTGTATGTAGCCTCCAACGGCACTTTTACTGTGTCCGGCGTGGCGGAGATTCAGGGCAACTGGAGGAACGGTACGCTGCAGGATGGTGTGTATGAGCAGGGCTCCGGCACGGCAAGCAATGTCGGTCTGACGCCCGACACAACGATCACTATCGGAGAGGGACTGACAGAGGAGGCCTGCATTGGCGTAAGCAAAAGGCTCCCCTTCACGAAAGCCGACAATGTCAGAATTGCTACCGGGGCGGCGAAGGAACTGGACTACAAGAAGATCTTCCCGCTGGATGAGAATAATCCGTACTATAGTGTGATCCGTGACGGTGCTGGCAATCTGTCCATTCACCTCCACGAGCACGGTTGGAAATATCAGCTGAGTGGAGACGGCGCGACTGTTACCGCTGTCTGCAACGATGCAGCTACCTGTCCCACTGACGGCGGCAACGGTGGCCGCGTGACCCTCAAGGCACCTGCAGCAGATGCATTGACTTACGACGGCACCGCAAAAGGTGTAACACTCGAGGGCAGTTTTGTCGTGGATCAGACAATTCCCACAGAGGTGAATGTTACCTATAGGGCGAAGGACGGTGATGTGCTTGAAGGTGCACCTGTCAATGCCGGCACCTATACCGCCAGCATTACCTGCATAGGCGCAGACGACAAATCCGTCACTGCCAGTGTGGATTATACCATTGAAAAGGCCACACTTACGGCGGGCGACTTTACTGTCACTCCACCGGCCAATTTGGTGTATGATGGTGAAGCGAAATACGCAACTGTCTCATCCGATAAGTTCAACAAAGGATACATCCATGTGGAGTACGAGGATGCGAGTGGTACTTTGGATCAGGCCATAAAAGCAGGTACCTACAAGGTTCTGGTCACCGCAAACGGGGATCCGAACTATAATGAGGCCAGCCAACTGAGTGATCCCGCCTGGACATTCACTATCCAAAAAGCTAAGCCCGTCATTCAGTTGACGGCATCCACCCAGACGCTGGTGAAGAATGGTAAAGCAGTGGATATCTCCGGTTGGGCTTCTTTTAACAACACTGACAGTGGTGCAGAACTAACTTATACGTTGGTGGATGAACCCGAAGGTATTACGCTTTCAGCAGACAATAAGCTGACGGCTGCCTCCGGCACCACTACGACCGGCTTCGATATTCAGATAACTGCCACTGCTACCGACAACTTTGAGGCACCGGCAGCTGCGACGATCCATGTGGCGGTGGTGGAAAAGCAGGATGCAGGCGTCAGCATCACTGGGGCACCCACCGGCAAGATCTATGGTGACAGTGATTTTGTCGTAACTGCCACTAAGACCGCACCCGATGGCGGCACATGGAGCTGGAGCAGTTCTGATTCCGATATTTTGGAGATCGTTTCCGGTGGAAATACCGCAACACCTACTGTCAGGGTGAAAAATGCAGGGGCTGCCGGTGCGATTCTGACGGCGAGTTATTCCAACGATACCTACTACGGTATTGCTAACGTGACTATCATTGTGAATCCGAAGAAGATTACTGCGGATATGATTTCTGACGTCCCTGCACAGGAATACAACGGTAAGGATATCGACCCCGTTTTCACAGTCAGGGATGGCATGGCTACACTGACCCGGGGAATCGATTTCAATTACAGCTATTCCGACAACACCAATGCCGGAACTGCCACACTGACCATTACCGGTAAGGGTAACTATACCGGAACGGTGGACAAGACTTTCACCATTTTGCCCAGATCCATCAGCGGTGCGGGCATTGAACTGGATGTCGGAAGCTTTGAATATACCGGTTCGGAGCATATGGTGAACATTACTGCTGTAAAACTGCCTGACGGAACTGTTTTGGTTGCCGGTGACTATGATACTAAAAACAATAGCAATAAGGCTACCGATGCCAATGACAGTATTATCCTGACCATTGAGGGCAAGGGTAATTATACAGGAATGGCAACAAAGGTCTGGAAGATCACCAGGATCGATCCCAAGCCGGCGGATTTCGATGTGATCCCCGGCCTTCCCACGGTGCAGACCTATGATGGCAACGCCGTGACCGTGACAATTACGGCCGGATCCGGCATTAAAGGCATGGGAGCTATTACCGTGAAGTACAATGGCAGCACGGAGGCTCCCAGCAATGCAGGCAGTTATGTTGTGACTGTTGATGTAAGTGACGGCGGCAACTATAATGCCAGAACCGGAATGGTAATCGGCACACTGACCATTGATAAGGCTGACGCTCCGAAACTGGCGGATATTAAGGAAAACCACAGGTTCCTGCTGACCGGCGAGAAGACGGTCGATATAAAGAATCTTGTGGCAGGTGCACTAAGCTATACGCCAGGCACAGCCAGTGGAGACACAGGAATCATCGAAAACTTTTTTGTGGATGCCAACGGTGTTGTGAAGTATACGTTGACCGGTACAGGCGTAGCAGGCAATACTGTGACCCTGCCGGTGACTATTTCCTCCACGAACTATGAAGATACTACAGTCAATATAGTCATTACTCTGACAGAAAAGGATGATCAGGCACCCCTGACTATCACCGGTAACACTACCTTGGTCTATGGTCAGAAGCTGACGCTGGGAACCACCGGTGGTAGCGGTACGGGAGCCGTGACCTACCGGATTGCTGAGGCCGGAGGCACCGGCGAAGCAACTATTGATGCAGACGGTATCCTGATTCCGGTCAGGGTGGGAACTGTCACGATCATCGCAGCCAAGGCTGGCGATGCCGATTATAATGAAGTCACCAGTAAGCCCTTTGTGATCACGATTACCAAAGCGCTTCCCACCGGTGAACCCAAATATACCGTGATCACCACCGCCGGCAGGACGCTGGCAGATGCCGGCCTTACTCTGACTGGCAGCAATCTGAATCCCGCAGACGGTACGCTGGAGTGGATAGATGATGCAGGTAAGGAGCTGTCCGATAACACGAAAGTGGAAGTCAACAAGGCTTACAAGTGGCGTTTTACGCCCACGGATACCAACTACAATATCCTAACCGGGGAGATTACGCCATATCCGGTATACAGTATCATCGATGGCGCAAACAGTTCCTGGACGCAGAATACCGACGGAACGCTTGCAATCCGGGGTAACGGTGAATTTACTAAGTTCCAGAGGGTAAAGGTAGACGGAACCGTTATCGATGCATCGAATTACACAGTAACAGAAGGTTCCACGATCATCACCTTTAAGGCAGATTACCTGAAGACCCTGTCCGAGGGCAGTCATACCTTTGAACTTGTCTGGACGGATGGCTCCGCAAGCACCAGCTTTACGGTGGCAAAGTATACCTCCGGCAGTGATAAGGAAAATGATAATGATGACAAAGACAGCAGCGGAAACAGTAATAATGGCGGCAGCAGTAATACGAATAGCAGCAACAGTGCAAATGGCAATAATGCAAACGGCGGTGGCAATGTGACACAGAACCTGACCAAAGCTCCGAACACCGGAGATACGGCCGGTATCTGGCTGACACTTTTTGCAGTATCACTTGCTGGATTTGCAGGCATGCTTATATTAAGAAGAAAGACCACACGCAAGTAACAAAGGACGCACCGAAAGGTGCGTTCTTTGTGTTACGGCGCATTGAGCCGCATTGAGTCATTTAAAGTCCTCTACGGTCGATTCATGTCATTTTGGGGTCGATTCATGCAGAAACCGGTTTTACTGAAAGAAGGTGTGATACAGTATCTTTAAGATAATAGGTATCACTATGCCCGTCGGAAAGAGGTAAAACGGTATGAAAAAACGAGTATTGAGCATGTTACTGGCATTTATTCTCTGCTTCTCCACACTGCCCATGACAGCATTCGCACAGGAGGCTGATGCGGTGACAGAGCAGGAGGAACAGCAGGAAGCAGCCCCTGCGGCAGAGCCGGAAGAACAGCAGGAAGCAGACTCTGCGGAAGAGCAGAAGGAAGCAGAAGCAGTGGCGGCACCGGGGGAAGAGACTTCGTCCGATAAGAGCACCACTGCGGCAACTCCCGGTACGGAAGATCCCACTGCGGGCGAAGCCCCCGATACTGTGAAATCCACTGGTGAAAGCATTAGCGATAATGATGCCGGCACGCAGGACACCGCGGCAGACGATGAGAAGAAGGCAGCAGTGCAGAAGGTACAGGCACTTATCGACGCTCTGCCGGAGACAGTGACGATGGAAAATGCAGAAAGTGTCAGTGCGCAGCTGGAAGCCATTGACGAGGCTATGGAGTCACTGACCGAGGAACAGCGTGAAGAGCTGGATATGACACGACTTTATGCCATTTCTGAAGCGCTGAATACACCGATGACGGTACCAATGACGGTGGCGGAAGGCAAGCATACTGACCATCCCATCTGCGGCGTGACATGCACAGATGAGAATAAGCATAGCATTGTGACAGAGTGGAAGCCCATAGACAGTGAAGCAGCACTGCAAGCTGCAACGGAAGGATATTACTACCTGACACAGGATATCGTGACAACGGAAACATGGAAACCGAAAAGTAACGTGGTGCTCTGCCTGAATGGTCACAGCATTGCGGCAAACGGGAATTTTGCTGTCATTGAGATCAAGGGAGCGAATAGACAATTTACTCTCTGTGACTGCAATAGTGCGAGTACGCACTATTTCATCAAAAGCGTGGAAAATAATTTCACTCGATGGGTGCCGTGCGAGGAAAATACGGAGAACCGCATCTCCGTTACCGGTGGAGTTATCACTCACAGCGTGAGAACGTCGGATTTAGGTGTGGAAGTGGATAATAACGCCACTTTTACCATGTACGGTGGAACTATTTGTGGTCATGAGCAGCCCCACAGCTATTATGGCGCCGGTGTGTATGTGCATGATAGCACATTTAATATGTATGGCGGTGCAATCAGTGGCAATGCTGCAAATTGGTGTGGTGGCGTCGCTGCGCTCGGTAGCACATTTAACATGTATGGTGGTGTAATCAGCGACAACATGGTCTCTGCTGGTAGTGGCGGTGTACTGTTGTCGGACAAAAGCGTCATGAACATGTCCGGCAATGCACAGATTAGTGACAACATTGCTCTCGCCGAATCGCAGGCATCAGGTGGCGGTGTGTATATATATGCCGACTACGAAGGAGAAGGCAACCGCTTAATTATGTCCGATGATGCGAAAATCAGCGGCAATAAAGCCGCTAGCGGCGGTGCTGTGTATGTAGGTAAAAACGGTCAGGTTACCATGAGCGGCAATGCGCAGATTAGCAATAACACGGCAACCGAGAATGGTGGCGGCGTCTATGTAGAAAATAGTACTTTTAAAATTGCCGGCGGTGCTCCTCAGGTCTGGGACAACTTGTGTCAAGGTGTTCAGAACAATGTGTATCTGGCTACTGGCAATGCAATTCGGATTAGCAAATTATCCAAATTCGCCGGCAAAATCGGCGTATCCACCCAGGATACGCCCACCGAGAACAACCTCGTGACGGTTGCTGCGGTAGCTGTGGAGACTGGGGGTGGCGGTCACCTGACCGAAGAAGATTTGGATCATATTTACAGTGATAAAGAGAATCTCTATCCGGTTCTTGTGGGTGGCGTGGTGAAATTGTCGGCGACCGAACCGCATCGGCATCCCGTTTGTGGCGCAACCTGTGGTGACAGCGAGAGTCATGGGAATCAGACCTGGATAGGTGTTTCCAATCTGACTGACATCAAGAGTGGGGGCTATTATTATCTGACAGACAATGTTAAATTGAATGGAACATGGACCTGCAATAATAATGTAGCACTCTGTTTAAATGGAAAAACAATCACCTGTGCAGCAGATGTTGATGCCATTGAGGTTGCGAAAGGAATGACGCTGATTATCACCGACTGTCAGAAAGTGGTCGGCAAGATTACCCATGCACAGGATAATATAGGACGAGGTATAATGTCCTTGGGTACCTTGATGCTGTATAACGGTGAAATTACCAAAAACGAGATTGCCAACGGTAACGGTGCCGGTGTATGCGTAGATGGTGGTAAATTTTACATGTATAACGGCAGTATCTCTAATAACAAAGTATCCTACAGCGGTAACGGTGGCGGTGTGTATGCAAAAGATAACACCGACTTCGTTATATCCGGTGGTAGTATTGACAGCAACCATGCACCGTCTAGCGGTGGTGGTATATACTATGAATCTAAAATTAATAAGTCAGTAAATTTCACTATATCTGGTGGTAATATCGCTAGGAACACCGCCGTTACTGGTAACGGTGGTGGTATATGGCTGAAGAGTGCATATGGAAATATGAGGTTTACCATGTCCGGTGGTAGGATTTCAAACAACGTCGCTTGCAAAAACGGCGGTGGTGTATATATTTCTGAGACCCATTCCGGCAAGTTTACTGTGTCCGGTACGGCACAAATCACCGACAACGCGGTTAATGGAAACGATAACAATGTCTATTTGCCCAAGAACAAAACCATTCTCATCGGCGCGAAAGGGCTGGACAGCTCCGCCAAGATTGGCGTGACCATGGGACAGGTTCTCGATACGGACAAGTATGTTGCCATCGCCAAGGGTGCAAGCAATGATTACACATTGACCGCGGATGACCTGAATGCTTTCAGCAGCGATACCGGTTATGACAAGTATGCGCTAGAAAACGCTGTCAACTTTTCAAACGGCGAATTACATGTGCACGGTGAATGCGGCACGGCGGATTGCACCCATACTACTCACGAAAATGTGCTGTGGACTGCAATCCGCACGGAAGCGGAGCTGCGCGCCATCAAGGGTGGAACTGCCACACAGTACTACTATCTAACTAATGATATTAAACTGAATGGTACGAGCTGGAATCCGACAGGACGCATCGCCCTCTGCTTGAATGGTTACAGTATCATAGCCAACGGCAATTTTGATACCATCATCGTAAATGACGGCACAAATTCTGCTGCTTCACTTACCCTTTGCGACTGCAACGGCAGCGGCAACAACAAAGGAGAGATTACCCATGCTGACGGTACGAAAGGTCGCGGCGTATATGTAACCACCTCCGGTTGGTTTTACCAGTATGGTGGTAACATCACCGGCAACAGCACCAGTGACAACGGTGGCGGTGTGTATTTGGACGGCAGTTTCTTCTACATGTACGGCGGCAGAATCACAGACAACAGCGCAAACAATGGCGGTGGTGTGGCTGGATGTGTAAAGGATAAAGTGGACGGGAGGCGTGTCATTGGCAGCCTCTTGATGTTAGGCGGAACGATTGCCGACAACAAGGCAACCGCCAACGGCGGCGGTGTTGCCATGGATTGCTCCTTTGAAATGCGTGGCGGCAGCATCACAAATAACGAAGCTGGTGCCAACGGCGGCGGTGTTGCCGTGATAGCTGCGTATACTGCTCAGTGGTCTGGCGGCAGTGTCACCGGTAACACGGCGCAGAATAGCGGTGGCGGTGTGTATGTAGATTCAGGTGCGAAAGCCATGGCAGTCGGCGGGGACGTGAACATTACCAGAAACATCAATGGCAATGTCTATCTGCCCGGCGGAAAGAAAATCACCGTTGGTGGTGCACTGAACGATTCCGCAAGCATTGGTGTGACGAGTGAAGCAGTTCCTGACGATAGCACCCCTGTGACCATCGCTACAGCGGCGGATAACTGGATCAACGACAATAATTTCACTGCAGACAACAGTTTTTACAAGGTGACTGTGTTGGACGGCAAAACTGCGACCCTCGGCCTGCACGAACACCAGTGGAAAGTGAGAGTGAAAACAGGCTCGGAAAATATCCTTGAAGAGTATTGCGACGTTGCAGGCTGTACCGTCGCAGACGGCACACTGACGCTGGAAGCGCCCAATCAGGAATATAGCGGTGCACCCTACAATGCCGCAAGGTGTACGATAGCTGGTAATTGGAAGCATACTCCAAGTGTGGGAGAATTCTTCTATACGGACAGCACCGGCAATAAAATCAATACACCTGTCAATGTCGGCACTTACAATGTCAACGTCAACGTGGACGGCGTAACTGCCAAGAAGGAGTTTACCATCAAATCGGGTAGTCTGGTTTTCAATGACTTTACCTTTACTCCACCGAGTAATCTGACCTATGATGGTCAGCCAAAGACGGCAACGGTGACATTGGCTGCAGACAAGGTAAATGCCGCAGGCGCTATCACGGTGAAGTATATGGGCGAAGATGGCAAAGTTATCGTAGATGAGGATGATAAACCAGTTACCAGCGTAACAGAGGCAGGTACCTATACGGTGGGAATTGATGTGGCAGCAGGTACCGGTTATGGTAACCAGACAATGCATTCTGAACAGTGGACATTTACCATTGGGCCGAAGCCCGTCACCATTACAGACATCTCAGCAGATAACAAGGTCTACGACGGCACTGTTAATGCTACCATTACCGGAACGCCTGCTATCTCTGGTCTTGTAGTCGGGGATGAGAATGATGTGACGGTTGTTACCACAAGTGCTAAGGCAGCATTCGCAGACGCAGATGCGGGCACTGCCAAGACGGTGAACTTCTCCGGTTATGCTCTTACCGGTGCAAAGGCAGGCAACTACACCCTTGCACAGCCCGCAAGCGTGACGGCAAATATCTCCCCTAAGGAGTTGACGATCGCAGATGTAACGGTTGCGGAGAAGAGCTATGATGGCACAATGGAAGCGGCTGTCACAAGCGTGACATTCAATGGTCTTGTGAGCAGCGAGTCCCTGACCAAGGACAGGGATTATACGGTAACCGGTAACTTTGCGGATGCAGCTGTCGGTGATAATAAGGATGTCACTGTCACAGTTAATCTTAAGGATAGTGTTAAGAACTACACTCTCAGCGACACAGGGTATACGAAGAACGGCTGCAAGATTGTAAAGGCTGCCGTAGCAGATCCTGCTGTCAGGGATCTTACCATTATCAACAACAGCACCACAATTTACACGGTGAAGCTTCGAGAGCTTCTGCCGTCACTGGTATTGCCCCAAGAATATGGTAAGCTTACTTATGATGAACCGCAGCTGACGATTACAGACTACAGCTATCAGGGCAGTGCAGTAGTCAGAAAAGGTATTGAGTATGGAAAGCTGGCACTGCAATTCACACAGACTGGCAATACAGAAGGTTCTATAGGAACTATTACGGTGACGGTTCATTCAGACAATTATGAGGACATTACCCTGAAGTTCAACATCAAAGCAACAGCTAAGATCGTTCCGCAGCTGGAAGGCACACTGAAGCCTACTCCTTCCGAGATTACCTACGGTGAAAAGCTGTCCAACATCACTATTTCCGGCACAATGACGGCAGAAGGCAGTGAGATTGACGGTACATTCGCATGGAACAACCCGGACGCTGTTCTGAATGCGGGTAATCAGCAGGCTACCTGGAAATTCACACCGGCCGATACACAGAACTATGCAGAGACCACCGGTACTACGACAGTCAGGGTCAACCAGGCAGAACAGAGCGGTGCGGTCCTCATGGATAACTACACTTATAATGAGACACCGGCTACGCCGGCGCTGACAGAACGAAAGGGCGACAATAGCGCTGTGGTGACCTACTACTACAGCACTACCAGGATCAACAGCAGCGGTACGGAATGGAAGGACATCACCTCCACCACGCTGAAGGCCGGTACCTACTATATGTACGCAGTGATCGGTGAGACTGGGAACTACAATGCCTACACCACAGAGGCTAAAGCGTTTGAAGTATGGAAGGCTGCGCCGGTCTATACAAAGCCTTCGGGTCTGACGGCGAAATATGGCCAGAAGCTTAGCGAGATCGCACTGCCCAATCCTGCTGGCAATATGCCCGGTACATGGAGCTGGAATGCACCTGATACGGTGATCGACAAGACCGGCACAGTAAAGTATGACGCTTATTTCACGCCGGATGATACGAATTACAAGAAGGTGGTCGGTGCAGCAATTGAGATAACAGTCACACCGGGCGACGGCAGGAATCTTGCTACGGAGGAGCTGACACTGGCATTCAATGACGGCACTGATCATACTTATACACCGGACTGGTCGGAGCTTCCTGCCGGACAGACATGGAATTATGAGTGTGGATCCAGCATCGGCAGCGGATCCAATGCCAAATTTACCAAGCTGAATGTGTCTGCGGCAGACGGTGGACTGACCTATGCAGTCTCCGATGGCCAGGTAGCTGACAAGATTACTGTCATACTGAAAGCATGCTGCAGCAACTATAAGGACTTCACCATTACGCTGCACATCCAGATCACCAAGGCAGCTCCTGCCGGGGAACCGAAATACACCCTGATCACCACGGGGGGCAAGACCCTGGCGGATGCAGGACTGACGTTAAACGGCAGTACCCTGAATCCTGCAGACGGTACCCTGGAGTGGGTGGGTACGGACGGAAATGTGTTGTCCGATGACACTGAGGTGAAAGTCAACACGACCTACAAGTGGCGATTCACCCCTGCGGATACCAATTACAACAGCCTGACCGGTGAGATCGAACTGTACCATGTGGATGCTCCTGCTATCAGTGCACAGCCTAAGAGTGTATCTGTGACAGTAGGAGAGAAAGCGACCTTTGAAGTAACTGCAACAGGTACGGACGTAACCTATCAGTGGAAGATCGACAGAAATGACGGTAATGGATTTGTGGACATCACCGGAGCCACCGGTGCGGCCTATACCACAGGAGTAACGGACAAGGATTGCGATGGATTCAAGTATCAATGCGTCATCCGTAACGCAACCGGTTCTGCTACTACCGATACCGTAGTATTGACGGTACTGTATCAGATCATTGAAGGCGCGAACGGCTCCTGGAACCAGAGTACGGACGGAGAAAGTCTCAGAATCAGAGGAAACGGTGAATATTCCAAGTTCCAGAATGTAAAGGTAGATGGGAATATCATTGATTCCAAGAACTATACCGTGAGTGAGGGCTCCACGATCATCGAATTACATGCAGATTACCTGAAGACTCTGTCCGAGGGCAGTCACACCTTTGAGATCGTATGGACAGACGGCGCCGCAGGCACCGGCTTTACGGTAGCAAGGAACACCTCCGGCAGCAATAGTACCGGCAGCAATAACACCGGCAATAACGATAATAATGACAGTACGGACAACTCAGCTGCCGCAGCTCCCACCGCTGCTGCTACTGCCCAGGAACTGGACAAGGTTCCGGCTACCGGAGATCCTCTCGGTATCTGGCTGATGCTCTTTGCGATATCCCTGACCGGATTCGCAGGAATGCTGGCGAGAAGAAAGAAGAACTAAGAATAACGTAAATAATATAGAAGCCTCGCTACAGAGATGATACCTGTAGCGAGGCTTTTTGTCTTGCAATCTTATTTTTCATTTATTATTGACACTATACTTACCTTTTATTATAATATAAATGAACCACTGAACTCGCGAATGCGATGTAGGTGGTGTTTTATTTTGGATATATTACTAATCCATACATATTTGTCTCATTTGCTTTCAAATTTAATTTTTCCGCTTCCTTTAACGTCACCATAACCCGTTTTACAAAGAGTTTGTCAATTACAGTTCCCACTCGTTTGGGTAACTCTTCTTTCCGAATTTCGATTTTGAAATATAAATGTACAAAAAATGAAACGAAATCACATATTTGAATAAAATAGGATTCTGATGAATTTTTTTCCATAATATCCTCGATCATATTGCTGATCGGATGATTGACAAACCCAGGCAAATATTTGGATTGGATCGGATTAAATGCACGTATAGCTCTGGCTGTCTTTCTCATAGGTGCTATTCTGCCCTCATCCGTAATCACTAAATAATTCCATTGCCCATCGCTGTCATTCTCGATACGTTGTATATTATATTTCAATGCATTTTCAAGAACGTGATAGTTATTATCTTTAAATTTTTTCTTATCAATAATCACATTTACAATCTTTAAATCCATCTTTGCAATTGTTAACGTAAATGCTTTTATTATATCTTGTTTTGTTTCTTTTGACCAATGATACTCACGATATGGATTTTTATCCGTCAAAAAATGTTTTGTATGCATCTCTTCTGATACATGAAAGCCATATTTATCTTTCAATTCTCTTCTCAAAATACGCATTTTTTCAAAATTTTGCTGCCAGCTCTCTGCAGGCATATACAAACTTGTTAAAATAAAATGGTCTGATGAATTTATTGTTACTCCGTCATCCCCTGTTTCATCAAAATATGCTATATATGTTTTCATCAATTCCCCTTTCATATTTCAGACATTTTAATGCCATTCATTTTTAATAATGAAAACTATGGTGATTCACCAAAATACTGAAATTAAATAAGATTTGAAATAGAAAATTTACTTATAGATAGAGAATAGCAAACTATTCTCAGCCTGTCAACATGACAAAATACTTGAGTTTCCGTACTTTTACCCACACTTTTCTGCTTTCACAGGCTCTGCTATAA
>ENA-OZGO01000718-OZGO01000718.1-human-gut-metagenome-genome-assembly--contig:-NODE-718-length-14613-cov-4.998764_pt1 | contig 14613 bp, 8 predicted proteins | sample MGYA00244658_ERZ653662 | MGnify/ENA primary metagenome ERZ653662 (study PRJEB26926, sample SAMN06165217) | human gut metagenome | biome: ENVO:00009003; feature: ENVO:2100002; material: ENVO:00002003... | reverse complement strand
GAGATGCTCAGGAGTCTCGTGGGCTCGGAGATGTGTATAAGAGACAGGAAACGTACCGTACCGCGCGGCTCCACGTCGACCGTCAGGTCGTGCGACACGAGGCCGCCGGCCACGATGTCGAGCCTCTCTTCGCCCGGCATGCCGTTGTAGATCAGCTCGTCGTCGGCATTGAATAGCGAGAAGGTGATGATCTGGTATTGTCCCGTCAGCAGCCGGAGCTTCTCGCTGCGCAGCCCGAATTCGGCGCTCTGCTTGTCGGGGGCCGAGAGCGTCAGCGACTGGGTGATGGTCGTGCCGTCGTAATAGAGCGAGACCTGCACCTTGCTGGCTTCGGAAAGGTAGTCGAGCTGGGGTTTCTGGGCCCGGCTCAGGGCGTCGTAGGACGCCTCCTTGTGTAGCTTGAACTGAACGTATCCGTAATCTTGGTCGCGGTTGTCGATGCCGTCGTCGTCGGAACATCCGCCGAGGAAGGCCATGCCCAGTGCGAGGAGTGCCGTTACGGAAAATTTAAAAAGTTTCATATCTAAAAACCTGGTCTGTATGTTCTCCATAAATTGTAGTCGTATCGAACAGGGCCCCTGCCCCCTTCGGAGAGGGGCCCTGAATCATTGGGGTCAGATGTTGAGCGTGCAGATGATCACCATCACCACGTTCCAGTTGGCACCGTAGAGGAACATGACGCCCTCGGTGGCGGTCTGAGAGTCCATGTTGACGTAGATCTGGGTCGGGCCGTAGGATTCGGCCGTAAGCCAGCTTTCCGCATCGCCCTGGGCCATGAAATTCGAGTAGGTCGGGACGTTCATCACGGCGTTCGTGGTTTCTCCCTCGTAGGTCAGGTGGTAGATCGGGGCGCCGTACTCCGCATACTGTTCGTAGTATTCGCCCGAGGTGATCTCTTCGAGGGTCGCGCCGGTGACGTATTCGGGATATGCGAACCCGATGTCCGTGCCGCCGATGTCCGCATTGGGATCGTAGAGGCAGTTGACGGCCGCGATATTGCCCTCGGCGTCGTAGAAGACGATGTAGCCTTCGTCCTCGCGATCCATGTCGATGATGGCCCCGCCTTCGACGCGGCGTACCGAGAGCCAGTTCTGCTCGTCCGACAGCGGCTGGCAGTCGGCGTCGTAGCATTTATAGCCGGTGAAGTCGCGTTCGAATGTCAGCGTGGCTTCGGGGTCGTTCGACCAGGCTTTGGTGTAGGTCAGTTTGTAGGCATCGTCGACCTCGAGCTCGCGGAGCGACCAGTGGGTCGAGGGGAGTTTCTCGAACAAGGTGCCGATCTCCGCCATGCCCTCGGGGTTGGCAGCCTGGATCGGGCCGGGGCTGGCCTGCTGTGTCAGCGTGGCGAAGACATAGGGCTGGTACTCTTCCTTGATGTCGTAGTCGAAGAGTTCGTTGGGGTCGGAGACCGCCATAGAAGCGGGGAGCACGATGATCCTGGCCGTGCGGGCATCGCCCTGGTTGACCTCCGTGCCGACGGTGAAGCCCCGATCCATGATGACCAGCTCCTCGTCCCAGGCGCTTTCCTCGACGATGACCCATTTGGTGTCGGCTTCGTCGCCGCTCAGGCCGGTATTGCCCCAGCGATCCGTGACTTCGGCGATGACATAGATCCTCGCACCCCTGATGCCCTTGACCGAACCGCGTGCGGTGCCGGGCGACCAGTCGCCGTTCATGCTGTTGTAGATCTCGGCTGCGGCGTTGAACTTGAGTTCCTTATCGAGCGTGACATCGAAAATGTCGCGGCAGGAGGGGATCGTGACCGGAATCTCGACCTTCGCGTCGAGGTTGTTCTTGTCGATGAACACCAGCTTGTCCTGCGCCCCGTCGAGCGGGTAGGCCGACGGGTTGCCCTGGATGCGGATCTCGACTTTCGTGCCGGGTTTCCCGACCGTCACCGACGGGGTGGATACCCACTCCGGCAACTGGTTGATCGCCCAGTCGTAGTTGGCCTCGACCAGGATCGGCATCGAGAAATCGGTGCGTCCCTCGGGCCAGGTCAGGTCGATGCTTTCGGCCTCCCCTTCGTTATAGGAGTAGGTGAGGCCGGTTTCGCTGCCGCCGTATTCGAAGTCGCCGTACTGGTCGAGCTTGCATGTGCGGAGGCTGAAGCCGCGTTCGAGCGTACCGCGTGTGATCGTGGCGATGACCTTGCTCTGGCCGCCCATCTTGAGGGTTACCTCGCAGACACGCGTGTCGTCGAACTCATCGAGTTCGGCCACGCCGATTACGATCCGCGATGCGCCCGCACCGCCGCGCAGCGTCCAGACTTTCTGTGTTTCGTCCTGTATCCAGAACCATGCGGCGGTAGCCGTCGGGACACTCACCTCCCAGTTCTGGTTGGGCTCTATCTCGAGCGTGTAGGTGCCGCCGGCTTCGATGGTCGCCGAAACCGCCTCGGGGAAGTTGGGGCTGGGGAGCTTCGTATCCTCATCCGAATCGGAACACGAAGCGGCCGCCAGACATGCTCCGGCGAGCAGCGACATCACCAAGTGTAAATAATGTCTTTTCATATTTCGTTTCTTTATTTACGTTATGATTTAGAGCGATCCGGACGCCGTGACGCCTCCCGGGAGCATGCCTTCTTCCCGCTGGAGCCGTTCGGCCTCCTCGTCGCTGACCCATTCGATGATGTTGTAGAAATGGCCTACCAGACCCATATTCACGCCCATGTCCTCGACATGCACCTTGATCCACAGCGCCACGTAGTGCTGGCAGCTGTTGAAATAGGAGTCGTAGAGCGGGCTGTTAGTGACCAGTATCTTGTTGTCCCCGACGATCTGTCCGAAGACCGAAGCCTCGTCGGCCAGTACCTGGTTCTTGTCCATGGTTACCAGCGGTTCGATCGGATCGCGCGGGTCGAGGCGGATCGTGACGTCGTAGCCCGAGAAGAGCCAGTCGTGCAGGATGATCATGTTCTCTTCGGTGGGGTGCTTCTCGGTGCGGATGAGGCGCTGGATGCTCTTGTTTTCCACGCCGGGGTAGCTGTTGAGGAACGTCGAGGTCACCACGCACCAGCCCGTGAATTCGTTGATGTCGTAGGGGCAGCTTTTCTGCATGACGACCTTCGTCCGGTCGTGGTAGAGATCCCATTTCAGCTGCTCGGGCATGACCAGTTTGAGGATGAAGCCCAGCGAGTCGGTATCTTCGATGTTGTCGTACAACCCGCGCACCTGTACGTCGGCCTTGCGCGAACCGGCCTTTATGGTGATGGTGTTCGACAGGAGGCGGTAGTGCTTCCCCTCGACGGCATTGCTGCCCTGGTCGATGATCTCCACGCCGAATGTGCGGTCGTAATCGCACGCGACGGTCGAGGAGACCGGTACCGAGAAATAGTCTTGGTCTTGGAGTACGGCGTAGGTCGCCAGGGTGTCGGCGAACAGCACGTACTCCGCATCGGAGTAGGTCTTATATTCCTCCTTGCAACCCGTTGCGAGGGCGGCCAGGAGTCCCGTTGCAAACAAAACCGTGATAATTCGTTTCATTGTCTCTCTTCTATTCGTTGTTGCTATCTGTTGCTTTCGTTCGGGAGTATCTCCGAGCCGGGGGCTTCCAGCTCGTGCTGCGGGATCGGCCATACGAAAAGCGGGTTGTCGGCTTCGATCTTGAGCGAGCTTCCCTCGGCCTGCGAATTGGCCTGCGGCTTACGCTCGAAGCCCTTGTGCCAGCGTTTGAGGTCGTGCAGGCGGAAACCCTCCATGTAGAGTTCGCGCAGGCGCTCGTCGGAGATGGTCTGCAACCAGTTGTCCTTCGTGACGTTGATCGTACCGCCCGATTTGTAGCGCATCTTGCGCAGCGTCGAGAGGTCGTTGCCGGCCTTCGAAAAATCGTTCTTTTGGCAGTAGGCCTCGGCGCGGATCAGGTACTGCTCCGCCAGGCGGAACGGCTTGGGCATCGAGACATGGTAGATCTGGTTGGCGATCAGGTTGCGGTTGCCGTAGTATTTGACCAGCAGCGGCCAGCTCAGCCCGTGGGCATAACCGGTCTCGGTCTGGTAGAAGTAGCCCGAATAGCGCAGGTCGGCATCGTCGTAGAGATCCAGGGCAGCCTGGCCGGGGACATAGTCGGGATAGAAATAGGTGTAGTCCTTGTTGAAGTTGAGGAACACCGTGCCGAGCGCCCCGCCGTAGGAGGTGTCGGTGAAGCCGATGCGCCAGATGACCTCGTATCCCAGGTCGTACGCCCACATGTAGTCGAAATAGGTGTAGTCGGAGGTGTAGTTGGTCTTGGCATCGGAGAGCTGGAAGGTGGCCTTTTTTTCGTCGATCAGGGTGCTCGAATATTCGATCGCCGTGTCCCAGTCCTGCATGTAGAGCGCAACGCGGGCGTGCAGCGCCTCGGCCGAGGCCGAGGTCATGTAGACGTTGCCGTAGGCGTCGTTCTCCTTGTCGAGGCGTTTCTCGGCCTCGGCCAGGTCGTCGAGTACGAACTGGTACGAGTCGTAGAGCGATGCGCGGCGGGCCGCCTCGGGCGTAAAGTATTTCGTGCGCAGCACGACGCCCAGTTCCGATTGGGCCGTGTCCGGCTCATAGGCCTTGCAGAAGGTCTTGAGCAGCTCGGTATAGCAGAGCGCACGCACGGCGTAGACCTCGCCCGTGTACTGCTCGAGCTTCTCGATGTTGGTGTCGCTGATTTCGTTGGCCATCACCTCGTCGATGCGGTCGAGGTAGAAATTGCAGTTGCCGATCACCTTGTAGAGGGCGGCGTAAACCGCTTCGAGCTGCAGGTCGGTCGGGCGTATGTCCCAGCGCCAGAACGAGCCGTAGGTATTGGTATTGCCTTCGACGGCATAGACCAGGTCGGCCTGGATGTCGGGCAGCAGGGTGAGGTAGCCGCTGTAAAGCGCGTTGCTCTTGAGCGAGGCGTAGATGCCGGTGAGCGTCTGCTCGGCGTCGGCGAAGGTGCGCATGGCCTCCTTCTCCGGGATGGACGAACCGGGGTACTTGTCCAGGCACGAGGTGGCGCCGACAAGTATCGCGAGGGCCGAAAGATAGAATTTTATATTGCGTAACATGTTCATAGTCCCTGATTAGAATGTTAAGTCGAGTCCGAAGGTGAATTGGCGTGCCATCGGGTACTGTGCCTGGTACATATTGCTCGACCCTTCGGGATCGAGGCCCGTGAATTTGGTGAAGGTGAAGAGGTTCTGGGCCTGGGCGTAGATCTTCACACCGCTGATGAAGCGTGTCTTGCGCAGCCACTCCTGCGGGAAGGAATAACTCAGCATGAGGTTTTTCAGGCGCAGGAACGAAGCGTCCTCCAGCAGGCGGTCGTCGAACTCGGTGTAGACGCCGTGGCGCGGGATGTCGGTGATGTCGCCGGGTTTCTTCCAGCGGTTGAGCAGGCGCTTGGACTGGTTGTAGGAGGCGAATCGGCCGTTCGACTCGTCGAAATAACGGTCGTTGTTGATCATCCAGCGGTCGGCGACCCAGCTGAACTGTGCCGACAGCGAAAGTCCCTTCCAGGCCAGCGTCGTGCCGAAGCCGCCCTGCCAGGGCGCCACGTAGCTCTTGCCGACCATGACCTTGTCCTCGTCGCGGAGCTCGGTGGTCAGCTCGCCCTCCTTGGTGTACCACAGCGCGTCGCCGTTGGCGGGGTTGACGCCTGCGAACCGGTTGAGGTAGAACTCGCCGAAGGAGTGCCCCACGACCAGTTTGGTGTTGGTGCTCGAAAGCTCGTATTCGCTGACCCCGCTGTAGAGCTTGGTCATCTTGTTCCTGTTGTAGGAGACGTTGGCGTTCACGCTCCATACGAAATCCTTGTGCTGGATGACGTCGGCGGCCAGGCTCACCTCGACGCCGCGGTTGGTCATGTCGCCCACGTTGTCCCAGCGGAAGCCGAAGCCGTTGGAGGTGGTGTAGGAAACGGGAACCTCCATGAGCATGGCGCTGTTCTTCTTGTGGTAGAGTTCGACGTCCACGTTCAGGCGGTTCCAGAAGCCCAGGTGCACGGCCAGGTTGGTGATCCACAGCTTCTCCCACTGCAGGTCTTCGTTGCCCGGCTGCGAGGGGGCGATGCCGGCGTCGCCGTAGTAGTTCAGGCCGCCGCTCACGAGCGCCATATGTTCGTAGTTGGGGATCGACGAGTTACCCGAGGTACCCGTGCTGAAGGCGATCTGCGCGTTGGTGAGCCAGCGGCGCGAGTTCTCCATGAATTTCTCGTTGCGCAGGTTCCACATCATGCCCACCGAGCCGAACGCCGCCCAGCGTCCCGAGGTGCCGAAGCGCGAGGAGCCGTCGGTACGGACGGAGAAGTCGACGTAGTAACGGTCGGCGTAGTTGTATTCGCCGCGCGCGAAGAACGACAGGAAGGCGTAGTTGTCGTCGGTGACGTCGCTCCACGACGTGGCACGTGTTCCCGACGAGATGTTGACCAGCTTGTCGTTGTTCTGGCCGCGGGTCGCCAGCGTGAACTCCTCGTAGCTGTAATCGACGCCCTCCTGGCCCAACAGGAAGTTGAACGAGTGCCCGCCGTCGAGCGAGAAGCGGTAGTTGATCGTGTTGGTGACCGAAAGGCTCATGCCGTCGGTCGAGTAGCGCTGTGCCGTGCCCGAGCCCAGGTTGGGCGGGTAGTTGGGGTAGGAGGCGCCGAAGCCCGTCGTGTGCGAATAGTCCACGCCGAACTGCGACCGGATGGTGAGCCCCTCGATGGGGGTGGCCTCGGCGAAGAGCGTCGAGATCACCTTGTATTTCTTATAGGAGATCTTGTTGTTGGCCAGCCATTCGAGCGGGTTCTGGCCCTCGCCCTTCCAGGTGCCGTCCTTGATCGAGGCCAGCGAGCCGTCGGGACGGTGGGGATTCCAGTACGGCATCATGAAACGTGCGGCCGAGATGGGGGTCACGAGCGTATATTGGCCCGATTCGGCGCGTTCGATGGTCTGGTAGTTCATCATCGTGTTGGTGCCGAGCTTGAGCCATTTGGCGGCCTGCTGCTCGACGTTGGCGCGGAGCGAGAAACGCTCGAAGGCCGAACCTACGGCGATGCCCTCCTGGTTGTAGTAGCCGCCCGAGACGTAGTAATTGGTCTTGTCGGTGGCCCCCGAAACCGAGAGCTCGTAGTTCTGGAGCAGGGCGGCATCGTTGAACACCTCGTCGAGCCAGTTGACGTTGGTCTTGCCCAGGACGTTGTAGTTTTTGCCGTCGGTGAACCCGATCTCCTTCTCGTACCGGATGCGTTCGTCGGTGTCCATCAGATCCCAGTTGCCGTAGGCGATCTGCGAGAAACCGAGCTGCATGCGGTAGTTGATCTTCGCCCGCTCGGCCATGCGCCCGCGTTTGGTCGTGATGACGATCACGCCGTTGGCCGCGCGCGCACCATATATAGAGGTGGAGGAGGCGTCCTTGAGCACCGAGATGCTCTCGATGTCGGCCGGGTTGATGGTGTTGAAGTCGGAACTGGCGATGGCGACCCCGTCGAGGATGTAGAGCGGCGAGGTACCCGAGTTGATCGAGTTCATGCCCCGGATCATCATCGTTGCCGACGTGCTCGGCTCACCCGAATTGGAAAGTACCGTCAGGCCGGGAACCTGTCCTTGGATGGCCTGGTCGAACGCCGCCGTAGGGGTGTTCTCGACCTTTTCGGCCTTGACGGTCGATACCGATCCGGCAATGGTGCCCTTCTTGCGGACACCGTAAGCGATGACCACCACGTCGTCGAGCGCCTGTGCCTCGCTCTCGAGGGAGACGTTGTAGGTCAGCGAGGCGCTGCCGCCCGGAACCGTGAAGGTGGCGGGCTTGTAGCCGATGTACTGGAAGGTGAGCGTCGACCCTGCGGCGACGCTGATCGAGTAGCTTCCGTCCGCAAGGGTGCTCACCCCGCTGGTGGCCCCGGAAATCACGTTGACCCCGATGAGGGGTTGCTTGTCATCCGCCGAGGTGACGATGCCTCTGACGGTCACATTTCCCCCCCCCTGCGCTACGGCTATCGCCGGCAGGGCACATAGGAAAAATGCAAGAATGTTGAGTAGAAGTTTCGTTTTTTGCATAAGTAAATGATACTTTCTTACTCGACAAAGAAAAATAATTAAAACGAATTTGCCAAATGTTCAAAATAGATGAAATGTAAGCAGGAGTGTTCGGAAAGGGTCTTTCCGGCCCTCTTTTCCGGATGAAAACAGGTGTTATAAGGCTAAATATAAATAACTTAACATTTTATTTTAACCCGGCGAACTATTGTTGAATGCGGGTTAAAATATTTTTATAAAAACGAAAATAAAATTCAATGTGTTTTGAATATTTTGGGGTTTTCGGGCGAAAAAATACCCTCCGGTACGGTTTGATATGCGGTGGGTTTCCGGTCGTAGGTGTTTCTGGATACCTTATTTTTTTAATAATATTTAATATGTGCCAACCTGCGGGGTGGATTTTTGAAAAAAATATAAAAAATATAAAAATATTTTTCGCCGGAGGGGACGAACTTCCCCGAAAACCTGAGGAGATAACAATTTTCCGGCGATCGGTGATGTACGGAGGAAATACGCGAAACCCCGTAAAGAGTTCTCAAAGGGGATTTTATCGGGGGCGATTAGGCTGAAACGGGAAGTAAAGTAAAGGATGCGCAGTTTTTTGGTGTATTATGCTTGCAGATTGTAAGTGATATGCCGTGATTTCAGTTTAATACATAACATCAACCCCTATTTGCGCCCGCGGGTCAATGCTTTGGTCGGCGGCGGGTTGTAGCCCCCGTGTATCGCTGCCTTGGGCTGCCCGCGGTGCGTCACGGCTTTGGCCTGTCCCGGCGGGTTGCTGCCTTGGCCTGCCCCGGCGGGTCACTGCCCCTTCCCGCCCCGGAAGCGGGCGCGGTACTGACTGGGACTGAGCCGTTCGCGGAGGCGGAAAAAGAGCGAGAAGGCGCTCACGCTTTCGAAGCCGAGCGCATAGGCTATTTCCGAGATGCTGTGGGCTGTCGTCGCGAGCAGTTCCCGGGCCTTGTTGAGCCGCATCGTGTGCTGGTATTGCGCCGGCGCCATCCCCACGTATTCGCGGAAGACGCGGCGGAACCACGTGTAGCCCATGCCCACTTCGCGGGCGATCTGTTCGGGCGAGCGGTTGCGGCCGAAGTCTGTGCGCATGATGGCTTTCGCGCGGTTGATCTTCTCGACGACGGGGTTGTCGGAGTAGAGCAGGTTGCTGTGCTTGAAGAGCACCGACCCCAGGATGTGGAGCACGATGCTCGAAATGAGCGGCTGGAATCCCACGCGCTCCTCCTCGACCGTGCCGATGATCTCGCGGTAGCACCGCTCGATGCCGCCGCTGCACCCGATCCGCAGCAGGGGGCGCCGGCGGCAGAGGAACCCCTGCTGCTCCAGGCGGTCGATATTGGCGCCGCGGAAGCCGACCCACCACTCCGTCCATCCGGTGCCGGGGTCGGGCGAATAGGAGTGCCATTCGTTGGGGAAGAGCAGGAGCATGGTGCCCGCCTCGACCGTCTGCGACGGGCAGGATGCCGACTCGAAACGTCCCCGTCCGGCGGTGATGTAGACCAGCTGGTATTCGTCGAGCGTGCGGCCGCTGCCTTTGTAAAACAGGTAGTGCTCGGGGTGTTCCGAGACGGGGTAGGGCGTTCCGGGCGGGACGTGCTGGTGCCCGGCCGTGGTGCAGACGATGCCCCACTGCTCGTCGCGCGGGGAGACTGGCAGGTAGTGAAGGATGCTCAGCGGCCGGTCGTCCATAGTGTCAAATCTATATATAGTTTGTCAAAACCATCAACAAAGGTAGGGAAAAGATTGTATAGTTTTGCATCAGTAACCTAAAACTTTCCGTGATGAACCGTTATTTCGTCGGTGTCGATCTCGGTGCCACGAGCGGCCGTGTCATTCTCGCCACGCTCTGCGGCGAGGGCATCGCCCTCGAAGTTCTGCACCGCTTCCCTAACCGCCTGCTTTCGATCGGCGGCAAATATTATTGGAACATCTACTCCCTCTATGAGGAAATCCTGCACGGCCTGACGCTGGCCGGGCAGCGAAGGATTCCGGTCGATTCGATCGGTATCGACACGTGGGGCGTCGACATGGCCTGCGTGGCGGCCGACGGTACGCTGGCCGGGCTTCCGAGGGCTTACCGCGATCCCTATACCAACGGGGTTCCCGAGGAGTTCTTCCGGAAAATACCCCGGCAAGAAGTGTACCGCCGCACGGGTATCCAGATCATGAATTTCAATTCGCTCTTCCAGCTCCGTGCCGCGCGCGGGGAGGGGATGTCGGCGCTGGAAAATGCCGCGTCGGTGCTTTTCATGCCCGACGCGCTGTCGTACCTGCTCACCGGCGAGAAGGTATGCGAGTATACGATCCTCTCGACGTCGCAGTTCATGGATCCCCGCACGCGGGAGATCGACGGTGCACTGCTGCGCGAGGCGGGTGTCGATCCCGCGCTTTTCCCGCGGGTGGTGATGCCCGGCCAGAGGATCGGGGTGCTCTGCGACGCCGTGGCCCGGCAGACCGGGCTGGGGGCGGTGCCCGTGGTGGCCGTCGCGGGGCACGATACGGCTTCGGCCGTGGCGGCCGTGCCTGCCCGGAACGGGCGCTTCGCCTACCTCTCGTCGGGGACGTGGTCGCTGATGGGCATCGAGGTGCCGGAGCCGATCATTACGGAGGAGTCCTATGCGATGAACTTCACCAACGAGGGCGGCGTGGACGGCACGGTGCGGTTCCTGAAGAACATCACCGGCATGTGGCTGCTCGAACAGTGCCGCGCGGTGTGGAGCCGCCAGGGCAGGGAGTATAGCTATGAAGAGATCGTGCGCATGACCGAGGGCGCCGCCCTGTCGCCGGGGGTCATCGACCCCGATGCCGCGGAGTTCGCCGCGCCGACCGACATGCCGCAGGCGATCCGCACGTGGTGCGCGGCGCACGGCGTCCCCTCGCCGGCGGACGATGCGGCGCTGATGCGGCTGATATTCGACTCGCTGGCCGCGAAATACGCCGAGGTGCTCGGGAAACTGCGGCGGCTGGCGCCGTTCGAAATCGAATGCCTGCACGTCATCGGCGGCGGCGCACAGAACGACCTGCTGAACCGGATGACGGCCGACGCTGTCGGCATCCCCGTCGTGGCGGGCCCTGCCGAAGCCACGGCGCTGGGCAACATCATGGTGCAGGCGCGTGCCGCGGGCGTGGTCTCTTCGCTCGCCGAAATGCGGCGCTACATCGGCCGCTCGATCGAAACGAAAACATATCAACCGAAAAAATAAAACTGTCATCCTTATGAAAACGGAACTTATCGAAAAGGCATACGCCATCGCGCGGGAACGCTATGCGGAGATCGGCGTAGACACCGAAAAGGCGCTCGCGGCGCTTCAGAACATCTCGCTCTCGCTCCACTGCTGGCAGGCGGACGACGTGACGGGCTTCGAAAACCGGGGCGGCGACCTCACGGGCGGCATCCAGGCCACGGGCAACTACCCGGGCAAAGCCCGCAACATCGGGGAGCTGCGTGCCGACATCCTCAAGGCCAAGTCGTTCATCCCCGGTACGCACCGCCTGAACCTGCATGAGATCTACGGCGAGTTCGGCGGCGAGACGGTCGACCGCGACCAGGTGGAGCCCCGGCATTTCCAGGGCTGGATCGAGTGGGCGAAAGAGCACGGCATGAAGCTCGACTTCAACTCGACGTCGTTCTCGCACCCCAAGAGCGGCGATCTCTCGCTGGCCAACCCCGACCCCGGAATCCGGGACTTCTGGGTGGAACACACCAAGCGCTGCCGCGCCATTGCCGAAGAGATGGGCAAGGCGCAGGGCGACCCCTCGATCATGAACCTCTGGGTGCACGACGGCTCGAAAGACCTTACGGTGAACCGCATGCTCTACCGCGAGCTGCTGCGTGACTCGCTCGACCGCATCTTCGAGACCGAATACGACCACATGAAGGACAGCATCGAGTCGAAGGTGTTCGGCATCGGGCTGGAGAGCTATACCGTCGGGAGCAACGACTTCTACATCGGCTACGGAGCCAGCCGCGGCAAGATCGTGACCCTCGATACGGGGCATTTCCACCCCACGGAGATCGTGGCCGACAAGATTTCGTCGCTGCTGCTGTTCATCCCCGAGGTGATGCTGCACGTGTCGCGCCCGGTGCGCTGGGATTCCGACCACGTGACGATCATGAACGACGATACGCTGGAACTGTGCAAGGAGATCGTACGCTGCGATGCGCTCGACCGCGTTCATATCGGGCTGGATTATTTCGATGCCTCGATCAACCGCATCGGCGCCTATGTCATCGGTTCGCGCGCCACGCAGAAGTGCCTGATGCAGGCGTTGCTCGAACCGCTCGCGCAGCTTCGCCGGTACGAGGCTGCCGGACAGGGCTTCGAGCGCCTGGCGCTACTCGAAGAGTCGAAGTCGCTGCCCTGGAACGCCGTATGGGACATGTTCTGCCTGCGCAACGACGTGCCCGTGGGCGAGGAGTTCATCGCCGGGATCCAGCAGTACGAAAGGGAAGTAACCTCCAAACGCTAAGGCCATGTACCGCATCGTACTGAACGAGACGTCGTACTACGGCGCAGGGTGCCGCTCGGTGATCGCCGACGAGATCCGCAAGCGGGGCTTTAAAAAGGTGCTGCTCGTAACGGACAAAGACCTCATCCGGTTCGGCGTGGCCGCGAAGATCGAGGAGGTGCTCCGCGGGGCGGACATTCCCTATGAGATTTACAGTCAGATCAAGGCCAACCCCACGATCCGCAACGTGCAGCAGGGCGTCGAGGCGTTCAAGGCTTCGGGCGCCGACTGCATGGTGGCGCTGGGCGGCGGTTCGTCGATCGACACGGCCAAGGCCGTGGGCATCATCGTCAACAACCCCGAGTTCGCCGACGTGCGCTCGTTGGAGGGCGTGGCCGACACCAAGCACCGCGCCGTGCCGACCTTCGCCGTGCCGACGACCGCGGGGACGGCGGCCGAGGTGACGATCAACTATGTCATCACCGACGAGGAGAACCGCAAGAAGATGGTCTGCGTCGATCCCAACGACATCCCGATGTGCGCGGTGATCGACTGCGAACTGATGATGTCGATGCCCCGGGGGCTGACGGCCGCTACGGGCATGGACGCCCTGACGCACGCCATCGAAGGGTATATCACGCCCGGGGCGTGGACGATGAGCGACATGTTCGAGCTGAAGGCCATCGAGCTGGTCGCCGCGCACTTGCGGAATGCCGTCGAGGACGGCAGCGACCCCGTCGCCCGCAACGGCATGGCCGAGGCGCAGTACATCGCGGGCATGGGTTTCTCGAACGTCGGGCTGGGCATCGTGCACTCGATGGCGCACCCCCTGGGGGCGTTCTACGACACGCCGCACGGCGTGGCGAACGCACTGCTGCTGCCCTATGTGATGGAATACAATGCCGAGTCGCCCTCGCGCGCCAAATACCTCGACATCGCGCGGGCGATGGGCGTCGATACCGCGGGCATGAGCGTCGACGAGAGCGTCGCCGCGGCTGTCGGGGCCGTGCGCGACCTGTCGCTCAGCATCGGTATCCCGCAGCGCCTGCACGAGATCGGCGTGAGGGAGGAGGACATCCCCGCGCTGGCCGTGGCGGCGTTCAACGATGTCTGCACGGGCGGCAACCCGCGTCCGACCTCGGTCGGGGATATCGAAAAACTATACCGTACCGCATTCTAAAACAAAGGCCATGAATACGCTTCTCGGACTTCTGATCATCGCCGTCGGCAGCTTTTGCCAGTCGAGCTCCTATGTACCCATCAAAAAGGTGAAGGAGTGGTCGTGGGAGAGCTTCTGGCTGGTACAGGGCATCTTCGCATGGCTGGTGTTCCCGCTGCTGGGGGCACTGCTGGCGGTTCCCGCGGGCAGCTCGCTCGGGGAAATCCTCTCGACCGACCCCTCCGCCGCCTTCAAGGCCGCCGGCTACGGCGTGCTGTGGGGTGTGGGCGGCCTGACGTTCGGGCTGTCGATGCGCTACCTCGGAGTGGCGCTCGGGCAGTCGATCGCCCTGGGCACCTGCGCCGGGTTCGGCACCCTCTTCCCCGCCATCTTCGCGGGTGAAAACCTCTTTGCGGGCAAAGGGCTCGTACTGCTGTTGGGCGTCTCGATTACGCTGGCGGGCATCGCCGTGATCGGCTACGCCGGGTCGCTGCGCTCGCAGAACATGACCGACGAGGAGAAACGCGCCGCCGTCAAGGACTTCGCCCTTACGAAGGGGCTGGCCGTGGCGTTGCTGGCGGGCGTGATGAGCGCCTGCTTCAACCTCGGGCTGGAGGCCGGGAGGCCGTTGCAGGTCGAGGGCGGCAGCGCCCTGTTCCGCACGCTGCCCGCCACGCTGATGGTGACGCTCGGGGGCTTCGTGACCAATGCCGCCTACTGCCTGTGGCAGAATGCGCGCAACCGCACGTTCGGCGACTACGGCAAGGGGACGCTCTATGCCAACAACCTGTTGTTCTGCGCGTTGGCCGGGGCGCTGTGGTACTCGCAGTTCTTCGGCTTCGGCATCGGGCAGACCTTCTTCGAGCCCGGGTCGGTCGTGGCGGCATTCGCCTGGTGCATCCTCATGGCGCTCAACGTCACCTTCTCGAACGTGTGGGGCATTATCCTCCGGGAGTGGCGCGGGGCGTCGCGAAAGACCTGTCTCTTATACACATCTCCGAGCCCACGAGACTCCTGAGCATCT
>ENA-OZGO01000689-OZGO01000689.1-human-gut-metagenome-genome-assembly--contig:-NODE-689-length-15029-cov-4.803860_pt1 | contig 15029 bp, 10 predicted proteins | sample MGYA00244658_ERZ653662 | MGnify/ENA primary metagenome ERZ653662 (study PRJEB26926, sample SAMN06165217) | human gut metagenome | biome: ENVO:00009003; feature: ENVO:2100002; material: ENVO:00002003... | reverse complement strand
TCTACACTCGACTAGTCGTCGGCAGCGTCAGATGTGTATAAGAGACAGCACATTCGGTATCCCTGTGTCTGAGCTTTTCCATAAAATATTCCGCCACATGATCCGCTCTGGTGAAGCAGATCCCCTCTCTGGCTTTGGCCCGGCTCATCCTGTTGGACAGTTCGGCGATGCATTTTAGTTTCACCGCTTTCACCATGCCGATGCCCCGGATCTCCATCAGTTCTTCCACACTCACATCATGCAGACCCAGCAGTCCTTCTCTCGGATAGGTAGCCAGTGCCAGTACCTTCTCAGCCAGCGCCACCGCGGAATCCTCCTTCGTCCCGGTTCGCAGAATCACCGCAAGCAATTCCGCCTCCGTAAGATTCTCCGGTCCGAACTGCAGAAATCTCTCATAGGGAAGTCCCCGGTCTGTATTTACCTGTACATTCTTCTCGGGCATAAGTCTCCTTCTGCCTGCTCCGACGTATGCTGCCTAACGGATAAAACGGTATACCACGAACGCTATGATCACACCGATCACACTGGCGATCGTGATGTTAAACTCCAGCCCGAAAGTCAGAATAATGAAACCGAGATTCAGTTCCACTGGACTGCTGAGGCCGAAATTCTGTCCGTAATTCAGAAAAGTACCGTCGAAATAAGTCCCTATAAATCTGCCGATCACAAATCCGATCAGTACCAGGACGATCAAAACCCAATTAATTCTCTTCAAGGTAGTTCCTCTTCTTTCTTCTGTGTACTCTCCATGGCTGAACAGTCTCCCCGTGAGCCTGTCTTCCATACGTCTTTTTATACTATCACAAAAAGCTTCTTCTGTACACAAATTTAGTAGATTTTATTTTGCGCTTTTTCTACAGGATTCGTATTTTTCAATGTAGTTCTACATGCTTTCCGGATCTGTTCTTCCGTCACAAGACCTTTTTGTACCAGTACCTGCAGGGATTTCAGAATACCGAATTTGGCATGCTGCCAGGTCAGTCCGCCCTGGAAATACACTGCATACGGAGGCTTGATGGGGCCGTCCGCAGACAGCTCAATGGAGGAACCGGAAACAAATGCTCCCGCTGCCATAATGACCTGTGCATCATATCCCGGCATATCCCAGGGTTCCGGTGTCACATGACTGTCTACCGGTGCCGCCGCCTGAATTCCCTGGCAGAAGCCGATAACCCCCTCAGGCTGACCGAAGGTCACTGCCTGAATGATATCGTGTCGGCTCTCACTGCCGTTCGGTACTACCGCAAAACCTAATTTTTCATAGACATTGGCTGCAAAGATCGCACCCTTCAGTGCTCCCGCCGTCACCGTGGGAGCCAGGAAAAATCCCTGATAAAAATCTTTCAAAATGCCAAGGGAAGCGCCGACTTCCTTGCCCAGCCCCGGAGAGGTCAGACGGTATGCCGCATTTTCCACACATTCTTTCTTTCCAGCAATATATCCGCCGATAGGAGCCAGTCCGCCTCCGGGGTTCTTGATGAGAGATCCTACGATCATATCCGCACCCACGTCGGAAGGTTCTATGGTCTCCACGAATTCTCCGTAGCAGTTATCCACCATGCAGATCACGTCCGGCTTAATACCTTTAATGAAGGCGATCAGTTCGCCGATCCGCTGTACGGACAGGGTGGGTCTGGTCTGGTAGCCCTTGGATCGCTGAATCGTTACCAGATGAGTTTTCTCATTGATATTCTCACGGATTTTATCGTAATCAAAGCTTCCGTCCGGCAGCAGATCCACCTGGCGATAAGTCACACCGTATTCTGCCAGCGATCCCTTCGACGGGCGGATACCGATGACTTCTTCCAGCGTATCATAGGGTTTGCCTACCGGGGACAACAGTTCGTCTCCAGGTCTTAAATTGCTCATCAGAGCCAATGCCAGTGCATGCGTGCCGCAGGTGATCTGAGGGCGCACCAGTGCATCCTCCGTATGGAAAGTCGCTGCATAGACAGCCTCCAGGGTATCTCTTCCAAGATCGTTGTAGCCGTAACCGGTAGTGCCCAACAGGCAGGCCTCACTGACCTGATGCTGCTGCATGGCATTTACCACCTTTAACTGATTGTATTCCGCGTTACTATCCACTTCATCAAAGCGGTCTCTTAAACTTTTCTCAATGGTGCAGCCGTAATCATATACGGTCTTGCTGATTCCCATAGACAGGTAGATCTCTTCATTACTGCTTCTCATAAATCTCTTTTTCTCCTAATTCTCTGATCATGTATTCCAATATTTTCTCTTCGTTATAATCAAACCGGCCCTTGTCGATCCAGGTGACTTCACTCTCTCTGCGAAACCATGTCAGCTGTCTCTTGGCAAAATGCCTGGTATCCCGTTTCAAGGTATAGACCGCATCTTCCAGGCTGCATTCTCCATCCAGATATTCCAGAATCTCCTTGTAGCCCAGTCCCTGCATGGACGTCATGCCCTTACGGCATCCCATATCCTTCAGTTGTCTTACCTCATCCACCAGACCCTGTGACATCATTTCATCGATTCTTTCCTCGATCCGTGCATACAGCTTTTCCCGGTCGTCCGTCAGCACAAAATAGCTGAAATTATAGGGACTTGTACGTTCTTTTTCCCTCTCGTTGTGTACAGAGATCGGTTCTCCTGTCAGTTCATAATATTCTAAAGCACGGATGGTTCTCTTGATATTATTGGCATGAATATTCTCCGCCGATACGGGATCGACCTTCTTCAGCATCTCATGCAGACTCTCCGGTCCCTGTTCTTCTGCCAGAAGTTCCAGTTTTTTTCGATATTCGGTGTTCTCTTCGTTTTCCGTAAAATCAATGCCCCGAAGCACCGCCTGAATGTAAAATCCGGTGCCTCCCACCAGAATAGGGATATGGCTCCTGTCATATATCTGCTCCATACATTCCAGACAATGTTTCTGGAACACTACTACATTAAATTCTTCCCAGGGCTCCAGAATATCGATCAGATGATGGGGCACCCCCTCCATCTCCTCCGGACGGATTTTGGCAGAACCGATATCCATATGTTTATATACCTGCATGGAATCTGCCGACAGGATTTCTCCGTTTATAGCTTTTGCCAGTGCGATGGACAGTTTTGTCTTTCCCACCGCTGTCGGCCCGGTCAGGACCACCAGTGGTTTCTTTTTTTTCTGTATTACCGACATTATTTTTTCCTTACTCTTTTTATACTGCTATCCGTTGTTCTGGGTACAGTTTGCTGCATCGATGGCAATGACCAGCATCAGACCCTCCAGTTCATCCTGTGGATCGGAGAAATTAATAGTATACGTATCTCCCCAGTGAAACAGTTCTTTGGAGATATGGATGATACTGCTGCATCCATTGTATACATCATAATCCCATCCCAGAAAATCTCCCTCCACGCGCCAGCCGTTATAGTCGATCTCATATCTGGGCTTGAAAAAAGAAAACTGTTTGCGGATTTCACCACGGACCCGGCCACCGATCTCGATTTCAAAGGCCGGAAGAAAGGTAAGCAGCCGCTGTCTGATCACTCCCAGTTCATGGTTATTTCTGTCGTATACATGCAGCTGGTGTCCCAGGGAGAAAAACTCCGCTTTTACAAAATATTTTGGATTTTCATTTTCATCATAGACATCATAGGAATCTGTCCAGGAAAACACTCTCTGTCTGATCAGTAAACGCATTATACTATCCTCTTAAATTTCTTCTCCAGATCTGTCTCCGTCATGGTAATAATAGTGGGTCTGCCGTGGGGACAGTTGTAGGGATTATCCAGGGTCAGAAGTTCGTCGATCAATTTCTCCGCCTCCTGAAAGCTCAGACGGTTATTGCCTTTGACCGCCGCCTTGCAGGACATGGATGCAATCTTTTCCTCAATGACCTGAAAACTTCCGCGATTGCCGGTCTCCTGGGACAGTTCATCCAGCACTGCCAGGAACAGTTCCCTCTCACTGCATCCGTAGAGATCCACTGGTACACTACGGAGGGCATATTCGTTGCCTCCGAAAGCATCAATCTCAAATCCCAGCTGTGCAAAAGCATCCTCATAGGTGTGCAGAATGCTTTCCTCCTGCCCTGTCAGGCTGACAATAATCGCCGGCATCAGACGTTGGGACACCACACTCTTTTCATAAAACTGTTTCATCAGGCGTTCATATTTTACCTTTTCATGAGCCGCATGCTGGTCAATGATGAACAATTTGTCTTCAAACTGGATCAGCCAGTAGGTATCAAAGACCTGACCGATAATCCGGTAACGGCTGCGATTCTGCATGGACAACAGTTTTTCCTCGAACAGATTCAACTGCTGGGTATTTTTGATCTCCGGTTCCGGGGCGGCAGCTGCATCCTGCGACGATGCCGTGGGCTGTCCGGAAGCAGTTGTTGTGGCCATCTGTTCCTGTACCGGGTTCTTCCTGTTTTCCGGCGGCACTGCCTCCACGAAGAAATCATCTTCCTGCGGTACGGCTGTGGTGCTGACTGCTTTGGAAACTTCTGGTGTATTACCGTACAGGACGGACTGCGTTTTTTTCACCGTCACAGTTCCTGCAACACCCACTGTGGAGTTCTCTATTAGCTCCGGCTTGCGGATACTGGTCTGTACCCCGTCATGATTTTCCTGCCAGACAGGTTTCTGTATAAATTCTCTCCGGTCCCTGGAAGCCGCTTCATATTTTGCTGCCTCCATGACACGATAGCTTTCTTCTCTCTTTTTTTCAAATACTTCCGGTGTGTGTTCTTTCCAGGAAGCTCTTCTCTCTTCCTGTTCTTTCTTCTGGATTGCCTTTTCATCCTCCAGAGAAGCATCCGGGATCATCTCCCGGTTCCGCAAAGTGATGGCGATCTTCTCACTGAGCATTCTGGCAAATGCCATGCCGTCAGAGAACCTCACATCCATTTTGGAAGGATGTACGTTCACATCCACCGTCTCCGTATCCATGGTGATATGCAGTACGCACAGTGGAAACTTATGCTGCATCAGATACTGCTTGTAGCCTTCCTCGATAGCCTTGGCGATCACACCGCTGCGGATAAAACGACCGTTGATAAAATAGATCTCGAAGTTACGGTTGGAACGCACCAGTACCGGTTTGCCCAGATATCCTTCGACTTTGATGCCGTTCTCTTCGATCTGGATAGGCACCAGCTCTGCGGCTATCTCCCTGCCGTAGATCCGGTAAATTACCTCCCGCAGGTCACCGTTTCCGGAGGTATGGAATCTGGTCTGGTTTCCCAGTACGAATTTAAACGAAATATCCGGTCTCGACAATGCCAGATGTTCCATCAGATCCGTGATATAACTGCCCTCTGTGGCAGGCTGTTTTAAGAACTTCCGGCGTACCGGCGTATTAAAAAACAGGTTCCGCATGAGGAACGTTGTGCCGTCCGGTGCACCGATTTCATCAATGGATTGCTCCCGCGCCCCTTCCAGTACCATGCGGGTACCCGTGAGATTTTCCTTTCGCTTGGTAATGATCTCCACCCGGGAAACTGCCGCGATACTGGATAAAGCCTCACCACGGAATCCCAGACTCGCAATATGGTTCAGATCATCCGCATCCTCTATTTTACTGGTGGCATGGCGCAGGAACGCAGTAGGAAGCTGATCTCTCTCGATACCGCAGCCGTTATCCGTCACGCGGATGAATTCAATGCCGCCTTCCTTTGCCTCCACCGTGATTGCTGTAGATCCGGCATCAATGGCATTCTCCACCAGTTCCTTTACCACACTGGCTGGTCTCTCCACCACCTCACCGGCAGCGATCCTGTCGATCGTCCGGGAGTCCAGTACATGTATTCCCATAAATTTCCTCCCTTATGCTTTCTAGCCGTTCCAGCGGTTCTTTAACTTATTCTGCAGGCGGTACAAAGTATTCAGTGCATCCAGCGGTGTCAGAGTCGTTACTTCGATCTCCATCAGTTCCTTCAGCACATCCTCGTCTGTCACCGTATCAAACAGAGACATCTGCGCCAGATCCACTTCATCGTATTTTGGCTGTTTTTTTGCTTTCCCATCGCCCTTATTATCAATGGCGATACTCTGCACCTTTTCGGTGATATCATTGTCGGACAGCTGTTCCACGATCTCTTTTGCACGGTCAATGACCATATCCGGCACACCGGCCAGTTTGGCCACCTGGATACCGTAGCTCTTGTCTGCACCGCCCTTTACGATCTTACGCAGGAATACAATATCGTCTCCGCATTCCTTGACTGCGATGCAGTAGTTGTTGACATTGTTCATTTTGCCTTCCAGCTCGGTCAGCTCATGATAATGGGTGGCAAACAGTGTCTTCGCTCCCAAAAGCTTTCGATTACTGATATGTTCGATCACTGCCCAGGCAATGCTCAGGCCATCAAAGGTGGACGTGCCTCTTCCGATCTCATCCAGGATCAGGAGACTTTTGGATGTGGCATTCCGTAAAATATTCGCCACCTCATTCATCTCCACCATGAACGTGGACTGCCCGCTGGCCAGGTCATCCGATGCCCCCACACGGGTAAAGATTCTGTCTACAATGCCAATGTTGGCACTTCTGGCAGGCACAAAACAACCGATCTGTGCCATCAGCACGATCAGTGCCGTCTGACGCATATATGTGGATTTTCCTGCCATATTCGGACCGGTGATGATGCTGATACAATGACTTCCATTATCCAGATAGGTGTCGTTGGCAATGAACATGTCATTAGTGATCATCTGTTCCACCACAGGATGTCTGCCATCCTTGATATCAATGACACCTTTTTCATTTAACTTCGGGCGTACATAGTGATTGCGCTCAGACACCAGGGACAGGGATGCATAAACATCCAGCTTTGCAAGCGCCTTGGCGGTATTCTGGATACGTACCAGTTCCTGTGCGATGGTATCCCGGATTCTGCAGAAAACATCATACTCCAGTGTCTGAAGCTTGTCCTCCGCATTTAAGATCGTATCTTCCAGTTCTTTTAATCTCGGTGTGGTATACCGCTCCGCATTGGCAAGGGTCTGCTTGCGGATATAATCCTCCGGCACCAGATCCTTGTAGGAATTGGTCACCTCAAAGAAGTAGCCGAACACATTATTTTTTTTGATTTTGAGATTCTTGATTCCGGTACGTTCTCTGTCTTCTTCCTCCAGCTGGACCAGCCATTGTTTGCCGTCATGTTTGGCTGCACGCAGATGATCTATAGTCTCATCGAACTGATCCTTGATCATTCCGCCTTCACGAATAGATATGGGCGGTTCCTCAACGATCGCCTCGTCAATCAGCTGATAAATGTCCTCCAGTCCATCGATTTCTTCCCGGATGGCTGAAAGCTCCTCTTTCTGAAAGCCCGCCAACACCGTCTTGATAGGCGGCAGCATCTGCAGAGAGTTACGAAAAGCGATCAGATCTCTGGGGTTTGCCGTCTTATAAGTTACTTTGCTGAGCAGTCGTTCCAGATCGTAAACCGGATTCAGGTACTCTCTGATCTCGTCCCGGGAGATGGAATCCTGATTCAGTTCCTGGATTGCATCCAGACGTTTCTCCATTTCTTCCTTATCAATCAGAGGCTGCTCAATATAGTTTCGCAGCAGTCTGCCGCCCATGGCCGTCTTCGTCTTGTCCAGTACCCACAACAGAGACCCTCTCTTCTGCTTTTCCCGCAGTGTCTCTGTCAGTTCCAGATTTCTTCTGGTGGAACTGTCCAACAGCATGTATTTGCTGGTAAGATAGGGAGAAATATGAGTAAAATGTTCCAGATCCGTCTTCTGGGTATCATATAAATATTGCAGCAATGCTCCTGCTGCCAGAATTCCTGTAGGAAATTCCTCAACACCGAGGCCGATCAGAGTATTCACCTTAAAATGTCTCATAAGGATCCGCCGGCAGCCGTCATCATCGAACATGTGAGACTCCAGTGAGCTGACCGACATATGTAACCGGGACTTCAAGTCCTCCACATCATATCCGCTGACCAGAAAGGCCTCATTGCAGATGATCTCCGAGGGCTCATATTTCATCAGTTCGTCCTTCAGTTTCCGCAGGTCTTCTACCTCTGTCACATAATAATCTCCGGTAGTGACATCCGCTGCGGAAATGCCGATTCCATCCGAGGTATAGGCAATGCACATCAGGTAATTGTTCTTGCTGGCTTCCAACGACTGGACATCCAGGTTGGTCCCCGGGGTCACCACACGGATAACCTCTCTCTTCACCAGTCCCTTTGCCAGCTTTGGGTCCTCCACCTGTTCGCAGATGGCTACTTTATAGCCCCTGCTGACCAGTCTGGCCAGATATGTCTCCACCGCATGATAGGGAATGCCACACATAGGAGCACGTTCCTCCAGTCCACAGCTTTTTCCGGTCAGTGCAATTTCCAGCTCTTTGGATGCTACTATAGCATCGTCAAAGAACATTTCATAAAAGTCTCCCAGGCGATAAAAAAGGATGCAGTCCTTATACTGCTCCTTGGTCTCCATATATTTTTGCATCATTGGTGTCAATTCAGCCATGATTTTCTCCTGTTCTGTAAAAGAATACACGACAAAGCGGACACGCAAAAGCTTGCGTATCCGCATCTATCTTAGCACAAAATATTGAGGTTGTAAATTAAAGAACCCGTCCACAAATGATAGTTTTTGCCCCTTATCCCAACCGTGCGGCGCGCTCCAGTGCATCATCAATATGTGCACACACATTCTCTCTGCCGACCTTGTCCAGAAAACCGCTCTTCTCCATGACGTGCATGGGCTGTTCCCCTACATGGGACAGAATGATCTGGATATTTTTCTTCTTGCAGTCTGTATATAGCTGTTCCAGATTATGCATAGCTGTGGCATCGATAGCGCTCACGCTGCGCATACGCAGTACCAGACAATTCATCTTCTCATCCAGCGTGATCTTGAGGATCTTGTCCGCTGCGCCGAAGAACAGAGGGCCGCTGACCTCATAAACCATAGTGTTGTGCGGTACGACTCTTAAAGACAGGCTGTCCGCATCATCCTCATCGTCCACATATTTCCAGCCTTCCACTTCCGTTACATCGCTCATACGTTTCATGAACAGAATGGCTGCCAGCAGGATACCTACCTCAATGGCTACCACCAGATCAAACACAACGGTCAGTACAAACGTGGTCACCAGAACGATGATATCGCTCTTGGGTGCAGTCTTGCAGAGTCCTACGAACTTCCGCCAGTCACACATATTGTATGCCACCATGAACAGGATCGCTGCAATGGTAGGCATGGGGATCAATGCCGCATAAGGCATCAGCACCACCAGTATTAACAGCAGTGTCACAGAATGTACCATACCTGCAATTGGGGTACGTCCGCCGTTTTTCACGTTGGCTGCGGTTCTGGCAATGGCTCCGGTAGCCGGAATTCCTCCGAACAATGCGGAAGTAATGTTGCCGGCACCCTGGGCGATCAATTCCATGTTGGAGCGGTGTCTACTATTCACCATGCTGTCTGCCACCACACAGGAAAGCAGAGACTCGATAGCCGCCAGAATAGCGATGGTGAAAGCATCCGGCAGGACATTCTGTACGGTCTTCAGGCTGAAGGACGGCAGAGAAATTGTCGGGAGCTTATTGGATATCTCATACAGATCTCCGATGGTGTTTACATTCATATTAAGCAGTGCTACCATGGCACTTCCCACCAGTACTGCAATCAGTGAAGGGGGAATCTTCTTGCAGAAGCCCGGCAGATACTGCCATACGATCAGGATCAGCAGACTGATCACACCCACCAGAAGGGCCTGCAGATTGGTGGTGGATATAAACTGAAATACCGCTTTTAATTTGTCCATGGTCTCGATCAGCGGCTCTTCGCTGACAATGGTCAGTCCCAGGAAGTCCTTGATCTGTCCGATAAAGATCGTCACAGCAATACCGGAAGTAAAACCGGTGGTGATCGTATAGGGGATAAACTTGATCAGATTGCCAAGTCGTAAAAATCCCATCAATATCAGGATCACACCCGCTAACAATGTCGCGATGATCAGTCCGTCCATACCGTTCTTCGCCACAATACCGGCTACGATAGTGGCAAATGCCGCAGTAGGACCTGCGATCTGTACGCGGCTGCCACCCAGGAAAGAGATCACAAAGCCTGCGGTGATTGCTGTATAGATACCCTTTTCCGGTGTTACTCCGGAAGCCAGTGCCAGTGCAATGGACAAGGGCAGGGCAATGATCGCCACAATGATACCTGCGATCACATCTTTTACAAACTGTTCTTTCGTGTAGCTTTTCATCACGGAGAAAAGCTTCGGTTTCAATTTTTCCATAACATTCTCCTCAATATAATCTCCTCAGTAAAAAGACCCGGGTGAAATTATAAAATTTTTATAAAATCACACGGGTCTTATCATAGCTCTATTTTTTAAGCTTTGCAAGCATTTTTTATTATTTTAAAACTATTCCACAATACGGTTTTTACCGTTATTTTTGGCAATATATAATTTCCGGTCCACAGAAGTAAACAATAGATCCAGCTGTTTATCAGCCTCATAACGTTCCATTCCACCGCTGATGGTAATATCCGTCTGTCTGGTATTCTGGGAATATCTCCTTAAGCCTTCCTGGATATTCCGGAATGAATTTAACACCTGATCCCGATCATCCTGTTCAAACACCAGCATAAACTCCTCGCCGCCGAACCGGGCTGCGATTCCTTTTCCCATCATTTCTTCCAGCATCAGTCTGCCGGCTTCCCGCAGTACATCATCACCGTATCCATGCCCATAGGTATCATTGACTGCCTTGAAATCATCTACATCCATCAATACGATCCAGAAGCTCTTCTCCGGCTTGCATATCCATTCATTCACCTGATTTACAAGATAGCGCCGATTATACAGTCTGGTCAGAGGATCATGGTTCGCTGCAAAGTTCAGATCCTCACTCAGACTCAGCAATTGCTTTCGTTGTTCCTCGTAACTTCTGAGCAATTCAAATATCATGGCAAATACAGACACTCCCACAATAACAAAGGACCCAAGCGTAGTTCCTATTTTACCTGCCGCATCCATATTTCTCCATACGGAAGGCCGTTCAAAGCTGTTCATCATAATCACCAGATATTCCAGCAGTGTAACCGCAAAAGAAACAATCACCACATTTCTCGGAAAAAATATCGCAAGTCCAACAACCCCCAGGATCAGATATACGATAGAGGCATCACCGTAGCAATAATACAAATAAGGAAATTCAAACCATACAAGTATTAATATGATCAAGACCGCCGGTATTTGCACCTTTTTCGTAGTCCATCCGGCAATGCCGATGGTCACGATCATCAGCAGGCATATCCCGCAGAGTATGGTCGGTAGTTTCGTACCGTGAATGCAGAAATTGCAGATTGTTCCGATCAGATTTGCAGTACACGCCGTTATCGTCAGGATCTGATACATTTTCCAGGACATGTCCTGTTCCAGTTCTATTCTCTTTTTCTTCTCTTGTTCTTCCATTTCAATTCCCTTTTACAATTTATTCGTCTGTCATATTCATGACTGAACCATATGTCCCATATAATAAAATCCATGGCATTCATCCAGCGAAACATTCACAAGCTTTCCCACCAGCGATGCATCTCCCGGAAAATGTACCAGCGTATTATTTGACATTCTTCCGGTCACTAAAGAATTGTCATTTTCATTGATCTCTTCTACCAGCACATCGCAGGTCTGTCCCTGATACCTGGATACCTGTTCCCTGGCTGTCTCCTGCACAGTCTTAAGCACCCGGTCAAACTGCTCCTTTACCAGTTCTTCCGGCACCTGTTCCATGGCTGCCGCCGGTGTTCCTGTTCGTTTGGAATAGATAAAGGTAAAGGCATTGTCGTATTTTACGCGACGGATCACATCAATGGTCTCGTCTACGTCTTCCTTTGTCTCCCCGGGGAATCCTACGATAATATCTGTAGTGATCGCCATATCAGGAATCTCCTTACGGATCTTCTCCGCCAGCTCCAGATACTGCTCCTTGGTATAACGACGGTTCATTGCTTTTAATATCTTCGTGGACCCCGACTGCAAAGGAAGATGGAGGTGTCTGCAGATCTTCTTGGAATGCTTCATCACCTCGATCAGCTCATCCGACAGATCCTTGGGATGGGAAGTCATGAATCGGATCCGCTCCAGGCCTTCGATCTTCTCCACTTCCTGCAGAAGCTGCGCAAAGGTAATGGGGTCCTCCAGATTCTTGCCGTAGGAATTCACATTCTGTCCCAGCAGCATGATCTCCACCACACCGTCCGCCACCAGGCCTTCAATCTCCCGAATGATATCCTTCGGATTACGGCTTCGCTCCCTGCCGCGGACATAGGGGACAATACAATAGCTGCAGAAATTATTGCAGCCGAACATAATATTGATACCTGATTTGAAAGAATATTTTCTCTCTACCGGCAGATCTTCCACGATCTTGTCCGTATCCTTCCAGATATCAATGACCATTCCCTCATTTTCAAACAGGGAGCATAACAGCTCTGCAAATTTGAAAATATTATGCGTTCCGAAGATCAAATCAACAAAACGATAACTGGTCTTGATCTTTTCGATCACGGAAGGTTCCTGCATCATGCAGCCGCACAGGGCGATCTTCATATGGGGATTTTTCTTCTTGTAACCGTTCAGTACCCCCAGTCTTCCGTAAACGCGCTGATTTGCATTGTCTCTGACCGTACAGGTATTGTAGATCACGAAATCCGCATTTTCGTCCTCAATGATCTCATAGCCCACTTTCTCCAGAATTCCCACCAGTTTCTCGGAATCCCTGGCGTTCATCTGACACCCGAAAGTCGTCACGCAGCAGGTCGGCTTTCTGCCCAGCTTTTCTCCAAGCTTTGCCACATGACCGGAGGCTTTCTCCATAAAATAATACTGTCTCTCCGTTTCGTTCATTTGTGTTACATTCGTCATATAAAAAAATGTTGCCTTTCCAAATCAGTTTTTGTTCTCATCTTATCGATTCGCATATTTTGCTGCAATGGCGATCAGCAGTTCCGTAGTCTTCTCCATGGACTGTACGCAGGCGTACTCGTATCTGCCGTGGTAATTCTCTCCACCTGTGCACAGGTTCGGACAGGGCAGCCCCATAAAGGACAGTCTGGCTCCATCTGTACCGCCGCGGATCGGAGATACTTTGGGCTCGATTCCCAGTTCTTCCATGGCAGCTTTCGCGTTGTCGATCAGATGCATGTGCTGCTCCATGATCTCCCGCATGTTATAATAAGAATCTTTTACATCTACCACAACAGTGCCTTCCCCATACTTCCGGTTCAGGAAATCCGCACAGGACATAAACAGCTCTTTTTTCTGTTCAAACAGCTGTCTGTTATGATCACGGATAATATAGTCCGCAGTAGTTTCCTCCACATTGCCGCTTAGGGCATCCAGATGGAAAAATCCCTCATAGCCTTCGGTATACATTGGATTCTGCTCCACCGGCAACAGCTTCTGGAACTCCTGCGCGATCAGAATAGCATTTTTCATTTTCCCCTTGGCGGAACCAGGATGTACACTCCTGCCATAGACATGGAGTTTTGCCCCGGCTGCATTAAAGTTTTCATATTCCAATTCCCCCAGCGCTCCGCCGTCCACGGTGTAGGCAAAATCCGCACCGAACAGCTTCACATCAAAATGATCGGCTCCGGCACCCACTTCCTCATCCGGGGTAAAGCCGATCCGGATCTTACCATGCTTTTTCTCCGGATGCATTAATAAAGTCTCCGCCATGGTCATGATCTCAGCCACACCGGCCTTGTCATCCGCGCCAAGCAGAGTCGTACCATCGGTCACAATCAGATCTTGTCCCATATAATGTAACAGTTCCGGAAAATCCTCCACCTTCATGACAATATTCTCTGCTGCATTCAACACAATATCTTTTCCATCGTAATTCTCTACGATCCGGGGATTTACGTTGGTATCCGTCACCGCCGGAGAGGTATCCATATGGGAAATGAAGCCAAGTACCGGAGCTTTCTCGCAGCCTGCGGATGCCGGAATTGTGGCATAGACATAACAGTGCTCCTTGTCATAAGTGATCTCTGCGGCCCCCATGGCCTCCAGTTCGCTCACCAGCTGTCTGGCCAGATCATGTTGTTTCATGGTACTGGGGATGGTGGTGCTTTCTTCACTGGACTGGGTATCGATCTTTACATATCGTAAAAAATTTTCAATGGTCTTGTCCATAATCTCACTCCTTAACTTATACACCATCTCGCTTAAAAGCTCGATGATGTACATTCGCCAAATACAGATCCTTGTGCAAGCACGAACCTGTACCTGGCTCATCGTATACACAAATACAACTGTCCTCTCTTACGCTCTTATAAACGCGGACAGCTGTATCTTATTTATCATATCATGGTGTCGGCAACCCTTCAATCATTAATTTCAAATTTTATATTTCTTGGAAATTATATTTCCGTATTTCCCGACAGATTCCTCTTGACAGCGTCAGTACCGCCAGCAGATTCGGTACTGCCATCAGTCCGTTACAGATATCCGAAAAATCCCACACTGCTTCCAGCGAGCAGACCGCTCCCAAAAAAGTGACCAGTCCATAGCCCAGGCGATACCACTGGGTTCGGTCGCAGCCGCCCGTCAGATACTCAAAAGCTTTCTCCCCCTGATATTCCCAGGCGATAATCGTGGCAAATGCAAACAGTACAATGGAGATTGTGAGCATCCATTCCCCTGTTCTGCCGAAAGTATCTGAAAAAACAGTGATCATGAGGGCTGTACCGTTCAGGACTTCTCCCCGGGGGTCCCTCTGCCCCAGCATTCCACTGGCCGCAATGGCAAGCCCCGTCAGAGAGCAGATCACAATGGTATCAATAAAGACACCCGTCATGCTGATATATCCCTGATGCACCGCATCTGACGTATCTGCGGCAGCAGCACTGATTCCCGCCGCCCCCAGTCCCGCTTCATTTGAGAAAACACCTCTGGATACCCCATAGCGCATCGCCATTCTTCCGGAATGGGCGATTCCGTTTTCCACTGCAAGCATCGTCCCTGCCGCCCCTCCTGTCATAGCCTCCGGGCAGAAAGCTCCCCACAGGATCTGCACCAC
>ENA-OZGO01000658-OZGO01000658.1-human-gut-metagenome-genome-assembly--contig:-NODE-658-length-15445-cov-5.804483_pt1 | contig 15445 bp, 10 predicted proteins | sample MGYA00244658_ERZ653662 | MGnify/ENA primary metagenome ERZ653662 (study PRJEB26926, sample SAMN06165217) | human gut metagenome | biome: ENVO:00009003; feature: ENVO:2100002; material: ENVO:00002003... | reverse complement strand
AGATGCTCAGGAGTCTCGTGGGCTCGGAGATGTGTATAAGAGACAGCCTTAAAACATCTGTTTTCTTTTGAAACCACTGTTTTAATATTTATAAATAATTCATTGGAACTATCATATTCCACAGGTAACAATACACTCTGACTCTTTTCATCATAATATTTTCCAAGCCTTAGCTTTGCAGCTTTTACAGCATCATCACCCAACACAATTAATGGCTGTGCCACTGCACCAAAAGAAACCGTTTTATCTTTTAATTCATACGCACGAGAACCTTGCAAACCAGAATCCATGTATAAAACATCGCTATAGTTAAAATGAACGGTTTGTAATTGGTTGGCAAATTCATCGAACTCAGCACTTCTTATATACATATAACATTCATGTTCCAGTGACTCCTTTGCCTTTTTTACCTGTTCCTTAAGGAGTTCTAAAGCCTCGTTTTTTCCATTTATAAGTTGTTCTTTTTTTGCCTCAAACTCCTTCTGCTTCTCCTCTAAATATATTTCATTGCACCTGGTATGAACGTAAAGTCTATAGGCATAAGGATCATTAGGATTTTGAGGGTCAATTCTGGCCGCATCATGACGGAGACTATTAAAGTCCAGTTCCAAAGCCTTTAAAGACAAGATATTTTTACTTGTAATATTTTTTTCTGCCAATTGACGAAAATACTCAACTCTTGCGTAGTATGGCCCAATATCTTTGAGCTGCTTATCAAGATTTTCTATCCTTGCCTGCCTAACTACATCATCCTCTTCCTTAAACTCTGATAAATGTCTTTCCGCAGCTTTATAACGCTCATTTATCTCCGATATTCTCTTTTGAACGATACTATATCTTTCCATTATATTGGACATATACTCAACTCCTCTGCTATGAAAATATACTCATTCTTCCATCTATGATTCCTTATCTGGACAAAGAACAAGTACTGCCTCTCTGACCTTGTCCGGATCTACTGGTGGAAATGACTTAAACGGTGAAAACGGAGGTATTTCGCCTGTTGTTTCAATACCAAATCTACTCCTATATAAATAATATCCATATCCATAAATATCTTGTCTTCGGACAATTATTTGCGATTTATCAAATCCATTGAATGTTAAATACTCTTGTTCTTGTTGCTCCGCAAAGTATGTCTCACCCATGGAATATAAAATCTGTATAGATGCCCAAACAGCCATTCCCTCATATACAAGATCTAAAGCGACTTTATCCCTTTCAGGATTATCTTGCTTATAAAGTGCCATAAACTGCGCTTGATTCCAATTGACATATTGCCAAATATGAGTCATCTCGTGTGCGATAATATTCAATGCCACCAATTTTGGACATCCGTTTTCGATAAATATCGTATATTCGCCGCTTTTATACTGAACAAACCCAACAGTTCTTACGGCATACTGTTTTGATGGCTTATATACAGAATGAGCTTGTTTAGCTAATTTTTGCGCATCAGCAGTATGTATTGCAATCGCAACCGGATAAGTGATTTCAAAAATATTTTCCATCATCATTTCAGTATGGACATATATTTCCCTAAACGCTTTAACATCTTTTATAGCTGTTGCTGAACAATCATTACACCTGATTCTTCCATCAGCCAATATATCATAGCTGACTCCACTAAGCGGCTTGCCACAAAAATCACAATAGTTTTCTGCATCAAAATTCAAAACATTATCATCAAAACGCTTACGTCTACGTGCCTTAGTAAGATTGTTATCTCCCAATCCTCTAGCTGTAAAATACGTGCGTATACGTTCAATGTTTAGGCGTTTATCTATTTCCTCATATCCCAGATTCAAATAACACTCTTGTTGATATCTCGAAGGTTGAATAGGCATCGCTATCTCAAGTTCATTAGGTAATTCATCTGAATGCCTAATAAACTCGTCATCTTCATTCACCTTGAGCTTTTCACTATCATCAATTATTACATCAACATCAATGTTAACATCTTTTAAATCATCAGAATCTGCATCAAATGTCATCCATTCTTTCTTTTTCTTTTCATCTCCACCTTCATACAAGTCAAATTCTTCAGACAATTCACCCTCTGAATAAGTCATTTCATCCGGCTTAGGTTTATCCTCATCCTCTAATTCTCCTGGCTTAACTTCAGGTTTAATTTTCTTTTCATCCAAATCAACAGGGGTATTATGTATATCTTTCTTGTGTTCAGCCACTTCAGGAACTTCTGTTGAATCTTTATATGTATCTTTAGTACTCTTGTTAAAGCCAAAAAACTTCTTTAATCGTTTAGTAAGTTTTGATGAAAAGCTTTCTTTAAATTTAAGGTCATCTTCATCTACCTCAATTTTATCCAAAACCGGATCTTTCATAGGAGGTTCTTTAATCTTGTCAAAATGCCATTCAAGATAATCAACGAGAATTTCCAAAATTCTAACCAAACTGTTATCTATTGATTCAATGATTCCAAGATCAACATCACTGTCCTCTATGATATAAACAGCATTATCATCAGTATCACCTTCGAGCTCATAATTCATTTTGCTGAGCATTCCCTCTTTGTCCTCTGGTTTTTCAGACAAAACAGCAATATATGCCCACGCATCCGGATATAAAGTTCTAAACAACTCACTCAACAATATAGTGAATGTAAATCTTACATCCTTATCCGTATCCGGCATGATAATTTTTAAAACAGTTTTATTTTTATACTTTCTACGATAGTTATCTATACTTGGATCATTACTTAAATCAATTATTTTAGCCGTTCTGAGATTATTGTTATCCTCCAGTTCAATATAGCCTATAGACGATACATCAAAATCCCATTTTTCATGTACGATTTGAAGATCATACAAAGAATGAGCGGAAATAACCCCCTTATTTTCCTTTAATACATAGTTTCTCAACTGTCTGTAATACAATCTTCCATTATATGTATCTGAAGCTCGTCTCAGAATACATCCGAGCTCTGGCGTACACTTATCGACTTTATATGCTTTTCCATTATGAACTATTAATTGATTGGGCATCACTAACTGTGTTATATGTCCAAACAATTTTGCATCAACATATTCAGCTGCTTTTTCTTCATTTTCGACAATAAAATATGCATTTTTTATCGTTGCAGAAAAATACTTTCTATATGTATCTTTTGTAATAAAGTATTCTCTTTTTCTTTCGGGCAACAAATCATCCCCCGGAAGTTGACGATTTCTGACCGTAATAATAGTATCGTTGATATAAGTATATTTTCCTATCAGATCAATAAGGCTTGCGTAAACATCATCCGTTTTTATGCCAATCAATTCAAATTCACTTTCAACAATCCTCTCATCAACCGGAGATTCTGCCATCATGATTATCAATTTCAAAACTGTATTACGTTCAGTCTTGGCATATGATGTACCTAAGGTTGGTATTGCCTTTGCATCAGTCATAAACAACTGCCAGTTATATCTCATATAATCCCTTAATAAGTAGTTTTCAGATATAACATTTACAAATGATTGATTAGTACCTCTCGTAAGATATAATCTCAATGCTTCAAATAAATTACAAAACTCATCTTCAGCAATCACGAAGCCTTCATCTTCAGCCTTATTACCCCAAAGATTAGTTTCATAAGAAAGCCTATCTTCAATGCTATGCTGTTGATTCACCAGATTTGAATATCTTGTAATCTGGGGATAATACTGACCGGCAATCCATTTTATATCTTGAACCGGGGCCTTTTCAGAGCTATACCAAGATACGTGCTGCACTTGATTCTTCAATGCAACCGCAGCAAGTTCTAATCCGTTTCCAAGATATCTGGTTTCCTTATTAAACATTTTTTGGCGTTTAAAATCGCCATTAGCGCTCCATGCCATAGTTGTATAAACTGATCTCGGGATGGCAGGTGCTACAACTGTAGTAATATCCGCCTTAAACACATGTGAAACCACATCTACTAATCCATCAACATTTCTATCCAGGACACATAGTGTTGCAGGTGTTCTTTCATTAATATATTCTGCTATAATGTTTAATCCGACTTGACCTGTTGTAACCATCCTTGAAGGCTCAATCAGTAACACAAATCCCACATTATCAAAAAATGTTTTATTTGCTTTTATAACATCTACATCATATATTTGAGGAAAAGAAAGAACTCCTATTTCACAATCCCCTGTGTACCTTTCAAGTTTTTCAACTCTCCATAGTTTTTTCGTCTTTCCATACAAATAGAGCATGTCTTCTAACCATGCTTTTATATCCTCATTTATATTATCCCTACCCGTTATTACCAAGCATTTCTTATCATGTATACTTGTAGACACTATAGGCAAAAGTAAGTAATCTGTTAAATCTCTGTAAAAAGGATTGAGTATTACTACATTTTTATTTCTCATTAATGAAGTAGTTGCATCTATTAGATCAGTGTCAAAAGATCCATCTTTTTCATCTAGGTGTAAAAAATAATCACCTACTTCTCTTTCAACAAAGCCTCCTTCTTTGCTCATTGTCTCTAGTTTAAGAGTTGAACCTTCTTTTCCCAGATAGTCATTTCCGGTATGCGTAACCAGTAATGCAGACGGAAACAGTTCCTCATATACGCGTCTTAATTTATAATATGCCCCTTTCTTGTGTGACGATATATCCTCGCTTTGAACCTGCCTCTCATATTCAGGTTGTGTATAACCTGCAATATAGTTATATAACTCCGTTACGATAATCATTGCTGCAAAAGGGAATATTTTCATAAACCAATCCGAATCCCCTCCAACAATCCAATCGACAGATAATATAGCGACTGATAAAGCAGCAACCGTCCAAGAAAGGACATTCATAATACTTCTCATATTAGTAAATGATTCTTTTAAAAACCACTTATTAATAGTATCGTTGTAAAAATAGCAATGATCACTGGTCGCAGCCATAATGCTATTGTTAGACCAAATTGCTTTTGCGATAGGACATAAGATAATCTTAAATGCCAAAAACACAGCAAGAATAATTAAATTCCATACAATAATCATTCCGTCGAAAAAATCATTCAACCTGCTTATAACAAATGTATCAAATTTTGAATATGCAACAATCATTGTAACCAAAACGACTATTGGCGAGAGAAATGATACCATGACCTGTCGTCCACGCATATCTTTCTTTATGTTAATACATCTAATCAATAATTCTGCTACGAGAACAATGATCAGAACTATAACAATCTTCTTTATGTTATCGGACATTGTCATATACCTCCTCCCTATTGATATTTAGTTTGGTCACAAAACTAAAAGGCGAACGCATAGTGAACCCGGAATCATTAAGCGGAATATTTTTATATGAATTATCATACGAAATAGAATACAGTCTGTTAAAATCAATTTCCGAATGATCCACAGCAAACTCACGTTCATCTATTGCATTCATATCAACAGAAAGTCTTAACGCAGAGCTCCATAGAGATAATCTATTTCTAAACTCCTCAATAAAATTCACATGACTCTTCTTAATACTTATATCTTTAGATAATTCTTCCTTTTTCATTTCTACCATGCGAAGATATGACGCTCCATGTATATGCGAAGCAATATCTCCCAAAAAATCTGTGTAAAGTCTTGCATTTTTACTCATTTCTCCACTTAACAGACCAAAATAATCCCTAAAATCCTTAACGTGCTGTTTAAGCTTCCTTTTTTGTAAAAAAATCACCAAAAAAGCCACTGTTCCAATCACCAGAGCACTAATAAACAAATACAAAATGGTTTCATTTTGGGAACTGTCCTGCCAAAATGCTGGAATTATACAAGCGAGCATTACCCCCATCGTTCCAAAAACTGAAATTAACATTTGTTTTTGTGACATTCTTTCAGAAATATCTTGTTTAACTTGAGTATCAGCTTTTTTCATCTCATCTTCATAAGTAAGAACACCCTTTGGTAGTTTCTTCTGGTCAGTAAGAATTTTCTCGTAAGTGTCATGAATACTATTTTTTAAATCTTCTTCAGCAAATTTATCAATCACCTGAACTTCATCGACAGAGTATTCACATCTATCTCTAAAACTAAGTGCAGCAAACTCTAATTCTCTGTCAGCACCTTTAACTATCTCACTCGCTCTAAGATAAGTATCAACTGTATATTTATCCCAGCGAGCTCCCTCATTTGTAGTCACTCCACCTGTATAATTCACCTCAAAACCTTCCCATTTATTTTGAGTTGTAGTTTTGATATTATGAAAATTAACAGGAACATCTAACTTATAATTCGGAACATCATCTATATCATAAATACGGCCATCCGTAGGAGTTATACTTTTTATCAATTTGCGCTTAGCCATATTTAATTTTTTAGCAGTATTCTGAAATACCTCTGTAAGAGAATCATTATCAATATCCACACTAAGATTATATAGTTTATGTGGTTGTAATACATTTGAATCTACAGTATTGGTTGCAAGAGTTAACAGGGATATCCAAAATTTTATGGCATCCCTCTCCTCATACATCATTCCTCTTTTTTCAATGTCATATACCAAAAACTTACAACAATGCGGATATAAATTTCGCTCTCTAAAATCAGAACTTTCTGCCTCTGTATGATCTTCCCAGGCCTGTTTAATTATTTCAGCATCATTTCTATACGTTACATCACGCGTACGTACCAAAATAATTTCGGACGGCATTATTCCATTCATCTTATGTTCAGTATTCCATTGATTATATTCAGCGCACTTTTTATCATATGCCTCTTTATCCATTGTATATTTTGTAAAAGGAATAACAGCTAAAGGCTGATCATCAGTTCTTTTAGGATATTCTTCAGGTTCAAATTCAGGCGAAGGAAGTGGCGCACCCACCAAAAGATGAGTCAATCTAATTAAATCAATCTGATTACTCTCCTCAAGCGAATAACTAACCTCCATCTGATTGTCATCCGTTTTATCGCCTATTTTATCCTTTTTCCCATAATCATATGGATTAACATTATCCTCCATACCTCCATCTGGCTCATCATACATTGCTATTACAGCACGCCACTCACGATTGTTGTTCACCAAATCATACAATTCCGGCAATGCAGTCTCAATATTGGTTCCTGATTTTATCCATTGACACAAACCAATCTGATTTGATTCAACAATATTTCTAAGCGCTGGATAATGTTCCTGCATATTATCTGAAGTTTTTTTTGCCGATATAAGTACAGTATACATATACCCACTCCAATCAAAATCACATTTCTATGTTGCTAAGTTTATTAGTAATATTCTCAATAAGTTTAGCTACGTTTCTAAGACCTATTGCATCAAATTCACCCTGGATTGCACCGGAAATATAAATAAACAATGAATCATGGAAGATGTCTCTTACAGGAAAATCTTCTTTTTCACGTGTAATATTCTTTAAAAACAAACCATACTGTTCGCTTAAAAGTGCTGCATATTCAGTAGAGAATTCTTTATTTGAGCAAAATCTATGAATGTACTCCTTAATAACATCAAACATACCATCAATCATAGTTTTTACTTTTTTCTCATAGTACATTTCTGCAGGAACTGAAGCTTTCATAATGATCGGCAATTCAAAAATACTACGTTTAACTCCGGTATTCTTATCAACCCATTCAAGTGCTTGATCAACAGTCTTATCAAGTCCTTCTTCAATTATCAGGTCCTCTTTCTTTACATCATTTAAGACATCTATCAAACGTTTCTGAAGATTATTGAGCTTTTTGCCCAACCTAAACTCTTCAATTTCAAAATGTCTGATGCAATCATAAAGATAACTATTGCGAAGTTTCTTTTTATCATATAAATCAATATCCGTCTGTCTCTTTGCCTGTTCAAGTACCGCTGTAACTAATGCCGGATATATTGTGAATGCATCTAATATTTCATAAACATGATCACATGGTGTACCATTAGAAACAATTATTGCATCATCAAATTGAACAGCCTCATAGGCTAATTTCTGTTGAACTTCCTCATTGCCAGTAATTCTAAATTTATTCTGATCAAGGAAATAAACATTTTGTCCTTGCGCCTCAGATCTCAGTTTTACATATTGATCAATTATTCCCCAGAAAAATGCCTTATAAATTCTCTTCTCCTGCATTTCCTGACTCTTTTCATCCAAATCAGGAAGTTTATCTATTACATGCCACCACTTGTCAATATGTGGAGTGATAACCTTGCTTTTAGCAGTTGCAGGATTTATCTGGTTAATTAATTCATAATATGCCTTATAATAATCGCCATCAGGGCTGCTAAAGGTTTCTTCTTTTCTAGCCGGAGCAAACTTACTCAATTCATTCGCACGTATATCGTATACCGCTTGATAAAACAAAATCATGTTTTTATCTATAGAAGAATGAGCCTCTCCGCCCCTGTCTTTAAGATACTTTGCAACAAACTGTTTTCTTCCCGGGAAATCAGCTTTTACAGGATCTGACAAATCTGGACTATAAGCGCATGAAGGGATAATTCTCGGTTCCTTTCCAATTGGTGATTCTATGAAAGGTTTTGCAAGCATACCCATTGCATCAATAACTCTGCTCGCATATAATTGCTGTCCTTCGGTATCGAAAAACTCTTTAGGCTTTACAAAAGAGGCCTCCTTTTCCATAGCAGAAATGATATCCATATCCACCGTTGAACGATATTGGCTCATAACTTCGTCTTCAAAATAGCCGACAATCGATGAATTAAAGGTATCCATAAAATAACTTTCTTCATCTATCTTTTGTTCTGAAAGAGCGAATACTTTCATACTACTGAATATCTTACGGTTCAGAGCTGCAGGAGTCTCTAATCCCGAATTCAGATTTACAACTTCTTTACCTAATCCTTCAAGACATGTTTTATCAGCACATACATATCTCAAAGCCTCGCCCGGCTTATATTCATACTTTTCCGTCAATTTTGTAATCTGAATATCAAGCCCCTTTATTGTCTTATCCAAAACATTGTAGAAACCATGAAACGCTTTTAATATTGATTCAACATACGCACCTCCAGCCTTATACACTTCTGCCTGGACATAAGCCTCCCAATATTCATCTATATGGGCTTTATATGTATTAAACTGTCCTTTCAGCGCTGATTGCGCGTCATTTATGTCGGATCTATGTAATAATTTATCTATAGCACTGTCTGAATTAAGGTGATGGGCATCATAATATCCCTCTTGACTTGACATTGTTGTTCCATCACTATTCTTTCCTGTTTCAAATTTGAAAGCATTTTTTTCAAAATTACGCCAATAGTCATTAGCATTATCAACTATCTGACGCTGTTCAACCTCCAAACTCCTAAAAGTGTTAAGCAAATTGTAAAGGAAATACCTGACAGCGTTAGGGTGTGCAAAAGACTCACTCTTGCGTTCAATATGTAACCAATACTCCATTCTGAACGGATCATCTGTCTGAGTGTAATCCTTTGTATCCTTAAAGAGACTATAAACAATATTTCTTACTAGAGTTTCGGTGTCTTTGTATGTCGCATTCTGGTATGTTAAAATCGCGTCGTACCATGATTGGAACGAAGATGCTATAGGGTTATCCATAACATCGGCTGCCTTTAAACTCAGGTCATTTATTACTTCTTCCTGATATTCCTTCTGTTGATCTATTCTCTTATTTATATAAGCCTGTAACTCTTCAATATACTTATCCCAGTTGCTTCCCTTTTCTCCGTATCCATTTTCATCATGCTGCATAACTGCTTCTCTTATTGCAGTTGCAAAACTCTTTCTTTCCTGGACTCCACCATCAATAATCTGAATATAATGATTACCTCTATCAATCTTCTGAGCACTACCGCCACCCCTTCTGGCTCTTGCATTAGTTTCAAGTTCATCATAGTACTGCTTATCTACAGACAACCATTCAGAAGAAATGCTATCCTTTGTCCAACATAATGCCAGATATTTTTTCACATCCTCTGTCGGATATCGAAGAATAGCTGATCCAGCACCTGCATATCTGTTTCTACCTCCTGCAAAAACAATCTCTCGGATTACATTGTCCTCAGATGAGTTACTTCTCTTGCTGGTAGGTGCAATAGCCATACCATAAATGCAGTGAGCTGCGTGTTCCTTATAATCAGCGAAGCTTTTCAACTTCTGACCATTAATATTCTGGGCATCAAATAAGAAACAGAAATCCATCGGTCTTCCGGTATATTCTTCCGGTTGTTTGGAACCCGCTCTTGGTGCATAAAAATGGAGATCATACTGATCAGGCAACGATCCATCATCTTTCATCATAAAGGCATCAATTTCCCTTATTGCTGCATACGCATTACTTCTTAAATTATTTCTTTCACTCTGAGTCTTTATAACTCCATCATAAACATCCGGAAGGAGGAAGAATCCACGTATAATAGCAGACCCTTGTTGTAGTTTTGTGGACATAAAATTCCTAATATATAGTGAAACTGGTAATACCAAACCAGAGCCAGTACCGCCACAAAGCGAACCGGTAATAATAACTCTGGGAGCCTGAACAGTTTTCTGCCCATTAAGTTCATATAGATTCTCTATTGCTTCATCAATAGGAGTCATTCTTCCCTGTTTAATAGTGGTATTCAATGCAAGCCTTGAAATAGCTCTAACCTGTCCTGCACCTTCCGTTAATGCCTTGCTATTTAATATTTTATTTACAGGAAACCAAGAATCTCTAGAATATTCATCTGCGTCCAAATACTCTCCAACCGTCATTCTACTTGATGTCTGAACAGTCTTTATTTGAGGAGTCTTCTCTTCAATTGTTCTAAGTTCATTCACATCTGTATCGAAAACAACAAAACCAATATTCTTTCTCTGTTCTTCTGTTGCAAGTTCATACACTCTTTGAACAATACCTGAACCAGTTCCTCCAATTCCTACTAACAATGTCGGTGCACTCATAGTAATCCTCCTTACCTAAATGTGAAGCTTCCAAGCTTTTTATTGTTATTCTTAGTATCAATAGACGTAATTTGAAATCCTGAATAATTAAAGTTCTGTTTCTTTAAATCCTTCATGTCAGCAATCTTTGCTCCATTAATCAGGATTGTCTTAACATCGATATTTCCATTTTTTATTTTGAATGTATTTTTTGAAGTTGCTTTGATAGTTAAATTCGGGAAATGACATTCATAACCCGGATTACGGCACTGAACAATAGCCACTTCGTCAATATAAGGTATAATAACGCTTAAAAATTTCTTTTTAATTTTTCTCTTTCCAGATATTTTACCTTTATATGCATTATGTGGATTCATACCTTTGGTCTTAATTCGATTCTTCTTTATGTAACCGATCAAGATAAATAACAGTATTGCTAATGCGATGAGCTTTGGTGCCATCAAAACCAACCATCGGTGTCTCGAAAGCTTTTCAATATTTATTTTTCCATCAGCAGCTCCTTTATATTGTAGTTCCCCCTCAGTCCCTTTTGCTTCTACATGAATATCGATATCTCCATCCTTAGTTTTCAATGGATCGCCTTTGTAATACTTTGGATGAATCTTAAATGTACCTACTTCATTTCCTTTTTCATAAACTAAATTAAGTTTTGCTTTAGTAGATGCAGAAAACTCCAATGCATTCCATAATTCCTCAGATATAACTTCCTTTTCTTTTGTTTCATCATTTTCCAAGTAAACTCTTGCTATAATCTCCCCTTCTTTTTCAAGATTATCCATCGTATACTTTTTTGTCGTGTTTTCCAATTCAACTATCAGAGAATCCCCTTCATAACCAGCAATTGATAACCCAAATTGTGTTGACCCAAATGCATACTGATTATCTATCTGGTAATCAGCACTTACAGTTATGGTAAAATCGCCAACAGGAGTTGAAGCAATTGTTCCATCTTGAGATTTAGGTACCAGTTTCCAAGTTGAAACTTCATCACCTTTCACAGCATCCCACACAATACCCGAAGAATCATCTATACTGATACTTGTATTATTCCATTCATCCTCAGTCAGTTTATTCCCAGTATCAGCATCCGTTACTGTTAAAAGAAATTCCTCTTTACCATTAGCAATATCATCAGCACTGTAACTGCTTTTATTCTTTTGAACATCCAAATTTAAAATTTTGGGTTCCGGTAAAACCGTATATTTTTTTTCGTTAGATAATGTAACCTCCCCAGGTAAATATGCAACAGCATCAAGAATAACCTCTCCCTCAACCAGAGAAACATTTCCCTTTGTTCCATCTACTGTTTGAGTTGATCCGTTATTTTCAACACTTAATGAAAAAACAGCATCTGATAACAACTCTGATTCAACAACATTTCCATTTGTCGGATCAATAAAGTTCATTCCTATCTCATAGTCACCCGCATATATCTCTTCATCCTGCGATACTATATTCCCGTTCAAATACAAATCACAATTAACTTCAACACCGGGACTATAGTAATACTGTATATTTTGTGCTCCTGTTACATCTACCTCAAAATTTCCGCTTTCATATGGATTTCCAGATGACTCATATGTGGCAATCACGCCCTTTAATGAAGTGTCCACGATTGCATCAGGGTAATTTTCAGGAGTTACATCGCTATACTTAACATTTTCGACTTCAACAGGATTTATCTTTTCTCCATTATGTTTCACACCATTTATTGATACATTATCACCTTGAGCAAAAACCATCACTTTATTTACAGGTATATCAATATCAAGTTTTGCAACGCCGCCAGAATTACTAATTCTGTCATCTGGCAAAATCATATGTGTGAAAATTTGATTTGCCATTTTCATTACCTTGTCAAGAACATCGGGGCCATCCGATGCCTTTTCGGAGTAGAATCCTTTTGTATTATCAGCAGATAAATTCGAGGCATTCTCACCGATTGCAAGATAAATAACTTTAATCCCGCTTGAAGTGCATTCATCTATTTTTGAATAAACCGTTTCCAGTGGTGTGGCTCCATCATCAAATTCACCATCTGTAATAATTACCAGCCACTTTTCTTTATCCGTCGATGAATCCATAAGATTTTGAGCTGCTGCATCAACTGTTGTAAATGGGGTATTTGAATATCTAGCATTCATATTGTGAATTTTAGATACTCTATCCTTGTCCGTCCCTGTTAAAGTAAGACCTAATCCACCTTGCAAACTCATCGGATATATATTCATTTCATCCGATGAACCCATCATTGCAGTGAATACTTCGACCGCATACTTTGCCTGACTCCAACGAAGGATGTAATCTTCGCCATTTTTTACCATACTTCCGGAATCGTCATAAACAACATTTATCAATCTTCCATCCTTATTATTTGCAGCCATAACATGTATATTTTCTACATTGATCATCGCCAAGATCATGCTTAATACAAGTAATATGCTAGTTAATCTCTTTTTCATTTTATCTTCCATCCCGTCATTTTATTTTTTCAGACATAACCATCTTTATAGCCAAATAATTTTTCCATGAAAGCGGCTGTGTTCCTCGCTCAATTGCCGATATCGTTTGCCTACTTAAACCAACCAAATCACCAAATTCAGTCTGGGATAGTCCCATCTCTCTCCGTATATCCGGCAGCCGTCTTGACATATCTTCTATCAGCATTATTTGTTCTTTATTTAGTTCCATTCAATGATGTCGGGGTCAAAAGCCCCTCTATAGCACCTTGAAAAGTTCATATATTTTGTAGTAACAACCCCAAACGAAAGCTGTTTTGCGGTATAATAGAGATAACTTACGAAGGCAGGTATTCTCTATGGCATTTAAAGAAAACGCATATCAGCAATTATCGATTACAGACAGCTTCACAGGACTTACAGCCAGAGAGCAAAGGGCACTTGAAAAGTCTTGAGCTAAAATCTTTGCAGATGAGCTCTTTCCGGCAATCGATGAAAAACGATTTTCTGTATTATACAGCGAGCAGGCATCAAGACCAAATACACCAGTAAATGTAATTGTAGGTGCTCTTATCATCAAAGAAATGTTCGATTATTCTGATGACGAGATGGTTGAGAACTTAATGCTGGATCTTCATCTTCAGTACGCACTCCATACAACAAGTTTTGAAGAACAACCACTTAGCGATAAGACACTTAGTCGTTTTAGGAAATGCTGTTATGATTATGAAACTCTTCATAACGAAGACCTTTACCATGACTGTGTAAAAGATCTAAGTGCAACTATTGCAAAGATAATGGGAATCAATGGTCGTGTTCGTCGTATGGATTCCATGATGATTGAGTCAAACATTCGAAAACTCAGCCGGATGGAATTGCTATATACCTGTATTTCAAAACTGGTAATGCTAATTAACAAAAAGGATGCTTCCCTATCCCGGAACAATTAAAACATTATGCAGACCCAAATGATTTTAATCAAGTCATTTACCATCAGCGAAGTACAGATACAGATGATAGAATGCAGCAGCTTTTAAATGATGCTGATTCTCTTTTATCACTCTGCGGCAATAGCTATGAAGATGCAACAGAGTTCGAATTATTTATCAGATGTTTATCTGAACAAACTATCGTGGAAGATGATAAACGTAGGCTTCGTACCAAAGAAGATGGAACCATGAACTCTACAGCATTACAAAATTCATCCGATCCTGAAGCAACTTTTCGAACCAAGGCTGGAAAGAATCACCGGGATTATGCCGCAAATCTTGAAGAGTCTGTTGGTAAGAATGGCTCTGTGGTAACTGATTATGCATACGAGCAAAAGAGCAAAACATTCATAGTGACAGTCAGTTCTTAAAAGAACATTTAGAGCAAATGGAAAAACAGGAAAATACAGTCACTGTTGTAACAGATGGAGCTTATAGTGGCACTGAGAATTCTGCACTTGCAAATGAGAAAATGTAAATCTGACTACCACCAGCCTTACAGGTCGCGAAACAGCGGATATCATGGCAGATTTTGAATTCAATGAAGAAGGAAACAAAGTAATTCGAAGTCCTGCCGGACATGAACCAAAGAGCTGCACATATATGGCGCCAAGTAAACAGTGTCAGGTATCTTTCAACAGAGAGTTGTGTGTGGGATGTCCGTATCAGGATAAATGTCATCCCAAAATCTTTAAGCATGTTGCAAAGATTATTACATCTAAAGCAGCTCATGACAGAGCAGTTATTCAACGAACTATGCATAGTGAGGAATTTAAAAATTATGCAAGATTGCGAAATGGTGTTGAAACAATTCCGTCTATCATTCGGAATAATTACCATTTAGAAAACATGCCACGAGGAAAACAGCGAGGCAGCTTTTTCTTTGGATGCAAAATCATAGCTTTGAATTTCAAAAAGCTCTTCAATTATCGAAAGGGCTTGGGTCATTATGCTCCAAATCCGGTAATAGTCTAAAAAAGAGTAAGGATAGGAGTCTACAATCCACAAGAAACAAGTGAATAATCACTACAAAATATGAATTTTTCAAGGTGCTATAGAAATGGGATTGTCGAAACGTTATATTTCGACCCCAACGTCATCTGTCTCTTATACACATCTGACGCTGC